>Ga0210050_1002212_pt1 | contig 19054 bp, 17 predicted proteins | sample CryGey132114_all_FD_185463 | JGI IMG/M metagenome (GOLD analysis project Ga0210050, IMG submission 185463) | Groundwater microbial communities from aquifer - Crystal Geyser CG22_combo_CG10-13_8/21/14_all (SPAdes) (version 2) | ecosystem: Environmental > Aquatic > Deep subsurface > Groundwater ...
CCCATGGAGTAATGCATATCGGTCAGCGGGATATTGCCTGGATACGAATCAGCAAGGAGGCAAAGGAAAAGGGATTCAGACTTAAACATATCGGTCTGATTATCCATGCCAAGTTCCACGAGATGTTCGGTCGGATCTTTGATAAGGTGCAGGTAAAACTTTATACCAAGGAAGAAGACGTTAAGAAAATTTTAGAAAAGGCCAAAAAGGTCTATGCGGTGCGGGATGCGAGAATTGAGGGAATGACCGATGAGACAACGGATATTTACTATTCCTGTACGCTCTGTCAGAGTTTCGCACCATCCCATGTTTGCATGGTCAGTCCGGAGAGGACCGGCCTTTGTGGAGCCTACAACTGGATGGACTGTAAGGCCTCCTATGAGATTAATCCCACCGGACCAAATCAGCCCGTGGAAAAGGGAGAGATGATTGATAAAAAATTTGGGCAGTGGAGAGGAGTTAATGAGTTTGTCTATAAGGCCTCCCGACAAAAGATAGACCATTATAACTTTTACAGTGTGGTGCATGACCCGATGACAACCTGCGGTTGCTGTGAATGTGTCTGTGCGGTGCTTCCTCTATGCAATGGAGTGATGACCGTCAATCGTGAATATATGGAGATGACCCCCTGCGGAATGAAGTTTACTACCTTAGCCGGAACGATTGGTGGAGGATTGTCCGCTCCTGGTTTTGTGGGACATTCCAAATATAATATCTGCCAGCGGAAATTTATCTTGGGCGATGGCGGTATTAAAAGAATGGTCTGGATGCCCAAGATGCTCAAAGAGGAGATAGCTGAAAGGTTAAAGAAACGCTCCGAGGAAATTGGTATTCCTGGTCTTCCGGAGATGATCGCCGATGAGACAATCGGGACAACGGAAGAACAGATTCTTCCTTTTCTCAAAGAGAAAAATCATCCCGCATTAAAGATGGAACCGATATTAGGAGAATAAAATGGCATTAACCGGGATTGAAATTTATAAGAAGCTGCCCAAGACAAACTGCGGTAAGTGCGGTGTTCCTACCTGCCTTGCCTTTGCGATGAATTTGGCGGCGGGAAAGGCCGAACTTTCTTCCTGCCCTGATGTCTCCGAGGAGGTAAAGAGAGAATTGGCTGAGGCCTCCGCTCCTCCAATCCGACCCCTTACCATTGGAACGGGAGAGCAGAGCCTGAAGATTGGCGGGGAGACGGTAATGTTCCGCCATGAGAAGACCTTCGTTAACCCTCCCGGTCTGGCTCTTTTGATTAAGGATAGTATGGGTGAGGAGGAAATAGAGGAGAAAATTTCTCGTTTTAATCAACTTCAATATGAGAGAGTCGGTCTTTTGCTTCGCCCAGACCTAATCGCAATAAAGGAGGAATCAAAAGAACCGCAAAAATTTGCTGAAGTGGTTAAGAAGGTTAAGGAAAAGAGTAAAAACGGCATTATCTTAATGAGCAATAATTCGGATATTCTGGCGGCTGGTCTGCAGGTTTGCAAGGATGATAAACCTCTAATCTATGCCGCAAATAAAGAGAACCTTGACAATTTAGCAAATTTAGCTAAGGAGAATTCCTGTCCTTTAGCCGTTCGGGGGGAGACAATAGAAGAACTGGTTGAACTTACCACAAAGTTGAGTGAGAAAGGGTTAAAGGATTTAGTGCTTGATTCGGGAGCCCGAACCCTGCGGCAGGTTTTAGAGGACCAGACAATAATCAGAAGAGCCGCCCTGCTTAAGAAGTTCCGTGCTTTGGGCTTTCCGACGATTGCCTTTCCCTGCGAGATGACCAATAATTTTATGGAGGAGGCGACAGTTGCTTCGGTATTGATTGCCAAATATGCCGGAATCATTGTGCTTTCTGACCTTATGGGAGAAAGTCTCTTTCCGCTTCTCTTAGAGCGATTGAATATCTATACCGACCCTCAGCGACCGATGGCCACCAAGGAAGGAATCTATGAGATTAATAATCCGGGTGAAGACTCCCCGGTGCTGGTTACTACCAATTTTTCCCTTACCTATTTTATTGTCTCCGGAGAGATAGAATCAAGCCGGGTTCCGGCCTGGCTTCTGGTTCAGGAGGCGGAAGGCCTTTCGGTGATGACCGCCTGGGCGGCCGATAAGTTTGTCGCCGAAACCATTGCTCCCTTTGTGAAGAAATGTGGGATTATGGATAAGGTTAAACATAAGAAACTCATCATCCCGGGCTATGCCGCGCAAATTTCTGGAGAATTAGAGGAGGAACTATCCGGCTGGGAAATTATCATCGGCCCTCGCGAGGCATCTCATATCCCGGCTTTTCTGAAGGCTCGGCAGGAGGGTAAAAAATGATTCTGGTTGGAGAAAATATCAATATCGTTGCGAAGAAGATTGGTCTGGCAATAAAGAATAGAGAGGCAAAACCGATCCAGGAATTAGCGCTTAAAGAGAAAGAGGCGGGAATGGATTATCTTGATGTCAACTTGGGACCAGCAAGGAAGCAAGGACCGGAACTTATGGAGTGGCTGGTTAAAACTGTTCAGGAGGTGGTGGACCTTCCCCTTTTCCTGGATACGACAAATATCGAGGCAATCGAGGCAGGATTAAAGGTACATCAAGGAAAAGCAATTATCAATTCTATCTCCTGTAGACCGGAGAGGGTAGAGGCTCTCTTTCCTTTAGTGCAAAAATACAATTGCGGCTTTGTCGGTTTACTTTTGGGCACTGAAGGTATCCCCCGGGATGCCGCTGAGAGAGGTGCTCTGGCGGCTGAACTTTTAGCCAGGGCGGCCGAGAAAGGAATTCCCAATGAAGATATCTGGCTGGACCCAATAGTGCTCCCCATCTCTTCCCAGCAAGACCAGGTTAAAGGTTGCACCGAATTTATGCAGATGTTCCGGGAATTGGCTCCGGGATGTAAGTCCACCTGCGGCCTCTCCAATGTCTCTAATGGAACCCCGGAAGAGCTTCGAGACCTCCTTAATCGCACCTATTTAATGATGCTGCAAAAATATGGATTAACCTCAGCCATTGTCGATGCCTTTGATTCTGAGTTAGTTAGAATAGCAAGAGGAGAAAAAGAAAATTTAAAAAGAATAGTCTGGGATGCGATGGATGGCAAAGAGCCGGAGATAAATAATCTTTCTGCCGAAGAGGTTAACTATCTTAAGACGGCCAGGGTCTTGCTGGGTTTTTCCCTCTACTCCCATTCCTGGCTTAAGTTATGAAATCACAGATAAATACAGCATTGTTTAGAATGAAGATGTAAAAATATGGAAGAATTGAAATTTAACAAAATCTATAATATGGATTGTATAGAAGGAATGAAGTATATCCCAGATAATACAGTAGATCTTGTTGTAACAGATCCACCTTTCGCAATAGATTTTAAAGCAAAAAGAAGTAACTATCATAGGACTGCCTCAAGAGTTCTGGAAGGATATAATGAAATTTCTAAAGAAAAATATTACGATTTTACTGTTAAATGGATGGAAGAAGTATATAGAATACTGAAAGAATCTGGGAGTATGTATGTTTTTTCTGGCTGGAATAATCTGAAAGATATTTTAACAGTGATTGATAAGTTGGGGTTTATTACCGTAAACCATATTGTTTGGAAGTATCAATTTGGCGTTGTAACAAAAAGAAAATTTGTAAGTTCGCATTATCATTGTCTTTATGTCTGCAAAAATGATGAAAAGAGGAAATTTTTTCCTTATTCACGATATGATCAAGAGTCTAAAAGTGAAATAGGGAAAAGTTTGCATTATGAAGACAAAGAAGATGTTTGGATTATAAAAAGAGAATATTGGACAGGAGACCAAAAAACTCCTACAAAATTACCGGCAGAGTTAATCAAAAAAATATTAATGTATTCAAGCGAAGAAAGAGATATTGTTTTAGACCCATTTTTAGGTTCTGGTCAAGTGGCTGTAGTCAGTAAAATGCTAAATCGACAATACATCGGATTTGAGATTGCAAAAGAATATTACGAATTTGCCAAAGAAAGATTAGAGAAAGATTTATACAGAATTAAAGAGGAGTGCAAGACAAATACTCAAACTTTATTGAAGTTATTTGATAGTGGAAAAGCAAGATATGGAAAGAGTAAAATGGCTTATTTGAGAACCGCTAAACAAATTGGGAAAAAATTATAGGGTATACCTAAATTGTGGGATGGTAGAAACTCTATCTTAAAAATGAAAAAAGCGAATTTTGCTCACTGGAAGCAAATGGAATGGATTGGTTTCTATTTTCAATTTCTGTGCGAAAGATATTTATCAGGTATCATAGAGATTCCTGGGCCAAGATATGGTAGAGTGGAATTTGATGGGTTTAAGAACATCCCTTGGGATTTTAAGGCTCATGCTATGAATACAAGCAGCCATCAGATTATTGTTAATGATAGCGAAGCAACAGCAAAGGGAATTAAAGATTATGGAGAAGTTGGTTTGATTCTTGCTCTTGGGAAGGTTTTATATAATGATGAAGATAGGACATTTCAAAAATGGCACGAAGCATTGAAGGGTGGGAAATCAAAATATGTGATAGAAAGAATAGAGAGAGGTGCTTGGTCAAGATTAAGAAAAGTGTCCTTTGATTTACAGCAGATTTCCTTTATTAAAATAACTGATAATACTTTGGTTAAATGTGGTTCGTTTCAGAGAGATTTTAGAAATGCTGGCGGACAGCCGAGAAGAGAGAAGGTATTGTTAGACCTTGAAAAGATAGATGATGAATTGGTTCATTTCATTGAATTCTAAACGACAGCGTATAGAGTCGTGCATAAACGGAGTAGTTCGGTCATTTTATAGCATCGGAATTTCAATAATTCCGATGATTAAAGGTCTTTATCTTTTAAAAAGACAAGATAATCATCTCAAAGGGGTTTCAGGGGATGTGCCCCTGATTATCTTGAGTTATCTGCAATTGCTCTATTTGAAAGGGTGATGAGAATATGAAAAGGATAAGGTATCGCCAAAAAAGATACAAACCATTATTAGTGAGAGAAGAAGCATTGGTGGACTACAAGGTCCATCAAAGCATAGTGAATAACAATCTAAAAGGTATCAGGAAAGATTACGGGATGTTTTTTACCCCCGAACAGATTGTTGATTTTATGGTTAATCTGATTGATGTTACTGAATACACTGATAAAAAAGATATTACCATCTTAGAACCTGCCTGTGGTTTGGCACAGTTTTTGGTCGGAATAAGAAGGAATCAACCTGCACTTTCTAAGCAAGCAAAACTCTTTGGGGTAGAAATTAATCAGGATATTATCAATTATTTAACTACTGTAAATATTGGTGGTAATATTAAAATAATTAGGGCTGATTATCTTTTGTGGCAACCAGGTTCATCCTTTGATTTAGTTATTGGCAATCCGCCTTATGGTATTCCCAGTCTCTCCAAACATTACCCCATAAAAATTGACCCCGATACTAAGGAAAAATATAAAAGTCTGTATGAGACTTGGTATGGGAAATATAATGTTTACGGTGCTTTTATAGAAAGATCTATTAAGTTGCTTAGAGCCGAAGGGCAATTGATTTTTATCGTTCCTCCTACATTTATGATTCTGGATGAATTTAGAAAACTGAGAGCTTTTTTATCCCAGAATGGTGGAACCGCTATAATTTATCTGGGGCCAGGTGTGTTTAAACCCGAAGCGGATGTTTCATCAGTGGTGTTAAATTTCCTTAAATCTGATAAGTTCACTTCTAGGTTGGAACTTTTGGAATATAGAGATAATAAGATTAGTACGATAAAAGTCAACTCTCACTGGCAGGGGGAGGTAGTTAAGTTTGAAACGGATTATACCCACACCATAGAAAGCATCTGTTCTTATCGGTTAGCTGATATTTATGACCTCAGGATTTCTTTGCGAACTCCTGAAATTAAACATAGTCCTTATATAGTGAAGGAAAGACCTCTTCGAGAAGGTGGTTATCTACCTCTTTTAAATGGACGAAATCTTAAGTGTAATAAGGTCATCTATAACAATCTCACGGGTTATTGGATTAAAAAGGCAGAAGTAAAAAAACTAGGACGATATTTTAGTGTCCCGCATATCGTAGTTGGTTTAGGTTTCCGAGGAAATGGAAGAGTGGGGGCAGCTATAGATGAAAGATGTTATCCATGGATGGGCGATGTTTATCATCTCTTAAGAAAGAATGATTTATTTAATTTGGACTTTGACCTGGGTGATTCAGAAATACTGGACTATCTCAATTCAGATTATGTAAGGAGATATGTAAAAGATGTATATCGCGAAATTACTTATCATTTAAGTATTACTCAATTGAAAAACCTTCCTCTACCGAATAAAAAAGAATGGCGGGAAATAAGAAGAAAGAAGATATTATGAAAAATCCATTGGAAGATCTTAAAAAATACCGTTATTTTCTTGAAACTATTCCGTTGGATGAATACCGAAAGAAATTAAAAGATATCAAGTGGGTGGAACAAGATTTAGTTCCACAATTGTTTCCCTTAAAATCAATTTACACGAATTATTGGGAAGGGGCAGATTTTTTGAGCTTTGAAGACTGGTTTGATAAATTTTGGAATGAACTCCAGCAAAACCAACCCCAGAAGATTAAGGACCTGAAGGAATTAGTGCGGGCACATAGAAAATTTTATGAAGATAAGGTGAATAACAACCTTAACAATAAGGTTTTTCTTGGATTTAAAGCCCGAATGTATAGAACCTGGATTTCAGTCCTTACCCAGTTAGATTTTTGTTATATGTTTGAGCATATCTGTGCCAAAGAAGGTAAGGATTTGCAACTTGAAAGCAATGCGGAGTTAGATGCTCAAGGAATTGATGCAAGAATTAATGATATAGGATTTCAAATCGCCAAAATAAGCCAAAGAAAAGAGGCTGCTAAAATTCTGAGAAAAAAGAAGGTAGTTCTTATTCCCTATGTGGTTTGGGATATAGATGAATTAAAACAAAAACTTCAGAATCCGAAAACAAGAATAAAAAGTATCTATCAAAAAATGATAAATTCATTTGAGAAATATTTTGTCAGACTTGAGAATGGCTTTATCGTTTTCAGAGAAGGTTATCTTAAAATAATAATTGATAACATAGAAAACATTGAAGCAGTGAGAAAAGCTGTTAAGAAAATTTCATTAGAATTGTCTGGGGAATCTTAGTAAATGGATTCGGCTTTAGAGTTAGCAATCAAAGAATTCAAAGGAATAGATTTAAAAAATATTTCTCAGAGAAGCGGAGCAACTCTTAATAAAGAAGGGATAAAAATAGATTATCTAAATCAGGGATATTCTATTCGCTTACCTGAGGTGGAGATTAGTTACATTAATTTTAGCGAGGCTATAAGACCTCCGCACTACAATAGGGAAGGCGAGGCTATAAGACCTCCGCACTACGTTGACGATGATAAAGGCGAGGCTATAAGACCTCCGCACTACGTTGACGATGATAGGAAGGTGTCTTCCCGGGAGAAAATTATTATTCTCCATTATTTGAATAGAAGCAAAGGGACTCTGCTCTCGGATAAATTGATTGACTTTAGAGAGATTCCGGGAGGAAATCTCTATTACTCTGTATTTGAAAGTAGAGTGCATAAACCATTTTTAAAGTTCTTGGGAGAAAAACCTTCTCTGCTTCTGGAGGCAGGTTTATCCTTGAAAGGAACAAAGACAAATTTTGGTGATTCCTCCGTAAGAATTTTGGCCTTTCCCAAAGTTCCCATAGACTTTATCATTTACCAGGGTAATGAGGAATTTCTTCCTACCTGCAAGGTTCTCTTCGATTCCAGTGTCTATGACTATCTTACTACGGAAGATATCGTATTCGTTTGTGAAGATGCAGTAGGAAAATTAACAAAATAGTATAGGAATTTCAAAATTCGGCAAAGCAAGCTTTGCCACTACAATAATGTGTAGTTGCCGAGCTTGCTCGGCTTTATTCATATGGCTATTTGCACAATTACCTTCTATCCCGATAATCAGAAGGTCAAAGTTCCCAAGGGCACCGATATCCTGAATGCGGCTATCGCCGCCGGGGTCTATATCAACTCCTCCTGTGGTGGGGAAGGAGTCTGCGGTAGATGCAAAGTTATTGTTAAAAAGGGGCAGGTAGTCTCTGAACCTACCGGCCGGCTGAGCAAGGAGGAACTACAGAAAGGCTATGTTCTTGCCTGTCGTTCCACCATCCATAGCAATGTTGAGGTAGAAGTACCGCCTGGTTCCAGGTTAGAGAAAGAACAGATCTTAACCGAAGAAGCAAAGGTTGAACGGTTAGCGGGGCTTTTCAGTAAAGCCGGAGAGGTGGAACGGGGAATTGAAATTAAGGAAAGAGAAATTTTTCCCCATTCCCCCTTAGCCACCAAACTCTTTCTTAAACTGCCACCTCCCAGCCTAAAGGATAATATCAGCGATCTGGAACGGCTCTACCGGGAGATCAGACGTAAATTGGAGATACCAATTATTCAGACCGGTCTGGCTAATGTGAAGAAAATAGGAAGGCTTTTCCGGGAGAGTAATTGGGAGGTTACCTTTCTTCTGGGTAAACGTAATGGGACCGTTGAGGTAGTTTTGATTGAGCCGGGTGATACCTCCAAGAGAAATTTTGGTGTAGCGCTTGATATTGGGACAACAACCATCGTCGCCCAGTTAGTGGATTTGAATACCCGTAAAACCTTAGGGACCAAAGCAACCCATAACCGGCAAGTTAGCTATGGGGAGGATGTCATTACCCGGATGGTCTATGCCGGAAAAAAGGATGGTCTGGAAAAATTGCATCACGTGGTGATTGACACCATTAATGAACTCATCTCAGTTTTAAGCACCGAGCATCAAATCAGTCTCAGTGAAATTACGGGAGTAATGTGTGCGGGGAATATGACGATGAGTCATCTTTTGTTGAGAGTTGACCCCACCTATCTGCGCCGGGAGCCCTATGTGCCTACGGCCAATTTTATGCCGGTAATCAGAGCGGCAGAAGCGGGAATAAAGATTAATCCCCGGGGGCTTTTAGCCTGCCTGCCGGGAGTATCTTCCTATGTGGGAGCCGATATTGTTGCCGGGGTTCTTGCCAGCGGTATTGATGAGGCGGATAAACTCTCAATGTTAATCGATATTGGCACCAATGGGGAGATCGTTTTAGGTAATAGGGAGTGGTTGGTTTGCTGCTCCTCTTCCGCCGGACCGGCCTTTGAAGGAAGTGGAGTGCACTCTGGGGTCAGAGCGATGGAAGGAGCAATCCAGAAGATCGAGATCGACCCGGAAGATTATAAGGTAAAATATTTTACCATCGGTGGGAATAAACCCGTTGGTATCTGTGGCTCTGGCTACATCGATGCGTTAGCCGAACTTCTCAAAGCAGGAGTGATTGAACGTTCGGGTAAGATTAGAGAGAATCTTGATACGAAGAGGGTAAGGGAAGGGGAAGAGGGTCTGGAGTTTGTTTTAGTCTGGGGAAGGGATAGTGATACCAATGAAGATATTATCATTACCCAGGCAGACATCACCAATCTTATTCGTTCCAAAGGTGCCATTTACACCGCGGCCGATATCCTCGCCAAGAAGACGAACTTGGAACTGAAGGATATTGAGAAAATCTATTTAGCCGGCGGTTTTGGCAACTACTTAAATATCGAGAAGTCAATCTGGATCGGTCTTCTTCCAGATCTGGACAGAAAGAAATTTGAATTCATCGGCAACAGTTCCTTGGCCGGTGCGAAATTTGCTCTTTTATCCTATGAGGCGATGATGAAGACCAGGGAAATTGCTAAAAAAATGACCTATATCGAACTTAGTGTCGATCCATCCTTTATGAATGAATACACCGGGGCTTTATTTCTACCCCATACCGATCTTGGTCGTTTTCCCACGGTAATTGAGAAACTCTTCTTATAAAATAATGGTTTATACCATTGCGGTGGCGGGTAAGGGAGGAACGGGAAAGACAACTCTGGCGGCATTAATCATCGGGTATTTGCTGAAGACTGACCAGAGGCCTATTCTTGCAGTTGATGCTGACCCAAATAGCAACTTAAATGAGGCCTTAGGTATAACCTTTGATAAAACGGTGGTCAGCACCGTAGATGAAATTATGGATAGAAAGGAAGATTTGCCCGCCGGCATCACTAAGGAAAGGCTTTTGGATTATCAGCTTCAGGATGCTTTGGTGGAATCAAAGGGATTTGACCTTCTGGTTATGGGACGCACCGAGGGTCCAGGCTGTTACTGCCATGCCAACAATTTATTAAGGAACTTTATGGAGAAACTGAAAGGAAATTATCGCGATGTAGTTATGGATAACGAAGCCGGTATGGAACATCTATCAAGACGCACCACGAGAGATGTGGATACCCTTTTAATAACTGCCAATCCTGCGCCGGTAGCTTTAAGGTCGGCTAAACGCATTCAGGAGACGGCACAGAAACTCAAGTTGAAGATTAAAAAAATTTATTTAGTGCTTAATGAAACTATTGGAAATTCTCGAGAGAAAGAAAAAATGGAAGATGTGGGATTGCCGTTTTTGGGCAGAATCCCTTATGATGAACAAATTATGGAGTGCAGTATCAATGCAAAACCATTACTTGATTTACCGGAAAGTTCAGTTGCTTTACAGGCAGTGAAGGAGATAATGAGAAAGTTAGAAGTAGGTTAAGCGAATTGTAGTGCGAGGCTTTAGCCTCGCCAAAAAAAGGAGGGTTAAAAAATGGAGATATATATTAAGAAGAATTATGAGGAAATGAGCCGAAAGGCGGCTGAGATTGTGGCGGAAGAGATGAGGAAAAGGAAAAATCATTTTGTTCTCGGTTTAGCTACGGGAAGCACTCCCATCGGTTTATATAAGGAGCTTATTCGTATGCATCAGGAAGAGGGTCTTGATTTCTCCAGGGTGATTACCTTTAACTTGGATGAATACTGCGGTCTTTCGCCTGACCATGAGCAGAGCTACCACTACTTTATGTTCGAAAACTTCTTCAAACACATCAATATCGATAAAAAGAATATCCACATTCCGGATGGAATGGCCAGGGACTTAGATGCTCACTGTCGGGAGTACGAAAAGATGATTGCAGATAACAGAGGGATAGATTTGCAGGTTTTGGGAATTGGAGGAGATGGGCATATTGCCTTCAATGAGCCCGGCTCTTCGCTTAGTTCGCGAACTCGGGTAAAGACTCTAACTCAGCAGACTGTTGAGGATAATTCCCGTTTCTTTAAGACCATTGAGGAAGTGCCAAAGTATGCGATCACTATGGGAATCGGAACAATAATGGAGGCCAAAATCTGTTTGCTCTTGGTCAATGGAGCCAAAAAGGCTGAGGTATTTGCTAAAGCGGTGGAGGGGCCGATGACGACTGAGGTCACCGCTTCTATGCTTCAGACACATCCTCGAACTATAGCCGTCGTTGATGAGGAAGCGGCAGCGAAATTGAAGAGAAAGGATTACTACAAACATGTTGAGAAAATGGCAGGTCTATTGAAAAAAAGAGTGAATGAAAAGGGGAAAAATGGTTAAGAATATCTGTATCTTTGAGGATGAGGGTTTTAAAAATCTTCTCCCGCTTTGCTATCTACGGCCAGTATTTGAGCTTAGATGCGGGATTAGTTCGCTAAAGGAAAAGATTGCTGGATTTTATCCGGAGGCGAAGCTTCATCTCTTATGCCGGGATTACTTGGTAGATGTAACGAAAAGGAGGTCAAAGGAAACATCAGTAAATGACCTCAAAATAGAAGGAAATTGCCTCTTCATTAATGGTAGAATTCTGGCCGGGAAGGATCTCTCCAGGCGAATTCCCCTCGATGGAGCCGAGGAAATTGCCCTTTCAGAAGAAGTACTTATCTATGCTCGGTTGACTCCGAAGACCATCGCAGAGGTGTTTAGGGAGGATGGACATCTGAGAAACACCACGATTGAACTGCTTAAGAAGAAGGTAAAGGTAACTAAAATAAAACTTGACCTCATCTCCTACCCCTGGCATTTGATAAATTATAACTCAGAAGCCATTAAGGATGACTACCAGAGGATTGGTGGTGGAAAAGTAGAAGGATTTCTGGACAAAGCCGCTACCGTCTATGGAGATAGATCCCAGCTTTTTATCGGCGAGAGTTCCCGGGTAGAAGCGGGGGTGGTTCTTAACCTTACGGAAGGACCGATCTATATCGGCAAGAATGTAAAGGTTCGTCCTTTTACAATCATTGACGGACCTTCCTTTGTGGGAGATGAATCAATCATCGATGGAGCAAAACTGAGAGAAGGCTCGAGCATTGGGAGAGTCTGCCGTGTTGGTGGAGAAGTTGAGGAGTCCATCATCCATGCCTATAGTAACAAGCACCATGATGGATTCTTGGGCCATGCCTATGTGGGAGAATGGGTCAATATCGGTGCGATGGCAACAAACTCCGATCTGAAGAATAACTATGGAAAGATAAAGGTCTACATCAACAATGAATTGGTAAACTCTGGTGAGATTAAAGTAGGTTGCTTCATCGCTGACCATACAAAACTTGGTATCGGAACTTTAATCAATACCGGGACCGTAATTGGTGTTTGCTCCAATATCTTTGGTTCGGGTATCCCGCCCAAAAATATTCCGTCCTTTGTCTGGGGAGGTGCATCAGGTTTTATAGAATATGGTTTGGAAAGAGCGCTTGAAAATAGCAAGACGATTATGGAAAGAAGAAAAATAGTTCAGAGTGAGGAGGATAGAGAACTACTCCGTGAGATTTTTGCGCGAACTAAAAATGACCGGGAATTATTGAAATAAACCACAGATTACACAGATTGACAAGATGACAACATTGCTGTCATTGCGAGGAGTGTAACGACGAAGCAATCTCTCTTTGGGATTGCCACGTCCGCTCAGAGAGCGGACTCGCAATGACATCTGCGTCCAAAAAAGGGGGAAATATGTTAAGTGATTTGGAGATTGCCCAGAGGGCAAAGATAAGACCGATAACCGAGATTGCCGAAAAACTCGGGGTTAAGGAGGATGAACTTGAACCTTATGGAAGGTATATGGCCAAAATTGACCTTAAAATCTTAGAAAGACTAAAAGATAGACCGAACGGGAAGTTTATCACCGTAACCGCAATCACTCCCACTCCTTTAGGAGAAGGGAAGACCGTTACCAATTTAGGAATTGGACAGGCATTTGCCAAGATCGGGAAAAAGGTCTGCAATACCCTCCGGGAGCCTTCGAAAGGTCCTACCTTTGGCATCAAGGGTGGAGCCTGTGGAGGGGGTTATTCTCAGGTAATCCCGATGGAAAACATCAACCTTCATTTCACCGGAGATATCCATAGCGTTGAAACCGCTCATAATCTATTTAATGCTGCGCTTGATGCCCATCTTCTCCACGGGAATAAACTGAATATCGACCCGCTTGATATTACTTTACGACGCTGTGTGGATGTTAGTGACCGCGCTCTTCGGCAGATCGTGACCGGATTGGGTGGAAAAGCAAATGGGATACCCCGGGAAACCGGCTATGACATTACCGTAGCCACTGAGACAGCCGCTATTCACGCTCTTACCACCAGTCTTTTTGATTTAAGAAAGAGGCTGGCAAGAATGATCTGCGGTTTTAGTTACCAGGGAAAAGCGGTGACGGCAGAGGACCTGAAGGTAGCCGGGGCAATGACCGTGCTGATGAAGGATTCCATCAAGCCGAATCTGGTGCAGAGTCTGGAGCATAGTCCGGTGATTGACCATGGTTTCCCCTTTGCCAATGTGGCCCATGGAAACAATTCGGTTTTAGCCGATATGGTTGCTCTCAAATTAGCCGATTATGTAATTACCGAAAGTGGTTTTGGTGCCGACTGTGGAGCGGAAAAATTAATCGATGTTGTTTGCCGTCAAAGCGGACTCAAACTTGATGCCGTGGTAATTACCTGCTCAATCCGCGCCCTTAAGATGCATGGCGGTGCCTTTGTCCTTAAGCCGGGACAGAAATATGATAGAGAGTTAGCGGAGAAAGAGAATATGCCGGCCTTAGAGAAGGGATGCGAGAATCTAAAGGTTCATCTGGAGAATATGCTCTCTTTTGGGATTCCGGTGGTGGTTACGGTCAACCGATTTACTGCTGATAGAGATAAGGAGATAGATTTTGTTTGTAAGTATGCACTGGATAATGGTGCTTATGCCTCAGTTGCTATTGACCCCTGGGCAAAGGGTGGAGAAGGCTGTATTGGGGCCGCCGAGGCGATTGTCAAGGCATGCGAGGAGCCTAACAATTTCCATCTTCTTTATCCGGATGAACTCTCCATCAAAGAGAAGATTGAAACGATTGCGACCAGGATCTATCGGGCCGATGGAGTTGATTACTCGCCTTTAGCCGAAAAAAGAATAAAACTTTATACCAAACTTGGCTATGATAGGTTATGTATTAATATGGCCAAGACTCATCTTTCCCTTTCCCATGACCCGGAACTAAAAGGGGTTCCCAAAAATTACCGCATTCCGGTAATGGACATCCGGGCTTCAGTCGGGGCAGGTTTTCTCTATCCTCTTTTAGGTGAGATGAGGACGATGCCTGGGCTTCCTTCAGTTCCGGCTTTTGTCCCGGTCGATATTGATAAAACTGGAAAGACGGTAGGACTTTTTTAGTATTTTGTAGCGGTGGCATTTATGCCACGTTTAATTACAGTGCGATAAATCGCACCGCTACAACTCACTATGCCTCACGAGAAGACGATTAAGCGGCTTGCTCTCTATCTGCGCTCTCTTCGTTATTTGGCCGAAAAGAGGGTGGAGATTATCTCTTCGGAAAAATTGACCGAGCATATCCATGCCTCTCCGGCTCAGGTGAGAAAGGACTTAGCCTGTTTTGGAGAATTCGGTGTCCCGGGAGTCGGCTACCAGGTCAAAAAACTCATTGCCGAGATTGAGTCAATCTTGGGATTAAAGGAAAAGCGAGAGGTAGCCCTTGTTGGAATAGGGAAGTTAGGCGGCGCTTTGCTTGCCTATACTGGTTTTAGGAAATTTGGTTTCCGAATATCTGCTCTCTTTGACAACAATCCGGAGAAGATTGGGAAAAAGATTTCGGGATTAAAGATTGAGGATGTAGTTAGAATTGAAGAAGTATTAAAAAGAAGAAAAATTAAAATTGCTATAACCACAGTTCCCGCTACAAATGCCCAGGAAGTAGCAAATAGATTGGTAGCCGCTGGCATCAAGGTAATCCTGAATTTTGCTCCCCATTACTTAAATATCCCTCAAGGAATTATTATCAATACTATCGATATGGCTATTGAGTTAGAATGCCTTGCTTACTTTCTTACTCACAAAATTTGACATAAAGGTTTTTTTGTTTTACAATAGTTTGTGATAATTTTCACAATTACAAATTTGACATAAAAGTTTTTTTGTTTTATAATTTGTGACAGTTTTCACAATATAAAAATAAATGAGAGAAAAAGCAGAAATCTATTATCTCAAGAATGAGGATTGGCAGGAGTTTATCGAGCAAGCCTCAGCAAAATACCGGCTTTATGCTCCGGGAAAGGGGTTAGTTGAGCCAGAGTATCGCATCTACCCCTCTCCTCAATCCTCCCCCTCTCCTTCCCTTCCTCTCCCCCCAGGGGAGAGGATAAGAGGTGAGGGGGCTGGGGAGGAGATAGGTGAGGGTGTAGTTTATGAAGGAGCCAGAATCACCCAATCCCTTAAATCTTTTATTTATCCTCTGCGAGAAAAGGTCAGTCCCGACCAACCATCATCCGCTAAAAAAAATATCATTCTGGGAGTTAAGGCCTGTGACTTAAAGGCGCTTTCTGTCCTGGATAAAATCTTTTTAGACCCTGATTTTCCCGATTCCTTCTACCAGGAAAGAAGGAAAAATACCATTCTTATCAGTGATGACTGTACCGAACCCCGGGAGAGTTGTTTCTGTACCCTTTTAGGAAGTAGTCCCTTCCCTGAAGGAAATTTTGACCTGAACCTTTCCTTTTTGGATAAGGGAATATTGGTTGAGGTCGGTTCAAAAAAGGGAAAAGATTTACTTGAAGAATATAAAATTCTGCCACTCACTAATCACGCTGACTTTAGTAGGAATCTGGAGAGCCCAAGCCTGCATTTGACACACTCCCAAATTTCTTTGCGTCCAGCGGAAGAAAATCACTTAAAGATGCGCCAGGAGAGAAGAGAGAAAGTAATTGAAAAATTAAAGGAAATAAATAAAGATTTCAAGTTTCCTCAAGATCCCCTGACCTTGGTAAAAGGAAAATATGATTCACCGGTCTGGAGTGAGGTTTCTGAAGATTGTGTTGGCTGCGCTGCCTGTACCAATATCTGTCCTGCCTGCCATTGTTTCCTTTTATCGGAACTATCAACTCTCAACTCTGAACTCTCAACTACGAAGTTTGAAAAACTTCGCAATTGGGACTCCTGTCAATATACCGGTTTTGCTCGAGTGGCGGCCGGGGCAAATCCCCGTAAAAAATTAATGGAGAGATTCCGTAACCGTTTCTATTGCAAACTGGAGCATAAACCGCAAAATTTTAAACTTCTTGCCTGTACCGGTTGTGGGAGATGTATTGAAGCCTGCCAGGGAAAGATTGATATTCGGGAGGTATTGACTAAATTAGCCAGGAGTGAAGGATAAGGAGATGAACCCTTATTTACCCATTGAGGCAAAAATAGAAAAGGTCGTTGCCGAGACGCCGAATATAAAAACATTTGTCCTTAAACCAAAGGAGGAAATTGCCTTTACTACGGGACAATTTGTCGAGCTCACCGTTCCCGGAGTTGGCGAGGCACCATTTACTCCTTCCTCCTCTCCCTATCAGAAGGAAAAGATTGAGGTAACCATTATGGATGTGGGACGAGTAACCAACAAATTGCACCAGATGAAAGAAGGTGAGATAGTAGGCATTCGTGGTCCCTATGGCAAGGGATATCCCTTAGATAAGATGTATGGAAAGGAGGTCCTTATTTTGGGCGGGGGAGTAGGTATGGCTCCTTTGCGTTCCTTTCTTTTGACTCTTTTGGGAAAGACAGATAAGTTTAGTAGAATTGTTCTCTGCTATGGAGCAAAAACACCGCAAGATATTGTTTACAAGGACCAATTTGTAGAATGGATGAAGAATAAGAATTTAGAGGTTTATCGCAGTGTGGATAAAGCTGATAACAAATGGAAGGAGACCGAAGGCGTGGTTACGGTGCTTTTAGATAAGTTCAAGATGAATTTAGAAAATTCTGTAGCTGTAGTCTGTGGTCCACCAATAATGATGAAGTTTGGAACCAAAAGGTTGTTAGAATTGGGGCACAGACCGGAAAATATTTATCTCTCTATGGAAAAAAATATGTCCTGTGGTCTTGGTAAATGTGGTCACTGCGCTCTGGGTAGATTCTATGTCTGTAAGGATGGACCGGTGTTTAGTTATGATCTAATTAAGGAGATTCCAGAAATCTGGGATTAATAATGAAACGCTTATATATTGATTTAGAGATTTGCTATAAATGTAAGGAGTGCACCGCTAAGTGTGACTATTTTTACCATCCAGAGAATAAGGGAATAACCACCCTCCTGGAGAAAGCTACCCACATCCTGGTTTGCCGTAAATGTGAGGAGGCACCCTGTGTGAAGGCCTGTCCTAATGAAGCATTGGAGAAGCAGCCCGATGGCAGTCTGAAAAGATACAGCATGCGCTGTACCGGTTGTAAGACCTGCACTCTTGCCTGTCCTTTTGGAGCCATTTATCCGGAGGTCGTTCCTTATCTTACTTCGCAATGCGATCACTGTCTGAAAGGATTGAAGGAGGGTTCCCATCCTGTGGATGGGATGGGAGAATTACCCGAGTGTGTCAAGAGTTGCCCGGAGAAGGCGGTGCAGTATATTGAAGTTGAAGAATCAAAAGAAAAGGATATCTATTTTATCGGGAATAACTTAGCCGTTCATGCAATTCCCTGGAGGAAAGAAAGCAAATAGTTCGTAGTTTAGAGTTCATAGACAAATTCTATGAACTACGAACTAAAGCGAGTAAAACGAGCGTTACTATGAACTTAATATTCAGTTTTCTCATCTTTCCCGGATTTCTTTTTACCGCAGTTATAGGGTGTCTTGCCTCCTGGATTGACCGGAAGGTTACGGCCCGGGTTCAGTGGCGGGTTGGTCCACCAATACTTCAGCCATTTTATGATTTGGTAAAATTATCCGGCAAAGAGACGATTGTTCCTCGAGGAGGAGCTAAATTAACCTTTTTGACAACACCAATAGTTGCTCTTTCGGCCATAACTCTGGTCTCTACTTTAACCTGGCGAGTGCTTCTTTCTCCCCAGACAACCTTCATCGGTGATTTGATTGTTGTTATTTACCTCTTGACCATTCCCTCAATTGCCTTAATCATCAGTGGGGCGGCTTCGGGAAATCCTCTGGCCTCCTTAGGTGCGAGTAGGGAGATGAAGTTAATCTTAGGCTATGAACTTCCCTTTATTCTGGCAATATTTGTGCCGGTAATAAAGGCTAACGGTATCATAAGGTTGGGCGATTTACTCGCTTGGCAAGGGGCTAATCATATTTTTCTCGGTTCTCTTTCCGGGTTTATTGCTTTTATTGTTGCTATTCTTTGTATGCAGGCAAAACTCGGTTTGGTTCCTTTTGATGCTCCAGAGGCAGAGACAGAAATTATCGCCGGTCCCTATATTGAGTATTCCGGCACCCCTTTAGCTATATATAAACTCACCCGCTGGATGATGCTTTTTGTTGTGCCAATGTTTTTGGTAGTAGTTTTTATGGGGGGAATTAATTTTTCCGGCTGGCATATCTTATGGGGCATCTTGAAGTATGTCCTTCTTCTGGTGATCATTGTTTTGATGCGCAACACCAATCCGCGGCTAAGGATTGATCAGGCGATGAAATTTTTCTGGGGACCGATAACCGGGTTGGCAATAATAGCTACTATATTGGCACTATTAGGTCTTTAAGGAATCAAAAATGCAAAAGCGACGTAGTCATTGCGAGGAGTCCGCCCAAGTACTAGTAGAAGGTTTCCAAATTAATATTGCAGTCCATGCTGTCATTGCGAGGAGTGAAAACGGTTGCGAGGCGAAGCCGAAGCAAACTCGGAGATTCCTCGTTTCACTCGGAACAAGCTCCGCAATCCCTTT
>Ga0210050_1002223_pt1 | contig 18936 bp, 16 predicted proteins | sample CryGey132114_all_FD_185463 | JGI IMG/M metagenome (GOLD analysis project Ga0210050, IMG submission 185463) | Groundwater microbial communities from aquifer - Crystal Geyser CG22_combo_CG10-13_8/21/14_all (SPAdes) (version 2) | ecosystem: Environmental > Aquatic > Deep subsurface > Groundwater ...
GAATTTTATTTTAGTCGGTCCTAACGGACGCACTCAATAGTAGACTGGTCACAAGGCCTTTTGAAAACTGATGTTTAAAACCAAGTCCCCTCCGGGGACTCAGAAAGCAGCAACAGTAAAATAATTATTGACGCAATTATTCATAGTAGGATGACACCAAAAGGCCTTAAGGAAGCGCCATTCGTGGGATGCGCCCACCCCAGCTCTTTGATTGGCAGAAAGAGCGGTTCCTGCTATGATAAAAGCAGTCAAAAATTTAACCGAACGCCCAAGGAAATAGCCAATGAAAAAACAGCCGTCGAGACTACCCCCGTCCCTTTTTAAGATTCCGACCGATAAAATTCGATCCGGTTACTATTCCGACCGTTATTTCACGCTGACTCAGGAAGTGCTTTTAAAAGACAAGCGTGAAACACAAGTGGGCTATCAATTTTTTAGCCGGAAGAGGGGCATTGTCTGCGGGTTGGATGAAGCCATTGCCATTTTAAAAACTTGCGCTGGTTACTATCGGGATATGAAGAAAAGTGCGGCACTTTACAAACAGCTTCGGCGGGTTCAGTGGCAATTGCAGCAGGCTGCTTTTAAACAAAACAAAGCGCAAATGCTTCGGTTTGAAAAACAAAGAACACTTCTTCGCGACCAGTTAAATCATTTATGGGTAAGCGGCTGGAAAAAATTGAAAGTTTGGGCGCTTCGGGACGGCGATCTTATTAACGCTCACGAACCTATTTTAGCGATTGAAGGCGACCCCCGTCTTTTTGTCCACTTGGAGACGGTGCTTTTAGGCGTGATTGCACGTCCCACCGCAACTGCTTCTCGTGTGCATGAAGTTGTAAAGGCCGCCGGGAGAAAACCCATCTTTTTTTTCCCGGCACGTTTTGATCATTATTGGGTGCAAGCCACAGATGGCTACGCAGCCTTAAAAGCAGGGGTATTTGCTGTTTCAACCGATGCGAATGCAGATTATTGGGGCACGAAGAGCGTTGGCACGATGCCGCATTTTCTCATTGGTTGTTACGTGGGCAAAACCGACCAAGCCTTTCTTGCCTTCGACCGGCACACCAACCCAAAAATCAGGCGGATCGCCTTGGTAGATTGGGACAACGATTGCATCGGCACCACGCGCCGCGTGATTGAAGCATTGGTTGCCAAAAGAAAACGGGGCGGAATTGTGGACAACAAAATATTTAAAAAATATGCGCCTCGCGTAATCGGCGCCGGCCGCGGCAAATTGTGGGGAGTTCGTTTTGATACAAGCAAAAGCTTAAGGGACAAAAGCGTGAGTAAAAAAAGTGCCCGCGGTGTTTCGCCGGAACTGGTACGAAAAGCGCGGCAAGCGTTCAATCAATGGGGCTGCCGGGGTTTAAAAATCGTGGTATCGAGTTCATTTGACGGTCAAAAAATCCGCCGGTTTGAAAAATTAAAATTACCTGTCAACGCATACGGCGTGGGAGCGTTTTTGCTTCAGAACCATATTAATATTACGGCGGACATCGTCACTTATGAAGGCAAACCTTGCGCCAAAATAGGCCGTAAGAAAAGTGATTGGTCAAGATTGGAACGCGTGAGTTAATGATGAGCCGGTTTAATAAAAACGCAGCACTCCTCATTGTTGATTTGCAAAATGATTTTTGTCCCGAAGGGGCACTGGCGGTTCCGGGCGGAGATGAAATTGTTCCCATTGTTAATCGCCTCATACCGTATTTTCAAAATGTGATTGCGACCCAAGACTGGCACCCGAAAGGTCATTTAAGTTTTGCGAGCCAACACCGTAAAAAGCCGGGCGAAGTGATTGAGCTTGGCGGCAAAGAACAGGTGTTGTGGCCGGACCATTGCGTTCAAGGCACGCACGGAGCGCGGTTTTCGCCGGGTCTCAACAGCGCTGCATTCCAGAAAATTATCCAAAAAGGCACGGACCGCGAAGTCGACAGCTACAGCGGCTTCTTTGATAATCACCGCCAAAAGAAAACGCCTTTAGACGACTATCTGAAGAAAAAGAATATCGAGGCGCTTTTCATTGCAGGGCTTGCGACTGATTACTGCGTGAAATTCACCGCGCTTGATGCTGCCGAACTTAATTACAAAACGTATGTCGTGACGGACGCCTGCCGGGGTATCGAGTTAAATCCCGGGGATGTCAATTGGGCGCTTGAAACCATGAAAGATAAAAAAATTACTCTGGTAACCAGCCAGGATGTGATAAACAAGTCTCAGTCATTGATGTAACACACTTTTTTGGTTGAGGCGATGATGAGAATAGAGCGTTGGAATGAAAAAACAGACGGCAAATTTTCAGAAAGTGCGATGCAAAAAAAGCTCGAGCGGCTAGGCTATTCGGTTTCACGCTACGTTTATTCTGCCGGCACTTATTTTCCCGATCACACACACGACGTTGATAAAATTGACGGTGTCGTTTCGGGAGAATTTAAAATGACGACACCGGAAGGAGAAGTTGTTTTAAAAGCAGGCGATATGCTCTTTGTGCCGCGCGGCACGGTCCATAGCGCTGAAGCCATCAGCCGTCAAGCAGTAGTAAGTTTGGACGCCGTTAAATGGTAAAATAAATTCCGTATCAGGTAAAAAACTTCTAAAAAAAGAAGACCGCAGTTTTTAAGAGTGAATCAAAAAGCTCGAGAAGCCGTTATTGATGAAACGTGAATAAACAAACATTCAAAAATCTTTCCAAGCAAGCTTTCACGGCACACGCTTACTTTTTCACCGCAGCAGCTGTTATTCTTTTAATCAATATCCCGTTCTGGGATTCCAATTTTTGGTTTCAACACGATACCGTATTTGAGCACCAGCTTTTCCATGCCTTTTACAACGATTTTCTCTATCACGGCGAACTGGTCCGTTGGATGCCGTACGGTTCTTTTGGTATGCCGGCCGAAAAATGGCAGTTAATGGGCGTGACTTATGCGGGTTACCTGGCCGGGGTTATCGGGGCTATTTTTCATTTTGAAAATACGCTCTTGCTATTCAAATGGTCTGTGATGTTCGAACAGCTCATGCTGCTTTTTGGCACATATCTTTTGGCTAAAGAATGGTTCCGTGAAAAAGAAACAATTTTGTTTGCTTGCATGGCCATGGTGGCGGCTACTTTTTGGCCGCTTCAGGTTCTCTCAGATCTTCGGGTGTATCATCTTCTCCCGCTTGAAATGTATTTCATCACACGTTTTTTCCGGGAAAGACGGCCGCACCATTTGTGGCTGGCGGGGCTTGTGTTTGTGATGTGGCAATTAGGCTCCAGTCTTTACACGGGCGGGCTCAAACTGCTTATCATGCTTTTCTTTTTTGTCGGCATGGCAGTTGTTTATGGACTGCCCTGCCGAGGGCTTCCGGAAAAATCAAAAGCAAACCTGTTTTCTTTTTTGGCAATGATAATTTCGGCGGGTGCGCTGCTTTATCTGGCGGCGCATTTGCTCGATTACACCGAAAGTGTTCGGCCGGGCAGAGACCCCATCACACAAGTGGTGACGCTCAATAATTTTTTAACGGCCGGGCGTTCAATTGGTTTTGGTAAATTCTTAGGTTTGTTTTTTGCAAGCGTGCTCAGCACACCGACTTCGGGCGACTTTACGCTTTATATGGGATGGATGACGCTGCCTTTTATGATATACGGTTTTACACACCTGAAAGCCAAAGAGTCGAAAGTCGTTCTTTTTGTGGCGGTTTATCTATGTCTTTTTTCGTTGGGAGATATCACACCGGTAACGCGGTTGACTTATTTCTTGTTTCCGCCCATCCGGATTTTTCGTTACATAGGTCTCACGGGCGGCATCTTGCGCGTTCTTTTTATCTTGATTGCGGCTTTTGGCGTGGACCGTTTTTTAAGTGACTTTAAAAAAGAAAATACCTCTGTTTCTACCAAACAATCCGTCAAACGGCTTTTTCTTTACGGCCTCTTTGTTTTAGCGGCCGGCATCGGATGCTGGATGTTGAACGGGAATGACCGGTACTTTCAGGTCCAGTGGCCTCTTTTTACATTGGTTGGAATGATTCTTTTTATCGTCGCCGTCACCGTCATTTTTATTTTCAAACGCTTTTCGCACCGTGCTTGTTTTTACGTAGTGATGGCCGCGCTTATGATCGATCTTTTAACGTTTCAAGCGCTGGCTGTTTCTTCCTGGCCTGCACGTTGGCCTGACCTGGCACCCAGCGTGGGACGCGCCAGCAATTATCAATATCAACCTTTTAGGCAAGTTAGTTTAGATTCAAACCCGCGCGCTTACTCCGGTTATTACCAAATTGCGGATACGGGAGCAGCGCTTGCCATCCAAGCGTTTAATTTTTTGCAGTTTGACCCCTGTCTCCCGCGGGCATTTGAAAATTATCTTTGGGATGAAAATGTATTGGACTTGTTACTGAACGGATGGCCGTCTTTTTTTAGCGCGGCGAGCGCCACTGCTTTTCTATCAGAGCCTCGAGCGGTTATTTTTGGTTTTACCATGGGGTGCACGGCGGAACAGCCTAAAATGAAATTAGTATCGGATGTTTATTATGCTGCTAACAATCAGGAAGCAAACGAATTACTTAAAAAACGATCAGACATCTTCAGAAAAATCATTTTAACAGGCGTCCCGCCAGCTCTTCAAAACCGTTTTACACCTTCCAAAACGGCCGAAGTTGATACTTCGGGTGTTCACGTAACCAGTTTTACCTACAGCCGCCTAACAGCAAAAATACAGCATGTCCGTCAAGGCGGTGCGTGGCTCTATTATGCGGACGGATATCATCCGGGCTGGGAAGCATACATTGACGGAAACAAAGCCGCTATTTTCGAAGCCAACCGCGGCTTCAAAGCGATCTTTTTAGAACCGGGCGATCATACCGTTTACTTGATTTATCGAGACGACGGACGCAATATTGCGAGTCATTTAATCGCAATCCTAGCATTTTTGTTTGCGGCGGGCATGCTGATTTGGATCATCGTTTACCTGTTTAAAGTGCCCGGTCATTTTAATCGCGCATAAAAACGTATAGAGACAAAGAGCCAGCACGCCTGTTCCCGGCGAACGCAAACCATTTTTGCTATAATGAAACTCATGGATCACGCAGTTCAATATACATGTCCCATGCATCCCGATGTTATTCAAAATACTCCCGGTACCTGCCCAAAATGCGGCATGGCGCTTGAAACACTGACACCTCGAATCCCCATCAATCAAACAGTTTACACTTGTCCAATGCACCCACAGATCAAACAATGTCATCCCGGCAGCTGTTCTATTTGCGGCATGACACTTGAAAAGATGACACATGAAACAAAACCAGAAGGAAATGAAGAGTTCCATAATATGTCAAAACGCTTTTGGTTTTCATTGGCTCTCTCTTTGCCAGTTTTCATTTTTGCCATGGCGGAGATGATACCGCCTTTGAGTCATCTGGCCAGGTCCGTTTGGAGCCGTTGGCTGCAATTTGCGTTGGCAACACCGGTTGTATGGTGGGGTGGGCTGCCATTTTTTAAACGAGCGCAGCAATCTGTCATTCACCGAAGCCCCAATATGTTTACGCTGATCGCGATGGGCACAGGAGCTGCTTATTTCTACAGCACCCTGGCCATGTTTATACCCGGTATTTTTCCGGACATTTTCCGGACCCATTACCATCAACTTCCCATCTACTTTGAAGCCGCTGCTGTGATTACGACGCTCGTGTTACTTGGTCAAATGCTTGAGCTCAAGGCACGCTCACAAACCCATTCTGCGATCAAATCACTTTTAAGTCTAACGCCCAGAACCGCACGCCTCGTTGAAAATAACGGGGAAGAAAGGGATATCCCGTTAGAAGAGGTGCGGATAGGAAATCAACTCCGCATTCGCCCGGGAGAAAAAGTGCCCGTAGACGGCGTTATCGTAGAAGGTGAAAGTGCAATCGATGAGTCAATGATTACCGGAGAGCCCATTTCGGTTGAAAAGCTAGCGGGTGACAAAGTTACCGGAGGCACCGTAAACGGCACCGGCAGTTTATTAATGAAAGTCGAACGGATCGGTAAAGACACCTTGCTTTCACAAATAGTCACAATGGTTGGCGAAGCGCAAAGAACCCGCGTGCCCATTCAGCGTTTAGCGGATGCGGTGGCAGCTTGGTTTGTGCCGGCGGTGATTGCCTTATCTGCTTTAACTTTCTTCATTTGGTTATGGCTGGGCCCGGGGCACAGGTTCACTTTTGCCTTTGTGAGTGCCGTCAGCGTTTTGATCATTGCCTGTCCTTGTGCATTGGGGCTTGCGACGCCCATGTCTATTATGGTCGGAACGGGGAGAGGGGCGAGAGAAGGTGTTTTAATTAAAAATGCTGAAGCGCTCGAAACGTTTGAAACCATTAACACGGTCGTGGTTGATAAAACCGGCACCTTGACGGAAGGAAAGCCTAAAGTGATGAAGGTACGATCGTTAACCCATATCAGCGAAAATGAATTCCTGAATCAAGTTGCAAGTCTTGAGAGCCGAAGTGAACATCCTTTGGCGGGTGCGTTGACTCGTTCTGCCAAAGAAAAAGGACTGACGCTTAAGGCGGTCACCAGTTTTAAATCTGAACGCGGGAAAGGCATCACGGGCACCGTTGACGGAAAAGAAATCTCGGTTGGCAATGTGCGGTTCATGCGGGAAATGGATGTTGATGTTTCACAGGTGGAAAAAGAAATTGAAAGCATTCGTACGCAGGGTCAAAGCGTCATGCTTGTGGCCAGCCAAAAACAACTGCTTGGCTTTGTGAGTGCGGCAGATCCTATTAAAATGTCTACGCGCGAAGCCATTCGGCTGCTTCACCAAGAAAAAATTCAGATTGTCATGCTGACGGGGGATAACCAAAAAACCGCTGAAATCGTCGCCGGTCATCTGGGGATCGACAAAATCATAGCCGAAGTACTGCCGGCCGATAAAGAAAAACACATCCGGAAACTCCAATCCGAAGGAAAGCGCGTGGCAATGGCCGGAGATGGCATCAATGATGCGCCGGCGCTTGCGCGGGCGCATGTCGGCATTGCCATGGGGAATGGAACAGACGTGGCGATGGAAAGTGCGGACATTGTACTGGTGAAAGGAGATTTACGCGGAATTGCCAAAGCGCGGCGTTTAAGCCGTATGACGATGAAAAATATTCGTCAAAACTTATTTTTTGCGTTCGTCTACAACGCACTTGGGATTCCGATCGCGGCCGGTATTTTGTATCCTTTTTTAGGCGTCCTGCTTAGTCCCATGATTGCCAGTGCAGCCATGACTTTTAGCTCGGTTTCTGTGATTGCTAACGCGCTCAGGCTGCGCCGTATCCGTTTGTAAATCTGATGATAGGCAGGGAGCAAGAGCATGCCTGTTCCCTACGGCACAAATCTAATTGATCAGCGGTTAGCATTGCGCTATGATAAGAAGATCAAATATTCTATTCACACCATTATCTACAGAAGAGGGTTCATCACGTGTCTAAAGAGCTCATTAAGAAAGCGCAAGAAAAGTTTGGAATTATTTTAGAAGAACAATTAAAACGCGTCGAAGCCATGAAAAAAGGCATTGAAGCATGGGATTTTTCCAAAATCTCCCCGATTAAAATCGGCGTTTGCTGGGGGGATGGTATTGGCGAGATTATCTCCAAGCATTCGGAAGCATTGCTTGAGCATGTCTTAAAAGATGAAGTCAAAAAAGGCAAGATCGAGTTCCATGATATTGCAGGGTTGACCATAGAAAATAGAGTGAAACACAAAAAAGCCATTCCGGATGACGTCTTAGCCGAAATCAAAAACTGCCATGTGATCCTGAAAGGCCCCACCACCACACCGCAAGCGGGTGACAAGTGGCCCAACATCGAGAGCGCCAATGTGGCAATGCGCCGCTACTTGGATTTATTTGCCAACGTCAGGCCAGTCAGAATTCCCAGAGAAGGCATTGACTGGTGTTTCTTTCGTGAAAATACCGAAGGTGCCTATGTGTTAGGCTCGCGCGGATTTGATGTTTCAGAAGACCTGAGCGTCGATTTTAAAGTAATTACCGAACAAGGTGCAGAGCGCATTGTGCGGATGGCGTTTGAATATGCCGATAAAAATAACATTGACCGTGTGACGGTTGTGACCAAATCAAACGTGGTCAAAACAACGGACGGCCGTTTTTCAAAAGTTGCCTTCCGAATTGCCAAAGAGTATCCCAAAATTAAGACGGACGAATGGTACATTGACATCATGACGGCAAAGTTAATTGATCCTGCCCGCCGCCGTGAATTTAAGGTAATGGTTCTTCCCAATCTCTACGGTGATATCTTGACGGATGAAGCGGCCCAAATGCAGGGAGGTGTCGGGACAGCCGGAAGTGCCAATATCGGCAAGCAGTGGTCGATGTTCGAAGCCATTCACGGCAGCGCGCCGCGCATGGTCAAAGAAGGCCGCGCGAAGTTTGCAGATCCTTGTTCAATGATTCGGGCATCTGCCATGCTGCTTCGTCATATCGGTTATCCGGACCGCGGTGAAAAAGTAGAAATGGCGCTTGAAGTTTGCGGCCAATATGAAAAAAAGATGTCAATCACCGGCCGTGACTCAGGTGTCACAGGCGAAGAATACACGCAGTACGTGATTGACTGGATTGATAACCCCAATTTAAAAGCCAGGTGGGAACAAGGCGTTAAAGAAGCCTGCGCTGTTTAACCATTTCGTACGGAGCGGGCATGCCCGTTCCGTACCGCCCTTGAAAAAACAATCACAAATTAACATAGGAGATAATTCATGAAAGCATTTTCAAAGTTCGTTTTAGCGGGTTTCATTATGATGATGTGTCACAATTCTTTTTTGATGGCAGAAGAAATGACGCAAGCACCTAATGATCAAGAAGCAAAGATGGCAAAAATGGAAGCCATGATGGCGCCAGGACCTGAACACGCCCTTTTGGCTGATTTGGAGGGTGAATGGTCATACACTGCAAAGTTTTGGATGACACCCGATGCTCAACCGGAAGAAACTACCGGCACCAGTGATCAATATTTGATTTATGATGACCGTTTTTTGGAACAAGACATCGAAGGCACTTGGATGGAAAAGCCGTTCGAAGGAACCGGCATTTTAGGTTATGACAGAATCAGGGGCGAGTACGTCAGCACTTGGTTTGACAACATGGCGACAGGGATCATGACCATTACAGGACAATATGATCCGGCAACTAAAACCATTCATTTGTCAGGAACGGTGGCATGCCCCATGACCGGCGATAAAAATCAATCTGTGCGTGTAGAGTACATTCTGACGGATGAAGACCATCATGCCTATCATTCCTACACCATCGGTCCGGACGGAAAAGAATTTAAGCAAATGGAGATTGAGTATACGCGTGAGGTTTGATGACTTGAAACCTGAGGGAGCCGGTTTAAAACCGCTCCCTATCCGGTTTCAGGGGTGAGGATTTCTACTGTCGAGGCATCAAATGACACCGGCCGATCTTGCCCAACTTAGAATTTATACGATTGTATTTCTTTTCGTTTTTCTTTCGGGACTCTCTTCTCTCCGAATTACCCGCCGGCAGGTGAAAGAAGGGAAAAAGCGTCCCGAAGATCAAAAAACCATGACAATTATTTTGTATGTCATTGCGGCTTGTTATGCTGCGCTTGTCCTCTTAAAATCACCCTTCTTTTTACGCGCGCGTTAAATAAGTGACGCGGTAAACAGCACAAAGCTATCCTGCAGATAGATGGGTTGTTAAATTATGAAGGATTAAAACGGTTGTGAAAAACAGACAAACAGCAAAGAAACCAATGCTGCATTTAAAAACACTTCGGCAAGACGTGCGGTTACTCACCACGCTTTTAGGCGAAGTGATCTGTGAGCAGGAAGGCCTCAAGCTTTTTCAACGCATCGAGTCCATCCGCAAGCAAGCCAAAGCCATTCGGAAACACCATCAAATCAGCCTGATTAAAAAGTTAGCTGCGGATATTGCTGAACTTAGTTTTAACGATGCTTATAAAATTGCCAGGGCTTTTACGCTTTATTTTCAACTGGTCAACATCGCCGAAGAACAAGAGCGTATTCGGCGTATTCGCGAATATGGCAAAGATCGTTCACGCCTTCAAGACATGTCATTTGGAAAGCTTTTTCACGATCTCAAAGTTCGCGGCGTCTCCAAGCAAAAACTTTCACAGTTTTTTTCCTCCATGGAAATTAGCCCAGTACTTACCGCTCACCCAACAGAAGCAAAGCGAAGAAGCGTTTTGAATCACTTACTCAGGATTTCCGACACGTTGCATGTGATCAAACGAACCGACTTGACTTTATTTGAACGTGGCAGTTATCGCCGTGAAATTAAACGTGTGCTTGAAATGTTGTGGCAAACAGCCGAAGTTCGCCAAAACAAAATCAGTGTGCTGGATGAAGTTGATCAAACCTTGTTTTTCTTCAGGCGCACGATTCTTGCCTTGGTTCCGCACATGAATGCAAAAATTCGAGAAGAATTTCGTCACGCGTTTGGAGGAACGGCCAAAGGGTCTTTACCTGCCATTCATTTTGGTTCGTGGGTTGGGGCTGACAGAGATGGCAATCCATTTGTTACCCCGGCAGTTTCAAAAGCCACGGGAGAAAGACACCGCCGGTTAATTTTTGAACACTACCTGGCTTCGGTTGAAAATCTTATTCGCCGTTTTAGTCATTCCGTCAAAGAAGTGTGTGTTTCAAGCCAATTGATGGCTTCTCTTGCCAAAGATAAACGTGAAATGCCCGCTTTGTCGACGCAGCTCAAACAATTTGAAGACACGGAACTTTATCGAAAGAAATTATCTTTCATCCATCAAAAGCTTATGAATACCTTTGAATATCGCCCGCCCGCTTACCAGTCACCGAAAGAGTTTCTAAAAGATCTTTCGCTTATTTCTGCCAGTTTGAAACAGCACCGTGGTTTGCGCACGAGCGAAGGCGAGCTTGCTCGGCTCATTAATCAGGCAGAAGTATTTGGATTTCATTTGGCAGGATTGGGGTTTCGCGATCATTCAGGTAAAGTACGCCAAACCATCGTTGATTTGTTAGGCAGACAAGCAAACGAGAATCAATTGATAGAAGCCATTTTAAAAGCACCAACCCGCATGCCCAAACGGAAATTATCCGCAGAAAGCCGTGACGTTATCAATCAATTTAATACCATTCGCGACATGCTTGAAACGCAATCTGAAGAAATGGTGGAAAGTTATCTGCTTAGCATGACGGAAAAACCAAGCGACATTCTTTCACTGCTTTATTTGGCCAAAATAAGCGGTCTGGTCGCCGTTCGGGGCAAAAGGGTTGTGGCAAGCAGAATTAATTTGGTCCCACTTTTTGAAACCACGGAAGCTTTGGAAAATGCGCCGTCTCTTATGTCGCGTCTTTTTGCCATGCCGATTTACCGATCTTACTTACGCTCTCAGGACGGAAAGCAAGAAATTATGCTGGGTTATTCCGATAGCAATAAGCACGGCGGTTACGTAACGGCAAACTGGAAACTTTATCAAGCACAAAAACGATTGGCTGAAGTGGCAAAGCGCAATTGCATTCAGTTACGGTTTTTCCATGGTAAAGGCGGTACGATTGACCGCGGCGGCGGTGCCTCGCACAGAGCCATTTTGGCGCAACCTTATGCTGCGCCGGATGGACGCATCAAAATTACAGAGCAAGGGGAAGTGGTGACGCAAAAATACGCCAGTTTCGCAATTGCGGAACGAAATTTGGAACAACTGATGACCGCTGTTGTTTGGACCAATTTGGTCAGCAAGCGTAAAATGGAAAAAAATTCTAAAATTAAACGATGGGAGAAAAATTTAACACTTCTTTCCGAAAAAGCTTATATTTACTATCGTCGACTGGTTTACGGAACGCCTGATTTCCTGAATTTCTATTATTTGGCAACCCCCATTCAAATGCTTGATTTGGCACGGATCGGTTCGCGCCCGGCCAAACGTCATGCAGGACACAAAATTGAAGACCTGCGGGCCATTCCATGGGTTTTTAGCTGGATTCAATCGCGTTATATTTTTTCTTCATGGTATGCCGTCGGCGAAGCCGTTGATGCTTATGAGAAAACAAAGGGCAAAAAACAAGCCATTATCGAATTACACGAAATGTACGCCGAGTGGCCTTTTTTCCGTTCACTGATCGATAACATCCAAGCGTCACTTGCCAAAGTAGATTTGTATATCGCCGGACTTTATGCGGGTCTTGTAAATGACCGTCGGTTACGGGAAACCATGCACCAAAAATTATGCGAAGGGTATCGTGTAACGGTAAATAAGATTTTACAAATTGTAGGGGAACACCACCTCCTTGACTCATGGCAAGTGCTGAAGGCATCCATCCACCTTCGAAATCCTTACGTGGATCCGCTTAATTTTATTCAGGTAGAATATTTAAAACGCTTTCGCGATACTTCCTTTGATCATCTCGGTAAGCGTCAAAAGGAACAAATCGTTAGCATCCTTCTTTTGACAATGAACGGGATCTCCTTTGGCATGAAAAGCACCGGCTAATACTGTTCCCCAAGCAAATACACCGCAAAGTCAAATTTTTTATCGTGTGACACAAATCACAGACTTATCACGAACCATTGTTTAAGTTAAAACCCTCATTCAGAGGGTCACGAGATGTGGATGTTGCCGAAATCAACGTCCTGCCGGGGAACATGGCTTCTAGTAGTCGTGATCCCGGCGGTATTTTTTTTCAGGGCTCCTTCCGCCTTAGGCGAGTATGCGGGGCCGGACACCTGTGCTGCCTGCCATTCCGACATTTACGAAAACTGGGAACCCTCCCGCCACGCCAAAGCTTATTCCAACGAGTTTTTTCAAAAAGCTTGGCAGGACAATCAGCAAAATCCTGAATGCCTCAAGTGTCACACCACAGGTTACACACCAGAAGCCAATCATTTTCAGTTTGAAGGGGTAACCTGTGAATCTTGCCACGGTGTGTTGAATGAGGGACATCCGGACACAGCCGAAATGCCGGTCCCCATTTCTTCAGAGATGTGCGTCACTTGTCATCAAAAGACTTATGATGAGTGGAAAATAAGCAAGCACAGCGAAAAGAACATCCGGTGTTTTGATTGTCATCAAGTCCATGCCCAAGGCCTTCGAGCCGGTGGCGGGGACGTATTGTGCGGATCGTGTCATCAAAACCGCATTAACGATTTTGCGCATTCCACCCATCATTTAGAAGGACTTAAGTGCGAAACTTGCCACATGCCGGTTTATGCGACGGCGCGCTCTATGATTGAAGGCACGGGAGCCGCAGGACACACGCTCTACGTGGGTGCCGAAACCTGTTCCCGGTGCCACGAAGACATGGTACATAAGAGCGCTAAACTACCTGAACTTCGAGAAAAAGTAACCCGCATCAACCAACAAATGGTCGCCGCGGGGATTGACGATATATTTGCACTTAAAGAAAAAGTAGATGATCTAGAATGGCAGTTATTGCGCGCCAAACAGGGGGTTTGGGTCGTTGCAGTTTTATTTGTTATTTTGGGGCTGTCTCTCGGGTGGCTGATAGGGTGGTACATTTATGTTCGCAAGCGACATTAGTTCTTCGCGCCGGCGTTTTTTAAAAGGAGCGGGCGCAAGCGTTTGTGCGCTAAGCATCTTCCCAAAGAAACTGCGTGCCAATCACACCAAGGTTTCAAAAGGCGAAGCTTATAGTGTTTTAGTAGATCTCACTCGTTGCATTGCGTGCCGCGCTTGTTCACGCGTTTGTGTTAAAGCGAATGGGTTAGACCCTGCCGATGACGGCTCCAATGTCTCACCTCAGCATTGTGAAACTTTGGCTTACAACAAATGGTCGACTGTTAACGTTGAGAACGTGCCTGAGCCCATGCACAAAAGTCTTGCCGTGGGCGTGAAACGTCAATGCATGCACTGTCTTGAACCGGCTTGTGTTTCAGTCTGTCCCGTTGGTGCTTTCTCGCAAACTGAAAAAGGTCCTGTGATTTACAGATCGCAACGTTGTATCGGTTGCCGCTATTGCATGATTGCCTGTCCTTTTGAAATCCCTAAATTTAATTGGCATTCCGGTTTTACGCCGGTAGTAGGGAAGTGTCAATTTTGCGCCCAAAACCGTCTTTTTAAAGGACTTCCCCCGGCTTGTGTCGAAGCTTGTCCGACAGGCGCTTTAAAATTTGGAAGCCGGGAGAAACTTTTATTTGAAGCCAAAGTGCGGGTAAAAGCCAACCCAAAGAAATACATCAAGCATATTTATGGCGAAAATGAAATTGGCGGCACTTCGTGGCTTTATTTATCCGGCATCCCTTTTGAAAAATTAGGGTTCAAGAGCAATTTGCCGACTTCACCAATCCCGTCTTTTACTTGGGAAGTGGTATCGCGCATTCCAATCATCATTGCGGCACTAAGCGGTCTTTTTGGCATGGTTGCTTTTAGTTTGAAAAAACATATTAAAGACCAGGACGATTTACCGAAAGCAGGGGCATCGTGAAACTTCTTGGCTGGATATTTTTAATCGGTGTCGTAACCATTTTTTTCTGGGCTGCTTGTGCTGTGGCATTTGGAAGATACACACAAACCGTTAAACGCTTATGCCGCTACACCCTTCGAATTTTTTGGCTGGTTTCACTCGGTGTTTTAATCCTTCGTTTTGGCAAGGGTTTGGGAGCAATCTCTGCTATGAGCGACAAGTTTCCCTGGGGCGTTTGGATTGGTCTTTTACAAAGCGGTGTTGCTTTAGCGGCAGGGGGATTTGTGACGGCTGCCACTGTTCATATTTTCCACATCAGACGTTTCGAGGTAATTTTAAGGCCGATGGTCCTGACGGCTTTCTTGGGATATTTATTTGTCGCGATGACGCTTTTTGTCGAAGTCGGCAGGCCGCAACGACTTTGGCATCCTTTGGTGATGTGGCAGCACACGTCTATCATGTTTGAAGTGGCTTGGTGTGTTACCTTATACATCACGGTATTAATGATCGAATTCAGCCCGGTGATCTTTGAACACTTGGACATGCCAAAAGTTGTTAAAGCCATTCATTATGGCGCCATCCCCATTGTAATTGTAGGTGTGATTTTATCTACCTTACATCAATCTTCGATGGGGTCTATGTTTTTGGTCATGCCCGAAAAGATTTATCCGCTTTGGTTTTCGCCGCTCTTGCCCGTTTTCTTTTTAATTTCTGCTGTGGCGGTCGGCCTTTGTACAGCCATCATCGAATCATTTTTTTCGCATAAACTTTTTGGCAGAAGTCTTGAAATCCCGTTACTTCAATCATTGGCCGCCGCCGCACAGATTGTTTTGTTGGTTTATTTTGGACTCAAGATGGTTGATATCTCAATGCGCAAAGAATGGCAGAGTATGTGGACAGTGCCTTGGTTGGGCGTCTCATTCGGAATCGAACTTTTTGGTTGTGTGTTGCTTCCCATTATTTTATTTTCAATTCCAGCTGTTCGGCTGCATGTCAGAGGGCTTGTTTTCACATCTTTTTTAGTCGGCGGCGGGATTATTTTAAATCGAATTAATGTCAGCTGGTTTAGTTTAATTCCTTATACGCATACCACTTATTTTCCGACCTGGATGGAACTTTGCGTGTCGCTTTTCTTTGTGACACTCACCGTGGTTGCTTTTGGATTGGCTGCCCATCATTTGCCCGTCTTTCCAAAAGCAGGGGGGAAAATACCTCCCCAAACTTCCTCCGAGCCAAACCTCAATTAGTTTGTTCCCAAGCAATGATAGCTTTTTTACGTCCTGGACCGCCACCACTGTAATGGCCAAGATCGCCGGAACTCTTGATCACACGGTGGCAGGGGATAAGAAAAGCAACATGATTTTGGGCCATGGCGGTTCCGACAGCGCGTGCAGCACCGGGTTTTCCCGCCAAACGCGCTAATTTGCCGTAAGAAATCAATTTGCCTTGCGGAACTTTGAGCAAACTCTGCCACACTTTGAATTGAAAAGGCGTGCCGTTGACTGAAAGGCGCAAGGGTGCTTGTTTGGCGTTGGGTTTCTTAAAAATGCGTTTTACCAGATTTGCAGCATAGCGGTCATCCTGTTTGATACAAGCTCCGGGCCAATCTTTTTGGATGGCAGAAACCATTTTCTTCCTTTCGTTATTAAACGAAAGATGGCAAATCCCATCAGAACTTTCAGCGATCAAACAAGTCCCGAAAGGACTTTTGGCAAAACCAGCCGTGACCAACAGACCTTTACCATTTGGCCGAATATCACTTACAGAAGCTTTTTTTAATCGTACAGGTAACTGGTTACGCATGTTCACGTCTCACATTTTGAGCAGGTGATTGATCATAAATGCTGAATGGCGGCAGCGGGCAATCCACGGCATCCGCAAAAGCACGAACCATTTCAAGTTCTTCGGGGGTTATTTTACCATCATTCTGAATGGCAGCAACCATGGCGTGAATAAATTTTTGTTTCATGGCAGGCGAGGCTTGCCGGATGATATTCAACTGTTTTTCTAACGCCGTGCGGCTCATTGGTTTCTTAGGGATAAACTGAGGTTCAGGTGAAAACTCAAATACTTTGATAGCCGTCTTAAAACAAACATTCGCTTTGGCATCGTCGGCATTCCCCACGTAAGCCAAAAAGGATAGAAGCGCCGCCGCGCTTGTTTTGAGGTCCGTTTTTGAGCTCTCTGGCGGCGGCACAAAGGATTGTTTTTTGAAAGAGGCGTCTAAATGATGAAAAACCAATTGTTTGATCACAAATTCAAATGGGCGGTCTTCTTCATTTAACCGCATCACTTCCAGCGCATTTTTCTGAAATTGTTCGTATTGACGCAGATCAAGCTGTTTAAGTGTGGGGATAACCACCTCTAAAAGCGGGAGACGTTTTTCGTAACCCAATGCATGGGCTTCGTCTAGAAGTAATTTAGTTTTGGTGTACACATCATAACTAGCGGAAGTGCGCAAATACTCGAGCTGGCGTTCACGAAAGAGAGGGTTTTCGCGGTCAACTAAAAGAGAAAAAATAGCGGCGCGCGCACCAACCGGTTCGTGAGCTGCTAATCGCAATTTTTGAGGCATTGTCTCTAAAATATTTTGAGCATGTTTTAAGTCTTCTTCGTTTGGCGCCCCTACTTTCTCCCGCAACGCCTCGGCAATCAGCGCTGCTTCGACAGCCATGCCAAAGCCGCCTTGCATGCTGCGGAAAAGAGCGGTCCTGGCTTTCTCAACTGCCTCCGGGTATGTTTTAGCCGGTTTAATTTGAACGGGTTTTACATCCGGAAATGTTCCGTCAAAAGAGGGGTCAAGCAGCCGAACTCTCTCAAGAAGCGGCGGGTGCGTGGCCGGTGTCAGCCAAAAATTTTTCCCGACGCCATCTGCAAAAAAGAGGTGGCTGGCTTCTTCAGCGCGCGGGTGGGTGAGGTAAGAGCTGTTCATGAGCCCGCCGATTTTCTTTAAAGCACCGGCTAAACCGTCTGGATTGCGCGTAAATTGAACCGCAGAAGCATCCGCAAGGCATTCGCGTTGGCGCGAGACAGCGGTTTTAATCAGCCGGGCAAATAAAACACCAACATAACCAACGGTTACCAATGTAATGCCGATTAAAAAAATAGCGAGCATGCCGCCACCGCTATCACGAGAGGAGCGAACCCGTACGCGTTCTGCCCTGAAAATAGTTTGAAGTGCAGTTTTACCAATGATGGCGATCACTAAGATACCGTATAAAACACCCATCAAATACATGTTAAGTTTCATGTCACCGTTCAAAATGTGGCTGAATTCATGGGCAATCACACCCTGCATTTCATCGCGTGACAGTAATTTGACAGCACCTTCCGTTACACCAATCGCGGCGCCGTTCGTGGAAAATCCGGCTGCAAAAGCGTTGATGCCGAGTTCCCAGGGGAAACGGTAAACCGTCGGTACCGCTGTTCCTGAAGCGATGGCCATTTCTTCGACAATGTTCAGCAACTGACGTTCATCCGGGTCAGTCGTGTCAGGCGAAATTTTAGTGCCGTCCAAAGATTTCATGACTTGATCTCCGCCGCCCGAGAGGTCGCCGATTTTCTTGAATGTCCCAATCATTACCACCAGGAGCACACTGCCTGCTACCCAACTGAAAATAGCAGGATCTAGGAAATCAAGCCGGGGAGGCGGTTCTGGGAAATAAGAGGAAGCGTTAATGGTTTGAATAAACCAAATACAAGCGACAAGCGCTGCATAGACCATCACAATAATGGCGCAAACCGAAACGATGTAGAGAAAAACTAAGAGTTTGGTATTGGAATGGGCTTTCTCTTGCCGTTCAAAGAAATTCATGATCGGCCCTGCACGGATTAGGAAAAACTAACTTTAGGGGCCTCGCGCTCCGCCGGTTTCTCAACTTCAAAGAGTTCGGCCGGACCGAATCCAAATGTGCCCGCTAACACGACCTGCGGAAATTTTTCACGGGCGGTGTTATAAATCATCACGGCGTCGTTAAATGCTTGGCGCGCAAAAGAGACCTTATTTTCGGTAGAAGTTAACTCTTCCATCATCCGCATCATGTTTTGATTAGCTTTCAGATCGGGATAGGCTTCTGCCAGCGCAAAAAGCCGTCCCAAAGCGCCCGTGAGGCCTGTCTCAGCACTCTTCAGCGCGTGCATGGCTGCCGGATCACCGGGGGTTTTAGAAGCACCGCCTGCGGCACTCACCGCTTGATTGCGCGCTTGAATCACGGCTTCCAGTGTTTCGCGTTCATGTTTCAGATAACCTTTTGCGGTTTCGACAAGGTTGGGAATTAAATCGTAACGGCGTTTGAGTTGAACATCAATTTGGGCGTAGGCATTTTTATAACGGTTACGGAGCGTGACTAATTGATTATAAATGCCAATGATGAAAAAAACGATAACGGCAGCAACGGCAAGTAAAATGATAAGTGCGGTCATGAGAACCTCCCATGAAAAGCCCTCTGTCAACAACAAACCGAGAGCCTTGTTTTAAAAATATTCGTTAACACTGTGACGTGATGGAGCCGTTAACCTCCCATTCGAGCTCTGATGCTCATCATTCCGGTTCA
>Ga0210050_1002224_pt1 | contig 18931 bp, 18 predicted proteins | sample CryGey132114_all_FD_185463 | JGI IMG/M metagenome (GOLD analysis project Ga0210050, IMG submission 185463) | Groundwater microbial communities from aquifer - Crystal Geyser CG22_combo_CG10-13_8/21/14_all (SPAdes) (version 2) | ecosystem: Environmental > Aquatic > Deep subsurface > Groundwater ...
TACTTCTCTCGACTTAAATCTCACTATCGTCAACATCGTGGGCTTGCACCTCATAAAAGAAAAAATTACTTTGCTTATTACTTCTTTCTCAAACCTAAATAGCACACATTTTTTGCCATTATGCCCATCCTGAGTGTAACGAAGGATCTCCTCATTCAATTGTCAGAGGAGATTGCCACAGTCGCTACGCTCCTTCGCAATGACAGCAAATTGACCGAGGGAATGACAGCCTTTCAACATGAGGTCATGCTTTATGAAAAAAATTTTTCTCTTCTTCATTTTTCTTTTCCCACTTGTAACTCATGCGGCTGAAAAAAATCTCCTCACCCCGCAAACCATTGCTACACTTGAAGTGGAGATTTCAAAAATACATTCAGAGCAAAAACATTTTTTTCTCAAAAATGAACTTGAAAACATTGGAAACGTTTCAAAAAAACCTAAAAAACAAACTTTCTTTCATTATTATTTCCCGAAAGCGCTTTCACTTCACAACCTCCATCTGTTTTTGGCATCTCGAAATCTACCCAACAAAGAACTCAATCGACACCTTCAAGGCTTGTATAAAAAAGCCAGCAAGAAAGCCTCTCCGTTGAAGGCAGCAAAATGCAAGCTGCTTATCGCAAGTCTTTTGGCTGAAGAAGGAAATGCAGAAAAAGCAAACGCCCTCTTCAACTCTATTGATCCGCTTTTGCTTGAAGCCGATTACAACATGCTGCTGTATCAAGCGCATTATTTTGCAGTGATGAACAACACGCAACAAAGTCTTCATTTTTTGCAAAGCGCCTTTAAACTTCGCCAACAGGAAACCCTTGATCTGCTTGAAATTACCGACGACTTCTTCGCCATCAAAAACGAAAAACCTTTTCAAGATCAGCTAAAAAAATGGAAACATGAAAAGAAACTCTGGGCTATTCCCGTTCACCTCAAAGTTCCCAAAGCTAAACAAGCTCAAATTCAAGGCGAATGGAAAAGTGTTCGCTACAAGTGGTCGTTGCAAGCGCGCTCAAAACGCAAATCTCCCGTCTATCTGAAGCAATTCAAGCCACTTAAGATCTAAAAGGGAAAGGCAGCAATGCCGCTTGACAAACAGGTTTTAAGGCTGTTAGACCCATTTCGCATTTTGGAGGAAAGAACCATGGCAGACAATTCAGATAAAGTAAGTGAAAACATTCTAGGACGCTATTTTGTAGATAGCCAATGCATCGATTGCAACCTATGCCGAGATACAGCTCCCGCAAACTTCAAGCACAACGAAGAAGGCGGCTATTCTTACGTGTACAAACAACCCGAAAATGAAGAAGAAGAGTCACTTTGCGCCGAAGCTAAAGACGCCTGCCCCGTAGAAGCCATCGGCGACGACGGCGAAAGCTAACGCAACTCTAACACTGGTTTGACGGGCAAAATTCCTTTACCACACACCGGCAACACTCTGGTTTTCGCGCCTTGCAGCAACGCCTTCCATGAAAAATGAGACAACTGGAAAAATCGGTCCAGTCTTTTTCAGGCAAAAGCTTTTCAATTTCCTTTTCAATTTTTACTGGATGAGTTTCACGAATAAGCCCCATTCGCTTACATAAACGCTGAAAATGAGTGTCCACCGTCAAACCCGGCTCACCGAAAGCATGCATCCGCACTGCATTTGCGGTCTTTCTTCCTACACCTGCAAGCTGCACAAGTTCCTCCATAGTTTCTGGAACTTCGCCGCCATGCTGAAGCACAAGTTGCCTGCAACACTGTTGAATATTTTTGGCCTTGTTTTTATAAAAACCGGTAGATTTCACAAAGCCTTCAAGCTCTTGAAGATTCGCTTCAGCAAAATCTTTTGCTGATTTATACCGTGCAAACAAAGCCGGAGTCACCGTATTCACCCTAGCATCGGTGCACTGCGCCGACAAAATCACGGCAATTAAGAGCTGCAGCGGATTTTTGTAGGTCAACTCACAATCGGCATCTGGATATTCCGCACGAAGGCGATTCAAAATTTCAGCGATTCGCAACTTGTTGCTCATTTTTTTCACTTGCGCGTTCTCCTCAAACTTGCTTTGGTGCGGCGCTCTAGGCCTCTTTCAAAGGAATTTTTATGTGCGGAATCATTTGTGTTCTCAACATTGCTGCTGACACCAATTCACTTCGAAGTCAAATTTTAGAGCAAGCAAAACTGCTTCGCCACCGTGGTCCAGACTGGAGCGGCATTTACGCAGATGAGCACGCCATTCTTGCGCACGAACGTTTATCCATTGTTGATGTAGAGCACGGCGCGCAACCCCTCATCAACACACAAACCAAAGCAGCTCTTGCCGTGAATGGTGAAATATATAATCATGAAGATCTTGAAAAAACACTGAAGCAAAAACATGATTTTCAAACAAAGTCTGACTGCGAAGTGATTCTTTATCTCTACGAAGAACTGGGCGTAAAGTGTGTGGAAAAATTGAGTGGCATTTTTGCCTTCGTCCTGCACGACCCGCGCAACAACACTTTCCTGGTTGCTCGCGATCACATGGGCATCATTCCGCTTTATCAAGGCTGGACAAAAGATGGCACGCGTTACTTCGCTTCCGAAATGAAAGCCTTGCTTCACATTTGTGACAAAGTGGAAGAATTCCCTGCGGGTCATTACCTCACCGCAAATGATGAAGCTCCAAAAAAATATTATGACCCCGCTTGGTCTAAAGTGGGAAGATATCCCACCAACGCTTTCGATCCAGCTGAACTTCGCGAAAAATTTACCGAAGCCGTCCGCCGCCAATTGATGTGCGATGTTCCTTATGGCCTACTCATTTCCGGCGGCGTTGATTCTTCCATTGTTGCAGCCGTCGCTGCAAAATTCAAAACCAAGCGCATTGAAACGCACGAACAAACTGAAGCTTGGTGGCCAAGCTTACATTCGTTTAGCGTTGGCCTGGAAAGCTCACCTGACACTGCATTTGCGAGGAAGGTAGCAAATCACATTGGCACGGTTCATCACGAAATTGTGTTCACCGTTCAACAAGGTTTAGATGTTTTGTCTGACGTGATTTATCATTTAGAAACCTTCGACACCACCACCATTCGTGCTTCAACTCCCATGTATTTGATGTCGCGCTGGATTAAATCGATGGGCATTAAAATGGTGCTCTCGGGAGAAGGCGCTGATGAAATGTTTGGTGGTTATTTGTATTTTCACAAAGCACCAAACGCAAAAGAGTTTCACGATGAAACGGTTCGTAAACTGTTTAAGCTTCATCAATACGATTGCCTTCGCGCCAACAAATCCACAGCAGCCTGGGGCTTGGAAGCACGCGTTCCTTTTTTAGACAAAGAGTTTTTGGATTATGCCATGAATATTAATCCTGAAGAAAAAATGATTACGAAAGATAGAATGGAAAAATATATTTTGCGTAAAAGTTTTGAGGGTTATATTCCCGACGAAATTTTGTGGCGCCAAAAAGAACAATTTTCAGATGGCGTAGGATACAGCTGGATTGATGGCTTGAAGGATTTTGCCAATCGCGAAATCAGCGACAGCATGATGCAAAATGCAAAAAACCAGTTCCCCGAAAAAACTCCACTAACCAAAGAAGAATATTTATACCGAAGCATTTTTGAAAAGCACTTCCCCGGAGATTCAGCATTGGCGTGCATTCCCACCGGACCAAGCATTGCTTGCTCTACCCCAACTGCCATTGCTTGGGATGCCTCTTTCGCAAACTCAGCCGATCCATCAGGCCGAGCGATTAAAGTGCATCAGAAGAGTTATTGAATTCGCACTTGTCGCTCTATGACTTGCTTTTTCACTGTCATCCTCGCGAACGCGGGGATCCACAACTCAAACAATTTTGTTCCATCCTGAATATTGTGAACGATCTCCTCGTCCAATTGCCAGAGGAGATTGCCACGTCTTGCTTCGCAAAACTCGCAATGACAGTAAGCTGCTTGAATTGTGGATCCCCTGGTCAAGCCAGAGGATGACAGTGATAAAATCAGCACCTCCTCTTTTTCCGCATCTGGGAAAAGTGCTTCAGCAGGGCATCAGCCGAGAGCGTGTTGAGAATATCGCCTGCCTCAAGCCAACCTTTTCTGGCAATCCCTATTCCGTAATTACAAAAATCAAGTTGATCTGTGCTATGCGCATCGGGAGAAATACATGACTTCACCTTTTTCTCTTTCAACAATTTTCCGTAACGCCAATCTATGTCCAAGCGACGTGGATTGGCATTCATTTCTATAGCCACGCCATTTTTTGCAGCACACTCAATCACTTGAGCCAAATTTACTTCATACGCTTCCCGCTCCAACAGCAAGCGCCCGGTGGGATGAGCTAAAATATCAACATATGGTGAAGCAAGTGCAGTGCAAATGCGTTCGGTCATTTTCTTTTCTCCCATTTTGAAACGAGAATGTACGGATGCAATCACAAAATCAAAAAGTGCCAAAACTTCATTTTTGTAATCAAGCGAACCATCTTCTAAAATATCAACTTCAATTCCTTTTAAAATTTGTATTTCTTTTAGCTTTTTATTGAGCGCATCAATTTCTTTGTGTTGACGCTTAATGTCTGCAAGCTTCATCCCACCTGCATATGCCGCCGAATGGCTATGATCAGTGATGCCAATATAGCTAAAGCCTTCGTCTTTCGCAGCCAGCGCCATTTCTTCCATGCTGTTTTTTCCATCGCTGTAAGTGCTGTGGCAATGCAAAACACCTTTTAAATCTGAAAGTGTCACCAAATCTGGAAGTGCGTGATCCTGCGCAGCTTCAAGCTCACCTTGATTTTCGCGAAGCTCTGGCGGAATAAAGTCCATTCCAAAATGCTTGAATAAATCTGTTTCATTTTTACATGAAACAAAGATTTCTTTTTTTCCTTTAAATAAACCATATTCATTTAATTTAAATCCTTTTGCTTTTGCCAAAGTACGCAAAGCAACGTTGTGTTCTTTCGAACCCGTAAAATGATGAAGCGCAAAAGGAAAATCTTCATCACTGACTACGCGCAAATCCACATTTATTCCAGATTGCAGCTTCACAGAACTTTTTGTGGTTCCTTTATTTATCACGCTCGCTACTTCGGGATACGCAACAAAATAATCCATCAACTTGTTTGGTTTATTGCTGCTCGCAATAAGATCGATGTCTTTGCAGATTTCTTTATGACGTCGTAAACTTCCACCAAGTTCAAGCTGAATAAGATGCGATGATTTTTTTAGATACGAGAGCAACTTGGCTGCTTCAGCATTTGCTTCATCAAAGCGAAAAAGATCGGAAAATTTTTTCAATCCTTCAATGCCGGCCAAAATTTTTTCTTCAGATTTTTTTCCAAATCCAGAAAACTCTGACACCAAATGCTTGTGACATGCATGTTCAAGAGCTTTAATACTTTTTATATTTAATTCTTTCCACAGCGTTCTTGCTTTTTTGGCACCAACTCCTGGTATGGAAAGCATCTCTAATACTTCTGATGGGATTTGTTTGTGAAGTTTTTGATACTCCGGAAAAGTACCATGATGAATAATGTCTTGGATATGTTCGGCGATGCTTTTACCAACGCCATTTATCTCTTCAAGCTTTCCTTGTTGCGCCATATCCTCAATTTTTTTGCCAACCCCCTCAACGGCACGTGCTGCATTTCGAAAAGCTCGCACCTTAAATGGATTTTCATTATTTACCTCGAGCATATCGGCAGTTTCTTCAAAAAGAGTAACAATTTTTTTATGAAGAGAAGCCATGCAAACTCCTATTTATGATACGGTTCGCCTTTCAAAATAGTAAATGCTCGATAAATTTGCTCCAGCAAAACCACAAAGGCAAACTCGTGTGGCAACGTCATTTTGGAAAACGAAAGCAAACCATCCGCTCTGGCCTTCATGGCATCGCCATGGCCTGCTGCATCACCAATAACAAATACAGCGCTTCGTGGTGTCGCTCGCACATATAGCTGCATCACTCGAAATTGATCAGCAAATTCTTTTGAAGTGTATTGCGTTCCAGATTCTTCACAAAGCCAAACATAATCAGGAGAAGCAACTTCACGAAGCGAAATTTTTTTCAATGCATCAGCTTCGTCTTTTGCCACAATATGCTCTAAGTTTACATAATGCTTCAAGCGGCCAAGATAATCATCGGCCAAAGTATGAATGGCTTTATTCTTCCCTTTTCCAATGGTGATTATTGCTAAACGCATATTCATTTTCACTTTCTGTTGAGATTACGAAATCATTTTCACCACGGCATCAACGAGTTTTTCAACTCCGCTCCACACTTCCCCAATTGATTTTGCATTCATGTAGGCTGGTGTGGTGACAATATTTTTGTCGCGATCAATAACGCAATCAACGGCTCTGCAGTTTTCATGACTATGACCCATCGCTGTAATTTTCTTTGCTGTCTCGGCATCATCGCCAATGGTAAGGGTTGCAGAGACACCAATATCTTGAAGTGCTTTTGCAAGCGTTGCCGGCGCAATGCAAATGGCAGCAATGGGTTTGTGGCGAATGTGCATTTGTTCAATCAGGTGCAACAGATCTTCATTCACTTCACAGTTTTCACCTTCTTGCGCAAAAGTGCTTAAATTCATTGCGGCGCCTGCTCCGCCGGGCATTACCAGTGCATCTAGTTCATCAGCATTCGCGGTGTGAAGATCTGCGATGTGCCCTCGCGCAATGCGAGCAGACTCTTGCAAAACATTCCGTGCATTTGGCACTTGTTCACCATCCAAGTGGTTGACATGCATGCGTTGATTTATGTTTGGTGCAAAGCACACCGCTTCGGCGCCAGCTTTATCAATGGCAAGCAAAGCACACGTTGCTTCATGAATTTCAGAACCATCTTTAAACCCGCACCCAGAAAGGATTACCCCAATTTTCTTCTTCATCTTTCCTCCTTAGCTCATTTCATAAGTTAGCATTCGCTCTAGCGCATCTTCAGATTGGGCGCAACTTCAATACTTGCTCTCTGCAGCAAAACTGAGTAGGCAGGCCGGATGCGTTATGCCGACATTGCCATTCCAGCCAAGGTTTTTTACGCCTTCACCTACTTAATTCCAGATGCCATGCAGCTTTCTGTTGGAAGCTTGGTTGAAGTTCCCTTTCGCAACAAAAAAATGATGGGCATTGTTACTAAACTGCACGATGAAACACCGCTGCATTTTGCAAAATCGTTGAAACACATTTCTACTTGCATCAGCAAAAATCCACTTATGCATGAAGCGCTGGTGAACTTTGTATTGTGGATCGCAAAGTATTACTGCGCGCCCGTTGGCGAAACGTTTCGCACTGCACTTCCCAAAAGAATTTTGGAAGCAACAGATTTGAATGCAACCCGCGTCACCGTTCCGCACGAACTTCGCAGCTTTAAAGCCGACTCTTCTCTTACCTTGCTTCCAGAACAAGCAGAGGTGGTGCAAACCATTTTGCAGAGCATTAATGAAGAAAAGAAAAAACCTTTTCTCATCGAAGGCATTACTGGAAGTGGAAAAACTGAAGTTTATTTACAAATTTGTGAACATATTTTGAGTAACGGTGGCCAGGCTATTTTTTTGGTTCCCGAAATTGGACTTACTCCACAAACGGCTTCGCGCGTGATAAACCGCTTTGGAGAACAAGTTGCCGTCTATCACTCTGAACTCACCGATGCACAACGCCAAGCACAATGGCTGCGCATGAAAACCGGTGAAGCCAACATTGCCATTGGAACGCGCTCTGCACTTTTTGCTCCGTTTGAAAATTTGCAGGCTATTATTATTGATGAAGAACACGACGGATCGTACAAGCAAGAAGAAGGTGGCGTACATTACCACGCGCGCGATGCCGCCGTTATGCGTGCACATTTAGAAAATGCACTTATTGTTTTGGGCTCGGCAACTCCTTCACTGGAAAGTTATTTCAATGCACTCAATGGAAAATATCATTTGCTTCGTCTCACCAAACGCGCAACTGGAGCTGTTTTGCCAAAGGTTGAATTAATTGACCTCAAAGATAAATCTCATCGCAAAGATGAAGAAGCCCTTTCGCTGAGCACGCCACTTTTAAATGAACTTGGAAAAACACTTGCGCGAAAAGAACAGGCTATTTTGTTTTTGAATCGCAGAGGATTTGCACATTTTATTTTATGTGAAGATTGCGGTCATGTATATGAATGCCCCAATTGTAAAATCTCACTCACCTATCACGAACGAAAAAATCATCTTCTTTGCCACTATTGCGATTACAGCATCAGCACGCCAAAGACTTGTGCAAGTTGCAAAAGTGAAAACCTCACACCGGTTGGTGCTGGTACCGAACGGCTTGAAGGCGAGATTGCAGATTTGTTTCCGGATGCGCGCGTTGCAAGGCTCGATCGCGACACCTTGCAAAAACGAGAAACGCGCACAAAAATTTTCAAGCAAATGCGCAATCATGAAATTGATGTTCTCATCGGCACCCAGCTGATCACCAAGGGGCACGACTTTCCCGGCGTAACTTTGGTTGGCATCATTTCAGCTGATGCTGTTTTGGGCTTGCCAGATTTTAGATCGAGCGAGCGCACGTTTCAGCTGATCACGCAAGTTTCTGGCCGCGCTGGCCGTGGTGACAAACCTGGAAAAGTTATTGTACAAACATACCAGCCAGAACATCCCAGCTTGCTTCACGCCAAAGAACACAACTTCGTTTCATTTTTTGAAGAAGAGCGCCAAAGCCGCGAAGATCTTTTTTATCCTCCGTTTGGTCGCATTGCCAACATCAAGTTTTTGGGAAATGATGAACAAAAAGTAATTCGTGCCAGCCGCTTTATTGCCGACAGCTTACGCAAAACCTTTTCACACAATGAAGCGCTAAGCCTTTTGGGGCCTGCACCAGCGCCGCTTGAAAAAATACGAGGAAAATTCCGCTGGCACATTTTGCTGAAGTCAAAACAAACAAGCCTACTCTCTGAAGTGATCACTCAAATGCAAATCCACCTCATGCCAAAACTCCCCTCCGGCGTCAGAATGAACGTAGACATTGATCCAATGCAGTTGTTGTAAGCCAACCTGAAATTGAGTTGACCGGCTGAAAAACTGCTGTTAAGGCCTCCTTCATGGCTATTCTTCCTATTGCACTTTATCCACATCCTCTGCTTTCGCAGAAGGCTGCAGAAGTTGAGAAAGTTGACGATAAAATTCGTCAGCTGCTCACCGACATGGCTGATACCATGTACGAGGCAAATGGTGTGGGCCTTGCTGCACCTCAAGTTGCTGTCTCTTTGCGCTGCGTTGTTATTGATACTGGCCCTGTTTCTGAAAGCAATCCGCAAGCTCTTGGCCTTTTGAAAATGGTGAATCCTGCTATCACGCATGCAAGTGGTGAAATTGTGTGGGAAGAAGGCTGCCTCTCTCTTCCTGAATTTCTCATAGAGGAAACTCGACATGCTGAAGTAACCTGCAGCTATCTCAACGAAAAAGGTGAAGGAAAAACCTTATCAGCAAAAGGTTTGCTGGCAGTTGCCATTCAACATGAAATTGATCACCTGGATGGAAAACTGATCATTGATGACATCAGCAGCATTAAAAAAGACCTGTATATTACAAAAATTAAAAAGGGAAAAATCGTTCCGAAATATAAAGTGATCTAATATGAAAATAGTTTTCATGGGCTCTGCAACCTTTGCACTCCCTACCCTTCACAAACTTGTTGAATCTGAGCATCACATCGTTGAAGTAGTGTGCCAGCCGGATAAACCCGCTGGACGCGGCTACGAGACGCATGCTTGTCCCGTTGCAGAATACTGCAAAAAAGTTGGCCTCAATCTCTATCAACCAAAAAGTTTGAAAACGACAGATGTTTATGAACACTTGGCAGCACACAACGCCGACGTATTTGTGGTAGTTGCCTATGGAAAACTCTTGCCGAAAAATATTTTAGATTTGCCCAAGCATGGCTGCGTCAATATTCATGCATCAATCCTGCCCAAGTATCGCGGCGCGGCGCCCATCAACTGGGCCATCATCAACGGCGAAAGTGAAACAGGCGTTTGTACCATGCTGCTTGATGAAGGCATGGACACCGGCGATATTTTACTTTTTTGCGCAACTGAAATTACTGACTGCGAAACCGCGCAAAGCTTGCATGACCACTTAGCGCCTATTGGTGCGGATTTGCTGATGCAAACTTTAGAAGAACTGCAAAAAGGCGAAGTAAAACCCATCCCGCAAGATGATAGCCTCGCAAGCTATGCGCCCATTCTCACCAAAGAACTTGGGCACATCGATTGGAACAAATCTTCAGACGAAATTTACAATCGCATTCGAGGCCTCACGCCGTGGCCCGGCGCATACTGCTTCATCAACAACAAACGCCTTCGCCTGCACGAAGTGGCACCCACTCATGAAACACACCAAGAAAAACCGGGCACCATTTTAGAGTGTGATGAAAGTTTGTCCATTGCGTGTGGAAAAGGCAAACTGTACCTCTTGGAAGTGCAACTAGAAGGCAAAAAGAAAATGTCGGCCAAAGATTTCTTACACGGCCACGCCTTAAACGAAGGCGATGTTTTGGGGTGATTTTTAAAATTGACTATTCTAAAGTAGTGGTTTAGGATAGTCAGAATGAAGATAAAACGCAGCATTTTCAATAAGTTAAAGACTGACTTTTCCCTAAAAGAAGCCACTATTCTGGTTGGACCGCGTCAGGTTGGAAAAACACACCTTCTTCATCAATTAGAAAATTACGCAAAAAAAGCCTCCAAAAAAACGCATTTTTTCGACCTCGAGCAACCTGCCCAACTTGCCCTCTTCAACCAAAGTGAAGAAAAAATTATTGAGCTTCTTCAAGGAGCTGGAGAAGTGATTTTTATCGACGAGTTTCAATATTTAAAAAACGCATCAAAAATCTTCAAAGCTCTTTATGACCAAGGAAAAGGTCCAAAAATTTTTGCATCCGGCTCCTCTGCTCTCGAAATACATTCTCATCTCAAAGAATCTTTGGCAGGAAGAAAATTTTTGTATCACATATATCCTTGTAGTTTTGAGGAAATCTCACAAGTCATCCAAAATAACACACTTCATTCTTATTGCCTCTTTGGTGGCATGCCAGGAACTACACATCTTGATAACGATGAAAGAAAAAAACAACTTCTTCAAGACATTCTCCAATCTTATATTTTGAAAGATATCAAATCTCTTCTTCGCGAGGAAAACTTACGAGCCTTTAATCATCTTCTTTTTCTTTTGGCAGACGCTCAGGGTAGCGTCATTTCTGTTGAAAGCTTAGCGCGTGATGTTGGTCTTTCAGCTCCAACGATTAGCTCTTATCTTGATACTTTGGCACAAACTTATGTAAATTTTCCGGTGTACAGTTACAGTAAGAACCTTGGAAACGAATTGAGAAAATCGAAAAAATTTTATTTTTATGACTTGGGTATTAGAAATGCTCTTCTCAAAAATTTTGCAGCCCTTACAAAACGTGAAGATGCCGGCTGTATCTTGGAAAGCTTTGTTTTTCTCGAGCTCCAAAGAAAACTGAATCCAGAAACTGAAATTCGATTTTGGAGATTAAAATCTGGAGAAGAAGTTGATTTCATTTGGATCAAAAATCAAAAAGCATTTCCAATCGAAGTTAAATTTAATTGGGAAAGAAAAAAGATTCCAAATGGTCTTGTTGCTTTCTTAAAAAGATATCCCGAAACTTCACGTGCATTTGTTGTGAGTCAACAATCTGCCAAAGACATTACATATGAAAAAACAACAATTTCATTTATTTCATTCGATGAAATTTCAAAAAGTATTGAGGAAATTTAATTATGAAAAAACTGATCGCTCCTTCCATTTTAGCTGCTGATTTTTCAAGACTTGGCGCAGAAGTTGAGGCCGTAAGCAAAGCTGGCGCTGATCTTATTCACGTGGACATTATGGATGGCCACTTTGTGCCAAACCTCACCATGGGCCCGGCCATTGTCAGCGCCATCAAGCCTCACACCTCACTTCCCCTTGATTGCCACTTGATGATAAATAATCCTGGAGAGTTTATCGAACCCTTCGCAAACGCAGGTGCAGACTGGATTTCCATCCATATCGAAACTGGAGACGTGTCAAAACACTTGGCCCACATTCAGCGCATGAAGAAAAAAGCTGGCCTGGTAATTAACCCACCAACTCCACTTGAAAGCATCTTAAAGTACGTGCATCTTGCCGATTTTGTGTTGGTGATGACAGTGAATCCTGGATTTGGCGGACAATCACTTATTGAAAACTGCCTGGAAAAAATTTCGAAGCTCAAACGTTTTCGCGAAGAAAAAAAACTCACCTTTCAAATCGAAGTCGACGGTGGCGTAAAATTAGAAAACATTGCACAAGTGGCAAACGCAGGCGCAGAAATAATCGTCTCCGGCTCTGGTATTTTTTCACAAAAAAATTACAAAGAAATTATTTCAGAGATGAAGTCTGCGCTTTAACCCCGCGCTACTTCTTCAGCGATTTGGTTTTTGAATGAAGGGGACGGTTCTCACTTCATAACTCTTTAAAATTATTCAGAAAATAACGGCAACTGAGCATTTCCAATCAATCTTGTCGAAAAAGCATCACAGCATTGAAATATTAAGTCTCTATTTATATAATTCTCAAAGTATTTTCTACTGGCATGTTCTTTGTAGGACAACAAGTATGCCGCGAAAAGCTCGACATCTTTCCAAATCAGCAATGCTTCACATCATTGCTAGGGGAAATAATAAAATAAAAATTTTTCGAAATAGAAATGATTTTTCTCATTTTGAATGGACACTGAGACGCTTTCAGCCAGAGGATGATTTTTTCATTCATCATTATGCGCTTATGCACACCCATTTTCATCTCTTATGTTGGCTTGAAAACACAGCGACTTTAGCAAAAACAATGAAATCAATTCTCATTTCTTATCAATATTATTATCGAAAAAAATATAACTACACTGGGCACTTATTTCGTGATCGCTATCGTTCTATCTCAATTGAAGGTGAAGAATATTTTTTGCAATGTGGCCGGTATATTGAACTTAATCCTGTTCATGCTGGAATATGCAAAGATCCAAGGCAATATCCTTGGTCAAGTTACAACTTTCATGCATATGGAAAAGAAAATACGCTCGTGAAAACAAAAATGTACATCGACAATTCAGTTCATAAAAGAGAGGGGAGAATGAATGTCGATTATCAAAGCTTCATCATAGCGGGCATTGATCTTGATGTTCAAAAATTAAAAAAGCAGTTTGAAGACAGATAAGCAAAAAATGAAGTCAGCGCTAAAAAGTGAATGATAACATTGGATTATAAAGCGAGTATAAAGCGAGAACCGTCCCCTAGTTTTTGCGCTTTAACCCCGCGCTACTTCTTCAGCGATTTGGTTTTTGAAGTTTACTAAATCTTCTCGGGTGGAGACGTCTAGGAGTAAGTTTTTGAGTTGCGTCAAAAGTTCATACCAGCGTGTTGCATCGCATGTATAAATATAATCCAAAATCACATACAGCAGGTGATCGTTGCCACGCCACTCTTTCAGGGCAACGGTAATGCCTTCCATTTGTGCACCGTCACAAATTTTGAGCATGTCATTATAAAAACGTCGCTCTAAACTTTTGTGCACTCCCAGCAAACTAATAAACGAATGATCTAAGCAAAACGTGAGATAACGAATGTCTTCCACCGTTGCATCCGGACCGGAAGTGACCGCAAAGAAAGGACTTCCCACTTCCAGCGTAACCGTCTTGCCTTTTCTCAGCTTCAAACTTCTGAGTGGGCAAATATGGGCAACACCCGAAAGCGCAACAGGCACAATGCTCACCACATCTGCGCCATCTTCTTTTGCAATTTCTTCAGACGCCTGCAACGCGATGCGAATAGCGCCCTTCTTTATATGTGCATGCTCTTTTGTAAGCCTCGCCAAATTGCCAACAGCATAATAACTTGCGCCCAACACTTTACCCTCTGCATCGTATTGCGTTCTTGCGCGCTTTCCTTGTGGGAAAATGGCAAGCGCTCGTTTTTCTTTCACCAATTTTTCCACGCCAAGCTTCACGGCTTCCATTGCACTGCTAATACTGGCATTGTTGCGCTCCACAAAAATCATTCCCAAGAGCGAGGCAATTTTTCCAATCCCCAAAACAGATGCGATGAGTTTGTTTTCTAAAAAATGATCTTTCGCCATGAAAAAAGTGGGCAGTTTTGCCAAACTCTTTTCTTCAAACGCACACAAAAGGGGCGCGATCATAAAATCGAATAAACTTGTATGATTAAAACAATACACGGGAAACGCCGAAGCATTCGAAAGCAAATGTTTTCCTTTCAACTCCAGTTTTGTGTGTGTAATTTGCAACATCCGCAAACACCATTCGCATGTGAGTTTCCGAACGACGAGTTCAAATTGATCTTGCGATAATCGCTTGTGAAAAAAAAGTGCCAATCTACTTATGAGATGTGTTGAAAAAAGTGCTTGCAACCAAAGTGTTTTGATTTTTTCGCGACCTTTTAGATCGGAAAAATCAAAATTGAGTTTTTTATACTTCAAGGGAAAATCTGCAAAAGAGAAATCGAATGGACCATAAAGTGAAAACAACACATCAAAAAAATCCTGCGGCGACAAAAGTGAACTTTCTTGTAAAAAAGTGTGGAACGCAAGTTTACGTTTTGAAACATTTCGAAAATGCAAAAAACTCAGCGCAAGAAGAACGCCTAAAAACAGCAACGGCACAAGAAACATTTGTTCGCTCATGGAATTTAAAAAAGTGACCAGCAAAAAAACAAAAAGCAAAAAACGAAGTGCTAAAATATACTGCTCGTAAACACCAAGCATTCTGTTCACTTGATACCAAGGTTCTTGCTGCACTTTTACAAATGGAGAAAGTAGTGAACAAAGAGGAACAAGAAGACTCAAACAAAAGAGAAACAAAAACGGAAGAGACAAGAGAATGTGAACAGTGAACATAGATATCTCAAAAAATACATTTCATTATGTGCGTTGCGCTTGCACAAGATCGAGTGCGTAAGAAAAACTTACATCCACTTTTTTCTTTCCAATGGTAAAATGATCATTAGCAAGTCTGCGTGAAATGCGGCTTGCCACGGACTCGGCGCCATCTCCTGCAGATTCGTAGATGGCAGTGATAAGCCCTTCATCCTTATTTGACAAGACCACATCAATGGGATGACGAACAAGTGAACGAACTAATTCTTCAATATGCAAAATAAGATACTCAGCCTTTTTTATTCCAAAGCATTTACGAATATAAGCATAGTTGCGAACTTTGATATCGTAGCGATAAGTTTTTTGATTGTGATCGAACGGCGAAGCCGAAGGAGCTTCGGGAAGAAACAACCTGTGTTCCACCATGCGCTTCTCGCCAACATCGCACCAAAGCCTGCCCACTTCTTTGGCCAACAATTGTCTGCATGCCAGCAAAACGCTGCCCTCAGCCTCTTTGGCGTCGCTTGAGTAAATGCGCCGCATATATTCAGCTTCATCTATACTTTTTAGTTTTGGATCTCGCCCTGCAATCATCACTTCTACGCCTGGCGTTCTGTTTACATTTCCCGCTGCAATGCCCACTTCAATTTTTCCACCAATACGAACGCGCGAAGAAATAAAGGCAATAAGGCGATCGATGGCCAAACGCACATTGGTGATGTTGGCATACACGGCTGGAAGATCGGTGGTTGCTGCAAGATGATAATGCTGCTGACGTTTCAAAAAAAGATGGTCGTTGCTTTTCAGCACATCGCGCAAAACATCAAGCGCACTAAAGTATGTTTTTTGCTCTTGTGCGGGATGCGTTTTTAATGATGTCCGCAAATAAGAAATAAGTGAGGACGAAGCCTCGCGTTGCTGGGATGAAAGCCGAGAAACCAAAACTTCAAAGGCCTGTTCGGCAGATTCCGCCACATGCGATGGCTGCAGCTCTGTTGCCTTTGTTTCAGTTTTGCTTTTTTTTGCCGAAGTTTTTCTCATCTTGAGAAAGCGCTGTAGCATTCTACATTTTGAAAGTCTATGAGTTTGTTGTGGATCTAAAGCGCTCCTGGGCCTTTGTCTCCGGTGCGAATGCGAACGGCCTCTTCAACCGGCAAAACAAAAATTTTGCCATCTCCAATTTTTCCGGAGTGTGCGGTTTCACGAATCACTTCTACAAGATCCTCCACTTGTTCATCGCGAACAACCATTTCGATTTTAATTTTGGGAAGGAAGTCGATGACATACTCTGCGCCCCGATACACTTCGGCATGACCTTTCTGATTGCCGAAGCCTTTGACTTCGGTGATGGTCATGCCGCTAGCGCCTGCTTCTTGCAGCGCATCTTTTACGTCATCTAGTTTGAACGGCTTAATAATCGCTTCGATTTTTTTCATGCCGCATAGCTAAAGCGTTTTCCAAAAATCTGCAAGCGAAGATCTTAGCGCTTACCGCTCACACGCCTTTGCATGGTCGAGCGATCCTCGTGAATATCCTTCGAGGTGGAAAAATTCTTTTTCGGCTTCCTTGCTTTCAAAGCCTCTTCGTTACGATCATAGCCAAACTTGTGATTTCTTTTTTTGCTTTTCATCTTGTCCCTCCTTTAGGGAATGAAAACTGTGGTGTTTGAATGAGTATACGCTCCTCAAGATGGGGATGATAGAGCTGAAAGTAATTTTTTTCTCATTTTTCGCACTTCCACGAAAAGCTAAAAAAAGGAAGAAAAAAGGTTGACATTTTACCCCCTCAAACCTAAAGAGCGAAGCTAATTTAAGAGATTCACCTTACTTTTTAAGGTTGATAACGAAAAAACATTCATTTTCAAAGACTTATGAACCTCGATGATATTGACATTTTATTGCTCACTTCTCTTCAGAAAGATGGACGCATGAAGCGCAGCGATTTAGCCAAGATAACCGACCTTTCGGTGCCTTCGGTAAGTGAGCGCCTGAAAAAGCTGGAAGAGCAAGGCGTGATCAGTGGCTACCATGCCGTGCTCAATCCAAAAAAAATACATTGGGACGTCACCGCCTTCATTACCGTTACAGTTGATAACTCAAATCATTATCCGCAGTTTTTACAGCACGCAAAAGAAGAAGCCCAAGTGCTGGAATGCCATTCCATTACGGGCGAAGGCAGCCACATGCTGAAAGTGCGCGCCAAAAACACCGAACACCTCGAACTGTTGCTGGCAAAAATTCAAAGCTGGGAAGGTGTGGCCAGCACACGAACACGCGTTGTGATGAGTTCTGCAAAAGAAGGAACTCATATTCCATTATAAATGATCCTTCTCTTATGTCGGTGGTCGACAGGAGAGAAGTGAGTAACGAAAGGGCAGGTAAGATCATGTCAGGTATTAAAAAAGTGCTAGAGCTAGCAGAAAAAAGCCATGCAAAGATGGTGGATTTCAAATTCGTCGATTTTCTTGGAATGTGGCAGCATTTCTCGGTTCCTCTTTCCGAACTTGATGAAGGTTCACTGGAAGACGGCTTCGGCTTCGATGGTTCTTCCATCCGTGGATGGCAGCCCATTCAAGATTCAGACATGGTAATCATCCCCGATATTGAAACCGCTGTGCTTGATCCTTTCATGAACATTCCTACCATCAGTTTAATTTGTACGGTGCATGATCCCATCAGCAAACAGCCGTATTCACGCGATCCGCGCCACATTGCAAAAAAAGCAGAAAGCTATTTGAAATCTACTGGCATTGCTGACACTTGCTTTGTTGGGCCAGAGCCAGAGTTTTTTATTTTTGATGACATTCGCTATTCGCAAACGGCAAACGAAGGTTTTTACAGCATTGATTCAGACGAAGGCCCTTGGAACAGCGGCAGCGGCGACAAGCAAAACTTGGGCTACAAGCCACGCCACAAAGAAGGTTATTTTCCTGTTGCTCCAACCGATTCGCAGCAAGATCTTCGCACCGAAATGGTGCTTGAAATGCAAAAAGTTGGCATTCACGTTGAGTGTCAACATCACGAAGTGGCTTCAGCTGGACAAGCTGAAATTGACATGCGTTTTTCTCCTCTCTTAAGCATGGCCGATCAATTTATGTGGTTCAAATATGTGATCAAAAACGTGGCAAAGCGAAACAACAAAACCGTTACCTTCATGCCAAAGCCAATTTTTGAAGATAACGGCAGCGGAATGCACACGCATTTGAGTTTGTGGAAAGATGGAAAGCCACTCTTCGCAGGTGACGGCTACGGAGGCCTTTCCGAGATGGCGCTTCATTTCATCGGCGGAATTTTGAAACACGCTCCAGCTCTTTTGGCGTTCAGCAATCCAACCACAAATTCATACCGTCGTTTGGTTCCTGGATATGAAGCTCCCATTCGCTTGGCATACTCAAGCAGAAATCGTTCTGCGGCCATTCGTATTCCGATGTATTCTTCAAATCCAAAATCAAAGCGTATCGAATTCAGAACTCCAGATGCAACCTGCAACGGTTACTTGGCGTTCACGGCAATGCTCATGGCAGGCCTCGATGGCATTCAAAACAAAATTGATCCAGGCGCTCCGCTTGACAAAAACATTTACAAGCTCACACCTGAAGAACTCAGCAATGTTCCTGGATGCCCAGCCGATCTTGATGCTGCTATCAACGCACTTGAAGCCGATCACGAATTTTTGTTGAAAGGTGATGTGTTCACTGAAGACGTGATTCGCACCTGGATTGAATACAAACGCGAAAACGAAATTGCACCAATGCGACTTCGCCCAGTTCCATTTGAGTTTGCATTGTATTACGATTGCTAATTGCAAACATTGCTCAAAGACAAAACGGCTCTTGAAAAAGAGCCGTTTTTTTTGATTGTTGTTTTGATTTTTATTTGTCCTCATTTTTTTATCATCCTCTGGCTTGACCAGGCCTGCCTGCCGGACAGGCAGGGGATCTATCGTCTTAAAGGTCAAGCAGAAAGCGGATAAAATGCGATGTTATTTTTTAACATGGCATTTAAACACACAATCATCTTACGCATGATGGCAACCAGAGCGACTTTTTTAGCTTTTCCCATTGCAATCAAC
>Ga0210050_1002225_pt1 | contig 18931 bp, 16 predicted proteins | sample CryGey132114_all_FD_185463 | JGI IMG/M metagenome (GOLD analysis project Ga0210050, IMG submission 185463) | Groundwater microbial communities from aquifer - Crystal Geyser CG22_combo_CG10-13_8/21/14_all (SPAdes) (version 2) | ecosystem: Environmental > Aquatic > Deep subsurface > Groundwater ...
CAACCACTCTACCGTCCAATCTCTTTGTCGCTTCCCCGTGCCTGTTATAAAAAGGATCAACGGTAATATTTTCTGTCTCAAAAGGTGGCTTCAGCTTATTGGCAAGATCAGTTGCAAACGTGCGCTCAACACGGCCTCTTCTAAGATGGTCTCGCTGTTCATTTACCAACTCGCGCACGACACGTTCGATTGTTTGAATTGTAGTAGGTTCGTCCATATTTTAGTTATTTTTTACTGCTTGCCCAATCTGCCACACCAGACGTTCGTAAGACCAGCGATCAAGAGCACGTTGTCCGCTCAGCATTGAGGAAAAGAACATTGGAATTTTCCTGCCTCTTTTAGTGAACCAATGGAAACCACGATCTGCGTCCCACAAAAGATCGCTCTTTATATATTCGCGGAGTATTTCCGAGCCAGTCGCATTGCTGACCACGACACAGCGAGGTTCGATTTGAACTAAAATGTCCTCAAACAATTTTATCTGATCAATACCAAACTCGTTCAAAACACCCTTGCTTCGGACACGATTCATGAAATCGGTCTGTGATGTTTCTTTGTAGAGAAAGAGATCGATGTGTTGCCAGTCGAGCCCGACCTTCTTTGCTATTTCCACTGGGCGACCGAAGTACAGCGAGTAGTTTTGGTACGCGTAGTTTTCTACCTTAATGCAGTCATCGATCAACTTTGGATTGGAAGATATGTTATTCCATTTGAAGAACTTGGCGGGATCTATGTCTTTATATTCCGTATTCTGAAGAATTGTCTTAAATCCCCGAGCACTGAAAGATGGATTCATCCCCACAAACAATAGCCCTCCTTTCTTAAATTCATCATAGAAAAGTGGAGCGTACACGTCATTGTCATCCTGGAAATACTTATTCCAGAGAGTGACGATTTTTGAGTTTATATCTTTGTTACGCATAATATTTACAGCTTACGCATCGCTATTCTGAAGAAAGCCATGAATCTATCTTCCCGATAAGAAGAGAGCCGTTATGATACAGCTCTTGCCACTTCTTCCGATACTCCTCAAGCTCCCCATGTTTCTTTATCTCCTCCTCAATTTTTGACAAGAGTTTCTCAGACTGAACCTGGTCTAATGAGATTTTTATACTGCCACCCGTGTTGTGCATCGAAAACTTAAGGTCTTCGACTCTTGCATTTGGTAAGTCAGGGTCTCGCTTTCGATCTTCAAGATATTCAGAAAGCGATTGCCCCCACATAACCAAACTATAGAGCGTGACAGATGGACCAAATTTCCCACCGACAACACACGACCAATGTGCGTGAATTATGTTTTCTTCGCCAAGAGTGGCGTCTCCAGTAGTTTCATATGAGATACCTTCCTCAGAGATAAATTTTCTGAAAGAATCGGCGACTTGTTTAGTTAGAACAATCCCCATTTGCTGGCTCAAGTGCGCCATCTGATTAAATTGTTGGTCAAAATCTTCCAATAACTTCTTCACTTCATCACTCAGCCAGAAATATTGGAGCGGAAATTCGAGTTGCATATCTTTCAATTGATGCCACCTACTCCTGAAGTACCAACTGTCCCATTTGGATGCTGAAAAACTATCAAGTTCTTTGCGGATAGGAACAATAATCTTTTCTATGGCTTCCTTTTCGTGCGATTTCTGGTCTCTCTTTCCTGATTGTAGATACGAGAAAACAGCAATACCAAGAGCGACTATGGCGGATAAAATTGTTCCTATTGCTGAAAGTGTTTCCCAATTCATATGTTTATTTGGAATCTAAAATATCTTTCAAGCCCCAGAACACGCTACTGCCTTTTTCAATAAGGAGATTGATCAACTCTTCAACCTTTGGTTTTAGTGTGTCCGTTTTGTAAATGATTTCAAGAGCTTCTTTAATCTCACTATCGATACTAAACAGTGGCGCTCGTCTGTGTGAATTCAACTCTCCGTCATGTAGTAAGAAATGTCGAATTACCTCCAGTGTGTTCGCTGGATCAATCTCTGCAAATGTCTTTACTCGACGAGTCATTCCGTAATCCCAATCTATTTCGCCTTCAGACTTTTCAAGTGTTAGCGAGAGATTCTTAATAATTATTTTCTCATTAATAACCTCCTTATCTGGGTTAATCCAAAATCCAAAACCAGAGAATGCTTTAGGTTCGATTGAAATATCAGTTGCAATAATCCAATCCCAGAATCCTATGAGCTTTTCTTTGCTTACTTTATTTTCTGCAAACCAAGCATCGCCCGCCTGACTTCTCGTGATACAGGTACGACCAATGAACGAAACAAACTCATAGTGTCGAGTTTCGTTTGGAGTCTTCCAAAACAAATCAAACAAAGTGTCATCATTGTTGAAATCAAAGTGGGCGTAAGCCAGGGCAATATGAGCCGCGAGTGTCTCATCAAGACCCTTTAGATATTTTCTGTCTGGGTAAGAATCAGGATTTATCTTTATTGCGTACTCATAGTAGCTACGAAGTTCATCGAATAGCTCCTTGTACAAAGAGCTTGCTAGATACCCCTCCCATGTAGAGAAGTAGAGCTTTTCTTTACCTGTCTCTGCCTTAGGGAAAATCTTTGGTAGAAGACTTTTGATAAATGGAATGTCTCGGAAATAGAATGACGCTAAGAATTGACCGATTGTGAATCTAACAGCATTTGAGGTGTCTGTATCAAGAACATGTTCATAAAGAACTTTCACATCATCTGAAAGTGTATTGTTACCTTCGTTGTAGGTGAACTGGACAAATGCTCGATATGCCTGACCACGTACAGAATTTATAGCAACATGGGCTGGCTCGTTGGATTCGCGCTTATCGTCCTCCACATCTGGACTACTCTTGATTGAAAGGAGATATTTTATAAGCGATAGTATTTTTTCTCGATTGTCCTTGAATATTTGGGAATCCTTCGTTACAGCAAGTATCTCCAACAGAACATCAGCCATTGATTTATGGACAGTAATCCAATCCGCTAGATGGGATCGCTCATCAGCTGGTACAAATTCTTTAGCCTCTCCAGACACTTTTATCAATTCAACGAAGTTTATTATTTGCAGGTGCTCTTCATCAGTGAATCGTTCTTTTGCTCGAAGCATATCTTCAACTTGACGAAGAATTGCGTAGACATAGCCAGGATCAATAGCTTCTCGATCAAAGAATTTATTCAGACTTGAAAGATATTCGGTCTTTCGTGTTTTGAAATCTTCTTTTATTGCATCACTAAGACCCTCCGCTCCGCGAGGACTGAGGAAATCATCTCCTTTGTATTGTTCACTGAGAGCCTTTGGAGTCGCATCTGTTTTTAGGTGACCTATGAGTGCATCTATTGTTTGGTCCGCTGGATTAAATGGTGACTTATGTGACACCGTGCCACTTGTGATTTGCCCTACTGTTGGGTGAGGTACGATTTCTCCATCCTTGAGTATCTTCCCAAATATTGGTTCGGTGATGGCAACCTCATCTGCCGTTAGGTATTTCTGAATATAGGTCAAAATTTCAAGACCATCTCGCTTTCTCCATTGCTCTCTATCCTTGTCAGCCAGAGTTGCACCATGGTACTCAATGACTTTTGTAATATATTCACGCTTGGTTACCTCATCAAGTACACCGAATCCAGCAATGAGTCCTTGGTGATACTCGGCTCCGCCATCAATCTCAAAGTATCTTTCACCAACATTAAATACACGGAATAAAGCTTCTTTTATTTCAGCTTTAAATATTTCTGGGCATCTAGTGATGGCATACAACTTGAGTCTCCAGCAAGTCAGACTGTCTGGAAGAGTCGCGATATGGGTAGTATAAATTCTCCTTGCTTCAACCTCGTTATCACAAAGAGTTCCAACAGCAGAACGAATCATCGTCTTACACGAAGCAACGAGATTTTGGATATCTTCTCTGAAGTGTGAGCGTTTATTTGTGTCGAGCTCCAGTGTGAATATGTCTACATCAAGTAAATAGAATGGCTCAGTAGCATCAAAAACCGTTTCTTCTCTTTCCTTTCCAAGACTGACAACTTCAGCAAGTACATCCAGGAGTAATTTCAATGACTCCTCCTTTTTAGGGTTATCTGTACTGGTGACTATTTCGAATATACCCGTCTCACTTATGTCCCCTAGATAAAATAGCCTGTCAGATATTGAGAATCTTTCGGAGTCTGCAAACTCTTCTTTTGCACGTACGGTGAGAATAATCTTTGCAAGAATAAGAAGCGTCTCATAATCTTTAGCCTCTGCTAACTTCTCAACCATCTTCTGGTACTCGTAGCCAGACTTACTGAATGGAGACATTAATATCAACCAGTTCTCTGTAAGAACCTTAGGTAGGATTCGTTTGATTTCTTCTGTAGGGAGTAGCCCAGTTATCCAGAAGAACCTGTCGATAACTTCAGGATTAAATGTATCTTTTGAAATCGGCACGGAGAGAATTACATCCGCTACTAGGTGAGGCTCCTTTTCTGCCATTCGAGTGAGGTACTCTAGTTCAGGCAAACGATATCCATACTTTGTAGGATCGTCAGCTTTTTTCTTAAGCTCAGCGAAAAGATTATTGTCATAGAACCACTTAATCCATTGTTCTGTGGCAGTTGAAAAGAAATACCGCTTTGCATCAGAGTTATACGTAATCAGCTCTAGGGCAACTTCAATAGACGCTGTGGCGATGCCAGTTTTCAAGAAATCATCTATTTTTTTGTGAATTAGAAGTTGGTTCATACAATTGTTTGTGTATTATCTGGAACAACACCAACACAGTATTTTACAAAAATGTCGTTGAGCGTGTATACAAGATCTATGCAAACTTTTTCAAAAGTTGTTTCCTCATCTTTAAAAAACTTCTCCTTCCTCATAGTTGAATACCCATCGTTCGGATATAATCTTTGAATTATTCCAAATCTATTACCTTGAACAAAATGGACAATATCCGAGAGATAAGATCTGATAGAAATAATTCTATCTAGCTGATCTTTAATCGTTTGGTTTGTTGCATAAGTCGGAATACTACTGTGAGCTTTATAAAAATCTTCGCCATCAATATTCACAAAACCAACAATTTCTCTGACTGAGGCGGCCGTATGTTGCATCCATAGATCATCATTGTATTTGACGCCATCACGAAACATGTTCTTGGCATTCTCCAGATTCTTTTTTACCTCAATATTTTGATGCTTCGTCCCTTCTGACATATTTAAAACGACCTGCATGTAGGTTGAGAACGAGGTAATGACCGAATCAGGGATATCAGTAAACTTGCTCGGTCTCTCATTTGGAAGGATCTGTTGCGGCTCGGCGACTGGAATGCCTGATCCGGCGATTAAGTTGTCATGTAGTTCATCCATATCTATTTATCTACAGCAACAAGTGGTTTTAACCTGTTCACCAACGACATGACTTCACCGACCTTTTTTACGATACGCTTTTGTTCAGCCAGTGGTGGTAGTGGAAAAGGATATCCCCTTAGAAAGCCGAGCGAGACAAACGATTGCACCCCACCAGCAGAGACAGCCCGCATGCTCTGTGCCGCATACCTCAAATAAGTAAGGAGAAAATTGGGTTCAGATAATTCACGAGCATAATACTTAAACAGTGCTACGTTTTTTATACTAAATTCCGTGTCAGTATCTACGATAACTGGATTACCTATACTTCCAATCATAGCGAACAAAACATCATCGCGATCAACTTTTGAGCGATCACTGATTTTCTTGTGGTCAGCTTCCGAAACATATTTCACATTCAGAAAGTCCAACGCACCGTAATAAAGATTTTTACTGGTAACCAACGGATATCCAGTTGCATGATATTTCGGACTATCGTGCGTGCCATCTCTTACGTCAAAAACATCTTCTAACCTCACCCATGACCAAGTAGATGGAATAGGAAAAAGCTTATCCTTATCTTCGATCACAACTCGCTTCTTTATTTTTACTCTTTTCGACTGTATCTGCTTAAATAAATCTTCTCCTATTCCATCTTTTTTATCTTGAGTCACAAGCTTGCCGGACACAGCAAGAGTAAGCAGAGCACCCTCAAGTTCTTTCAGGTCAGCAGGTGTTTTTACTAGTTCAGTGAGATGTCCAAAAGCAATTTTTGACTCACCTTTACCGAGGGAGTGCATTGCACTACGGGCAAGCAATGCTCGCACTTTGTCTCGCTCTTGCTTCTTTGCTTCAAGCTCGTCGAGTTGCTTCATTACCTCTTAAACCTTTTTTACAATACGTTTTTGTTCTGCAAGCGGAGGCAGAGGTACGGGCAATTTTTCAAACTTGTCGTCGTTTATCGCAGGATAAGCTGCTCCAACACATGCCTTATTCGCCAAAGCATCAAAATATGGCGATCTAACCAGTAGGTGTACATATTCACTTGAAATGTCCCCGTAAGGTTTGAGGACAAAGAAAGCTGTGCTCACAATGACCTCTTTCTTCATCGCAGACAGATTCACTATTGCAGTATTTAACAAGTACGGACGTACCCCGGAATATATTACGGAATTATCTTCAACACACTTGCGAGCTCGTGATGGAGCTTCTGATGCTTTTAGATATTTTGGTTCAATAATTAAACCCCGAGATGAGTCAATCGATGAGACATCGACGTAACAAAACTCTTTGTCGGGCGTTTTTTGTCCGCAATCATGTGCTAGCTCTCGAATCCGAACCCACTTCCATGAAGTGGGTATTTCAAACGGGGTTTCCTCTTTTGTTATGGGGGTGAATTCTTTTGCTTTTTTCTGTCGACTTAAGCGTTCTGTTTGGATTTTTGAATAAAGATCATTAACAGCCCCTTCTTTTTTATCTTGAGTAACAAGCTTCCCAGAAACGGCAAGAGTAAGAATGGCCTTTCGCAATCGCGATACACCATCCGGTACTTCTATGAAGTCATCGATATTCTCGGCGACAATTTTAACGTCATTTGGTGTCATGGTGTGAAAGTGCATCAGTGATGACTGCGCGGATTTGCTCGAGAACCTCTTTCACCTCTTTTTGTTTGGTGTGATATGTAGCGAGTAGTACTTCGGGAGACTCGAGTACATCCACCGGCGTGCGCGGATTCTTGATATCAAGATTGTAGTTGCGTTTTATTACTTCTTCGATTGAGACTTTCCATGCATGATCGTTTTCGACGCGCTTATTCCACCACTTCTTTTCAATCTCAAACTCATCAACGCGCATAGGGTTGGTCATGGAGTAAGCCTTTTGTCCGTCAGGAAAAGGGTGCTCGTAATACCAGATCTCTTTTGTTGGTTCGCCTTTAGTGAAGAATAAGAGGTTTGTGGCGATGCTGGTGTAAGGAGCAAAGACGCTTTTTGGGAGGCGGACAATTGTATGGAGATTACATTCTTCGAGCAATGCCTCCTTGAGAGCAGTTTTCATTCCTTCACCAAAGAGCGTTCCGTCTGGGAGAACGATACCCGCACGTCCATTCTTCTTGAGCAAACGCATGATAAGAACAAGAAAGAGATCTGCGGTCTCTCGAGTTTGAAATTCTTTCGGAAAGTTTGATTCTATTCCAGGTTCTTCAGTACCTCCGAATGGTGGGTTTGTTACAACACAGCTTACTTTGTCAGCGTCAGTGTATTCACGAAGAGGTCTTTCGAGAGTATTGCCACGTCTCATAGTCACTGGCTCTTCGATACCGTGGAGCATCATGTTTGTAATAAGAAGCATGAATGGAAGTGGCTTTTTTTCAACACCGTAAATGCTCTGCTGTATCTTCTGTTCGTCTTTTACAGACTTCACTTGTTTTCTCAAATGTTCGAGAGCGTGGACCAAAAAGCCACCTGTTCCAACAGCTGGGTCAAGCACAGATTCTCCAATCTTTGGATCTACCATCTCTACAATGAATTGTGTCACCGCACGTGGTGTGTACATTTCTCCGAAATTGCCCGCACTCTGGAGACTCTTGAGGAGGCGTTCGTATATTTCATTAAAAGCGTGTCGGTCTTTTGAGGTATTGAAATCAATCTCGTTTATCTTGTTGATGACCTGTTTGAGAAGTGTACCTTTACGCATGAAGTTGTAGACATCCTGAAATGCCATGCGGGTAAGGTCGGTTCTCTTATTGCCACCTTCAGGAAGTTCTCGAAGTCCAGGCAAGAGGTCATTGTTTACAAACTCGATAAGCTTGTCACCAGTCATTCCATCGAGTGGACCAGCCCATGTGCGCCACTGATATTTCTTTGGTAATGTTGGCACAAACTTCTCCTTGCGAATCTCGAGTGCCTTATCTTCGTCGTCGAGAATCTTAAGAAAAATAAGCCACACCATTTGCGAAAGACGTGTCGCGTCACCGTCAACGCCGATGTCTTGGCGCATGATGTCTTGTATTGCTTTGATTGTTGCTGGAGTAAACATGATTTTATTGTGTGTACATTACATCGAGAAGCTCATCGACCATTTTGAAATACCCATCCTTTCCACCAAAAAGAGATACGAGCTCGTAATCAGTACCTAGAGAACGAAGTGGTTCCAAAGTGAGGATGCGGACACTCTCAATATCTTTAAGAGTTACGTCTGTATATTTCTGTAGAAGTGCTTCTATTACCTCGCGTGCCTTACCGCTGTACTTGTCGAGATAATTTGAACGGCGCACAGCATCTATGCGCTCGTTCTTTTTCATCATCTTTTTGTCATAAGCAACGTGCATAACAAGGTCGAACAGATCAAACTCTGCTCCGACCTGCTTTTGTAGTTCCTCGAGAGGTATTCCACTAGCGTCAATTTGATCAATGATTGCTTGACGTCGCTCTGCTGATTGCCATGCTGAAAAGAAGCTATCGAGTGTCGGGTAGTGAGCAAGGATATTTTTGCGAGTAAAATCCTTGAGTGACTGTGTGAGGAGCTTTCCGTCTGGACCAAGATACTGCACCTGCTCCTTCACGACTGCATACGGAACTCCACTTAACTTAAAGACAGGCGGTCTTTCAGTAACCGTAATATCTCCACCTTGTGAGATAACTGCGTCTACGAGTATGTCCTCATCAAGTTTTTCCTCTACAGTGACATCTTGAGGATCTTGCTCCTCGAGTGTCTCTGCAATATTCTCATCACCCTTTAGTTCGAATACACGTTCTGCAACACCGTCAAAGCCAGGGTCGGCAAAAAGTTTTGTAACACCTTGAAAGTCCATAATCGTAAACCACATCTTCCCCTTATCTTCTCGAACACGCGTACCGCGTCCAATAATCTGCTTGAATTCGGTCATGCTCTCAATTGGCTTATCCAGCACGATGAGTTTACAAGTCTGAGCATCTACTCCAGTTGAAAGAAGTTGGGATGTTGTGACTATTGTTGGGAATTTCTCCTCTGGGTCAATGAAGCGATCGAGCTGGTTTTTGCCTTCTTCGTCGTCACCAGTTATACGCATGACATAGCGAATGTCCTCTCGCGCTCTTTCTCCAGCCGCGTTCACCAAAGCCGAGCGCATACGTTCTGCATGTGCGGTAGTACGACAAAAGACAATTGATTTTGCATAGGGGTCTTCGACAGCAGAAAGATATTCCATAATCTTTTCGGCAATCACTTTCTCGCGCTGAGGGAAGATGACGGACTTATTTATATCCCGAAGCTCATAGACGCGGTCCTCAACAAGATTGCCATTATCATCTAACGTTCCAGGCGAAGGTCTCCATCCCGTGATGTCGTTATCGAGAAGAACGCGCAACACTTTGTACGGAGCCAAGAAACCATCGTCTATCCCTTGTTTAAGTGAATATGTGTAAATAGCGTCTCCGAAGTAATGAGTGGTGCTAGTATCGGTGGTTTCTTTTGGCGTTGCTGTTAGACCGAGATGTGTAGCGTCTGTGAAGTGATCGAGAATTTCATGCCACTGGCTATCTTCAGACGCACTGCCACGATGACATTCATCAACAACTATCAGATCAAAGAAATTCTTCGGGAGTTTTTTAAATAGTTTTTCCTCTTCAGTCGTTCCACTCATTGCTTGATAGAGTCCCAGGAAAACTTCATGAGACATAAGCGAACCGAGGTCATTAAAGTTTTGTCTAGAAATCTTTGTGAGAGCATCACCAAAATGTTTGAGGTCATTTACGCGAGCTTGGTCAACCAAGATATTTCTGTCAGCAAGAAAGAGAACACGTTTAACGCTTCCAGACTTCCATAGTCTCCACATGATCTGACCCGCGGTGTACGTTTTCCCAGTACCAGTAGCCATCACAAGCAAGAGTCGTCTACCGCCTCGTGCCACTGCTTCAACTGCGCGATCAATAGCAATTCTTTGGAAGTATCGTGGAGACTTATTTGGATCATCAGAATAAAGCGGAGTTTCAATCACACTACGCATCGTGGACGCTTCACCCTTCCATTTGAGATAACGATCATAAAGTTCATCAGGTGAAGGAAATGTTTCTGAAGTAAGAGCAGTCTCTGTAGTTGGAGATGCGCCAGTGCGATCATGGAACAAGAAGCCCTCTCCATTTGCAGAAAAAACAAACGGAACATCGAGAGCTTCTGCATACGCCAACGCCTGTTGCATACCAGCGCCCAGATCTTTGTGTGAAGATTTTGCTTCAATAAGTGCCAGCGGAAGGTTTGGTCGATACTCGAGCAAAAAATCTACTTTCTTTTTGTCTCCACGTTTAGCAACACGACCGCTCACATGAATACGACCCATCGTGTATGGGTACTCTTCGCGAATCTGATGATCCATCCATCCAGCTTTAATAACTGCTGGTCTTATGTGGCGATTTCGTGTTTCTTCTTCGTTCATAAATATTATTTGCTCTTGTTCAAAAATTTAACGATGTCCTCTTTGCGATACCGACGGTCTTTCCGTGTCCCAAATCGCATTGCTTTTAAGAGGCCTTTGTTGTCCCAACTACGAAGAGTATTTGGATGGCAATTCAAAACATCACACGCCTGTTGAAGTGTCAGGATGTCGGGGAGGGCGGAAAGGTTTTTATCGTGATTTGTTGGCATAAAGCTAACTTACCATTAGTTTACACCATTTTGAGACAAAAAGAAAGGTCAATTTAGGGCGGGGATGCTTGTTATCGTTCTATGGATTTCCGTGAAGCCGACTGGGGCAATATCAAATTTTTGTAGACGAATAAGTGAGATACTGTTCCCGTTTTTAGACAGCTCTTTAATTCGCTCTTTTGAAAGTACATAGAAACACCACTGATTCATATCGAGGATATCAAGTGTGGAATGGTCTTGGTGTTTGAAAAGCGCGAGCACATAAATATCAGATTTGTAGTCTGCTGGGCTTCTCGGAAAATCACTCACTGCCGACGACCAATAAAGGGTCTTCGCTTTGAGTCCACTCCAGAGGATTTTTGAAAAATCATTCTGATCCCAATCCTGAATATATGAACAACATTTCACCTCTATGTTCTTGCCGTTAGGTGCAACAACATCTGAATCACCCCATGGATTACGAACATCAATCTGCTCTCTTCCACGAAGTGCATTCTCTACAATAAACTCTGCAAGCGCTCCTCGTAAAACATTTGAGTTGAGGTTGGAGAATCCATAACGCCAAAACTCAAGCACGGAGAAATTTTTGTCTCCGACATTTTTAAATTGTTCAGTGCCCGTGAGTTTACTCACGGGAATTCTTTTATACATATTTTTGGACGGTTTTTAGTAACAGGTCAGGTAGCAAAAAGCTCCTAACCAGGCCGATATACCCCGTGAGGCATACCCATACCCCTTTCGAGATATGACCGTCCAAAGTAGCTCTGATTAGGAGTTCTTTACTTTGGACGGATTTTCGACCATATCCTTTGGAAATTCCAAAGGGGTTAGGTCGACGACTTATTCAGTTGTAACTGAATTGTAGCAAAAAACTTGCTACAGCTCCATTCCAGCTTACTTTTGGAGATTTGTGTAGCTCGGTTGTCTACAGGTGTGGACAACGACCTTTTGAAAAATCTATTGCATTTATTTGCCAATGTACTATGATATATGTAGTACATTGAAAACATAAAGTATTGCCTTATGCGCGTAGAGATACGCGACTGATTGCTCACGCATTCAATGAGTCGAGGGAGGTTGCCAGACAGAAGTAAAATTCTGATCAAGGGGTCTTTGACGAAGGTAACAATACAACCAAAACTGGTTGCTGTTGTTGCATTCGTTAAGTATCTCTGCTTCCTTTTCTTATGCACTAACACCAACCACTGCGGTTGGTGTTTTTGTTGTACTGATTATCAATTATTAATCACACAACTATGGCAAAGAAATTAGAGTGGCGTACTGAACGCCGAAAAGTGAAGAATCTTATTCGCTACGAAAAGAATCCTCGCTCATTATCAGAAACCCAGCTTGAGGGGTTGAAGCGTAGTCTCAAGAAGTTCAACGTCGCCGAGCTTCCGTGCATCAACACGGACGGCACATTGGTAGCTGGCAACCAGAGGGTACTTGCGCTCTCCCTTCTTGGTAGAGGCGAAGAAGAAATTGAAGTACGGGTGCCGAATAGACCGCTCACGGAAGCAGAGTTCCGTGACTATCTCCTTACCTCAAATCGCTCGGGTGGATCGTGGGACTTCGAGAAGCTTGCCGCTGAGTTCGATCTTGGAGAGCTTCTCACGGCAGGTTTTGATTCTCTTGATCTGTCGAATATCTATGACGACAACCTTGAGGTCAGTGACGACGGGTTTGACGAGGATGAGGAAGTTGAAAAAGCAAAGGACACCGACATCAAGCACGGAGACTATTTCGCTCTTGGACGTCATCGGTTACTTTGCTCAGACGCGACCAAAACTGAGAGCGTTCAAAAATTAGTGGGTAATGTAAAAGTAGATCTCATCAATGACGATTTGCCGTTCAACATTGGTCTCTCATACGACAAGGGTGTCGGCAACAAAGGCAAGTATGGTGGTACCACCAACGACAGTAAATCTGACGCGGAATACGAAACATTCGTGAAGTCAGTAATGCTGAATGCGTTATCAGTAGCGAAGCCAGACGCGCACGTGATGTTCTGGTGCGACGAACGCTACGTGTGGTTATTCCAAAAAGCATATCGAGAGCTCGGTATTGATTCTAAGCGTCTTTGCATTTGGATTAAGGACAATCAATCACCCACACCAAAAGTTGCCTTCAACAAGGTAACCGAATTTTGCGTGTACGGAACTGTTGGCCGTCCTTGGCTTAACGATAAGATCAAGAACTTGAATGAAATCCAAAACAAAGAAGTCACTACCGGCAACCGCCTTACCGACGACATACTCGACCTCTTCAATATCTGGCTGGTGAAGCGATTGCCGAGTTCCGAATATCAACACCCGACTCAAAAAAGCCCGACTCTGCATGAGAAAGCCCTCCGTCGTTGCACTCGTCCCGGCGATGTCGTACTTGATCTGACTGCCGGATCAGGAAGCATCCTTTCGGCGTGTGAACAGCTCAAACGCACCGCGTACCTTTGCGAAATGGAGCCAGTATTTTGTCAGGTCATTATCAATCGATTTAAGAAACTCAACCAATATGAACAAGTTATCAAACTCAATTAAGTACGGCGAGGCATTTCACCTCGGGAATCACCTCCTTCTCTGTGCGGACTCCCGCAACAAAGACATGGTTTCCAATCTTATCGGAAAGCACAAAATCAAGGCGGTAATAATTGATCCCCCTTACGGCGTAGCCGTAACCGAAAGCAAGGAAGGATTCCAAACACTAGCGAAGAACAAGGTGATCGTGGGTGATCACCTCCAGAGCGATGAGGAGTATCGAAAGTTCACCCGCGACTGGATCGAAGCGATACTTCCACACCTTGAGCGCAAAAATAGCTTCTATATCTTCAACTCGGACAAGATGGTCTTTGCGCTTCGTGAGGGCATGCTTGAAGCAGGTATTAAATTCGGACAGCTTCTGATATGGGTCAAAACTCACGCCGTGATTGGTCGTATGGATTATGCGCCCCAACACGAACTCATTGCGTACGGATGGTACGGCGTTCATGAGTTTCTAAAGTCAAAAGATAAGAGTGTCTTGGTCTGCCCAAAACCAAACAAGAGCAAAATGCATCCGACGACCAAACCACTGGATCTCATTCGTCGACTCATTCTCAACAGCACACGCATCGGGGATGTGGTGTATGACGGCTTCCTCGGATCAGGTACGGCATTGCTCGCGTGTGAACAGACAAAGCGCGTCTGCATCGGCGTCGAAATTGATCCCGAATATTGCCAGACCATTATTGATCGATTCCAGAAGTTAACTGGGCTTAAAGCCGAAAAGATATGAGCAGGCGCGACACCATCAAAGCTCGACAGAACAAACTCAAGGAGGCATTCCTTGAGCAGTTGAAGCGTACTCCGACCATCGAGACATCATGCCAGAAAGTTAGTATTGCCCGAGCAACCGTGTACCGATGGATTAAGGCAAGTAAAAAGTTCGAGAAAAAGGTCGATGAAGCCCTTGTTGAGGGTAGGACTTTCATGTCTGACATTGCCGAGAACCAGCTCTTCTCTCTCATCGGAGACAAAAAAATTGAAGCGATTAGATTGTACCTTTCAACTCATAATGCTCGGTACGGCAACAAGCTCGAGCTGTCTGGCAAAGTATCCACCAAAGATGAACCATTAACTGACGAGCAAAAGACCCTCATTAAGAAAGCGTTACGACTTTCATCGCTTCACACTTATGGCAAATCAAAAACAAACAAAACTCATAGAAAAAATCCTCAAAGATAGGCACGTACGTAAGGGGGTTGTTACAAAAAGCCTTGATTGGTTTTTCTCTGTCTACTTCCATACCTATATCAAGTATGAAACAGCTCCTTTTCAAGAGGAGATTATTTCCATTGCCGAAGATCAAAATATCAAGCTTGCCGTTATCGTTGCCTTTCGTGGTTCAGCCAAATCAACCCTTATAACCACTGCATCGGTACTTTGGTCGATTCTTGGTAGTCCACAAAAGAAGTTCATTATTTTGTTAAGCCAGACTGAACAAAAAGCACGACAACATCTGCAAAACATTAAACGTGAACTTGAAAGTAATGACGTACTTCGTAAAGATCTGGGACCATTTGATGAAGAAAAAAATCAATGGGGTTCAACAGCAATTATTATTAAAAACTTTAATGCCAAGATTGTAATTGGTTCAGTGGAACAAAGTATTCGTGGTCTTCGATTCGGAGAGAATCGCCCCGACCTCATAATTCTTGATGATGTTGAGGATACAAATTCTGTGCGAACACAGGAAGGCAGGAATAAGACATACGACTGGCTCACAAGCGAGGTGATTCCTGCTGGAGATAAAAATACAAAAATTATCGCCGTCGGTAACTTACTCCATGAAGATTCTCTACTGAAACGTCTTGAGCAACGTATAAAAAATGGAGAAATCGATGGCGTCTATCGTGAGTACCCAATTATTGACGATGATAATAAACCGCTATGGTTGGGGAAATATCCGACTCAAGACGATATTGAGGAAGAACGTCGAAAAACAATGAGTCCTATTGCGTGGGCGAGAGAGTATCTTCTTAAGATTATTTCTACCGACGAACAACTTATTCGTCGTGAGTGGATCAAGCGCTATCCTGAGCTTCCACTAAGCAATTACCGTGCGTATAGTGCAACTGGTATTGATCTCGCTATCTCTCAAAGTTCAAATGCTGACTTTACCGCAATGGTATCTGCACAAGTACACGGAAGACGTGAAAAGTTACAAGTATATATTTTACCTAATGTCGTAAATAAAAGATTGACTGCACTTGAGACACTTGAACAAGCAAAAAGTATTTCTCACACACTGGGTCAAGGAAAACTTTTCATTGAAGATGTGGGGTACCAATCTTCACTTGTTGAACATCTCAAGCGTGAAAACTTTCCAGCCAAAGGAGTGAAGATTCATGGACAAGATAAATATGCGAGATTGAGCGCAGTCAGTCATCTTGTGCAATCTGGTAGGGTTTTGTTTCCAGAACACGGAGCGGAAGAACTCATCCTCCAACTTACTGGCTTTGGTGTAGAAAAGCATGATGACTTAGTAGATGCCTTTTCAATTTTACTTTCAATGATTATTGAGGAAGATAACAGGCCTCGTAGTACGGGAATGTCTTTCAGAGGTAAATACAACGGTGAGTTTGATCATCTCCCTGCAGATGAACGAGAGAAAAAACTGATTGTTAGAGAGAATTTGAGGAAACTTTTTCTACTTTAAGTTATCAACTTGGGGCGTTTAGGACGCTCTGGACTCCTAGAGAGGTCTGCGTCATTCCTTGTGTTGTATGGAAAAAACAACACAAAAGCCAGTGATGGGGATGGCACCAGAGGTAACCCCACCAACGATTAAATACTGTCTGTATGCCCGTAAATCAACGGAGCAAGAGGACAAGCAAGCATTATCAATAGAGTCGCAGGTAAGGGAGATGATTAGCCTCGCCGAGCGCGAGGGGCTTGAAATAGTCGAGATCAAGCGAGAGTCGCACTCTTCCAAAGAAGTTGGGCAACGGCCAGTATACAACGAGCTAATCAACGAAATCAGGCAAGGCAAGTTCAATGGCATTCTGACATGGGCACCCGATCGCCTTTCAAGAAATGCCGGAGACCTTGGATCGGTGGTAGACCTGATGGATCAAAAGCTTCTGCATGAAATACGTACCTACGGACAGAAGTTCACAAACAACCCGAACGAGAAGTTCCTCCTGATGATTCTTGGGTCTCAAGCAAAACTTGAGAACGACAATAAGATGGTCAATGTGAAGCGCGGACTGAGAGCGCGGTGTGAGATGGGGTTATGGCCATCGGTGCCACCAACAGGATATCTGAGTCACTCAGACAGAAACAGAAAGTGCGAAGTAGTCCTCGATGAACAGCGAGCTGGCGTGATCAAGCAAATGTTTGAAAAGGTGGCATATGATGGATGGTCTGGGCGTAAACTTTTTAGATGGCTCAAGGAAGATATCCTCTTCAAAACAAAGCACGGTAAACCGCTGACTTTGAGCAACATCTACATCATCCTCAAAAGCACTTTTTACTACGGCGAATTTGAATATCCAAAAGGAGGCGGACAATGGTATGTGGGAAAGCATGACCCAATCATCACTAAAGATTTATACAACCAAGTGCAGAGCAAGATAACGAACGAGCATTCAGTGCGGGCGCAAGACAAAGAGTTTGCTTTCACAAGGATGATTACCTGCGGACTCTGCGGATCGGGAGTGACGGCTGATGAAAAATTTAAGAAGCTCAAAGATGGGACGACAAACAGGTATGTGTACTACGGATGCACGAAATTCAAAGATAAGGACTGCCCATGCGGATACATTCGAGAGGAGGATTTAATCGAACAACTCGCCAACATCCTTGACGTAGTGTCGCTCGACGAGATCGGAATGAAAGATAAAATTAAAGCTGAAATAGAATCACACAATGAGTTCCAGGAGTCAGTGCTGGGACGAGAAGTAACAGAGAAGGTGAAGATCAAGGATATAGATATCAGGAATTATGCGAAACACATTTTAAGAAAGAGGCCGCTGTATGAGAAGCGAGAACTACTTAGTCATCTGCGAAGCAAACTATTTTTGAAGGATAAAAAGGTAACGATGGCGTAATAGAAAAATCGCCCATTTCTGGGCGACTTTTCTGCCTAAAATACTAGCATGCATTTTACTATACCCCCAAGTCATTTTTCTTCTCCTCGAATTCTTTTTTGTCTATCTCACCTTTTGCATATCGCTCTTTCAAAACATCGAGCGCAGATTTTTCATTATTATTCGGACCGCGAGATTGACTGGTGAGCCATTTGATAAGAGCGACAATGCCCGCGATTATCAAGACCCACCAGAGAATCATAAATATCCATCCGAATCCGCCCAGAGGGCCAAATCCAAAGTTCATCATATTGTTTATTGAGTTATTGCCATCAAAGGGAGACGACCATCCTCCCCACATCATATTCATCATCGGCATCCAGCCACCGCTGATTGCCGGAAACGCCGCCAAGGTGTCACAACCTGACAGTCGTTTGCCCATGACAATGTGGATTTGTTCCTCTTCCTCTTCGCCATGCGCTTGAATCATCATGGCGTTCATGGCGGCGTGCGACTCACCGGCCATTTGGCCCATAAAATATTCACCAAGCACTCCATACTGCTCATCGTTTAGATCGGCACAAACAACTTCTTTTGCTTGAAGCTTATTCCAAAGCTTTTTGCCTTCTTGTTCTTCGCGGATAGTGTGTTCAACAACCGCATCCCAATCCGCCGAGGAATTGGAAAATCCGCCCATCATTTGAGCGCTTGCGCTTGGGGCAAATGAGCCGACGGCGATTACTGCAAGAATCGTGAAAATAAGTCTTTTCATATTCATTATGCTAGCCAAAAACTAAAACTTTGTCTGAACTCTCCACCATTTTAAGCAAGTCGGACATTGTAGAAACTGGGCACACGGCACTCTCTTCCTTACCGCGAAGCTTGAGGCAGGAACCGCACACATATATAACGCCTTTCAATTCCTTGAATTCAGTGACTTTCGCAGAAATATCAAAATCCTTGCTATCGGGAATAGTCTCAAGTTCCGAGCCTTCGCTCATCAAAAAGATTTCTGTTTGATGACCTGCTTTAAGCGCGGTAATCCCAAGACGAAACGTGTTCCAAACATGCTCAGGTTTGTTGGATTGAAGAATCATGCCGAGTTTCATAAAACTATTATAACAAAAAATCACCGATTTGTATGGTGATTTTTTGTTCTGGATACTGCGCTCAGCAGGTATGCAATTTACGGAATAGTACCAATTGAAGACTTTGACTGAGTCCTTATATTTCTTCACTTTTTTGAGGGAAGTTCGAGCCCATGACGGGTGCGTACTTTTGACCTCTAAAATATGTTGATATGTAAGCCTCGGTCGGTCTCACATGGCTGCTGCGGGTCAGGGACTCGAACCCCAATTTACGCCTCCAGAGGGCGACGTGCTACCATTACACCAACCCGCAAATTACACTGCCGTGTTTACGTCCAAGATTCTGCGCCCAAGGCGTGAACTTACTA
>Ga0210050_1002227_pt1 | contig 18921 bp, 20 predicted proteins | sample CryGey132114_all_FD_185463 | JGI IMG/M metagenome (GOLD analysis project Ga0210050, IMG submission 185463) | Groundwater microbial communities from aquifer - Crystal Geyser CG22_combo_CG10-13_8/21/14_all (SPAdes) (version 2) | ecosystem: Environmental > Aquatic > Deep subsurface > Groundwater ...
AGGCATTGGAATGCTAGGTCGGGCTTTGGAGAAATTAGGCACTTCACCTTCCATGTATCATTCAATAGATATTGATAGAATTAGAAAATATGTCATTGAAATGCAGACAGTAAACAAACTAACTAGATTTGAGATTTAATTAATTCAAGAGCTTTTGAAACAACTTCTGCTCCTTGTAGTAACCCTATGCTTCCATGTTTTGCCTGTTTTTCAGTCATTCTCGTTGTTCCATCTTTTTTTATAAAATCTCCTGACACTAGAATTGGAACCGGATCATCGCTATGACCTTTGTTGATGCATGGAGTTGAATGATCTGCAGAAATGACGATTGCAACTTTGCTTGAATCGATATTTTCAACAAGTGTTTTAAAAAATCTCTGATCAATTTCTTCAATGTTTTTCATTTTGCCTATGGCGTCTCCATCGTGACCGAATTCATCTGGTCCTTTGAGGTGAACGTAAATAGCATTTTGAGTTTCCATTGCTTTGGCCGCCATCTTTGCTTTTGCTTCATAATCTGTTAATCCCCCTGCCTCAAATGCCTTCATCTTAAGTACATCTGAAATTCCAAGCTCTACTGGCATATCTACTATGCATGAAAAATTCATGTTATATTTTTCATTAATGGGAATGACATCTGGGTACTTGTTTCCTGCATCTCTTAACAAAATACAACTTAGTTGCTTTTTCTTTTCATCTTTTCTTTTTTTATTGATTTTACTTTCTTTCATTATTTTTATTGATTTTTCTGAAAATTCGTTTACTAAATTTGCAGTAAGTTTAGAATCTTCTGTATCTTCTAACGGTAAGCATTTTTCAATTTTTAAAAAATCACCAACAGCTTTTGCAACCCCCATTCCACCAATGTTACTATATGCTGGATCTGTGTTGGTGATTTTTGAAGATAATTTCTTTCCATCAGTTCTAATTCTAACTGTTACCCTGTGACCTATTGTTGGTGAAACTACGACTGATGTCCCTGGAACCGATAGTTTGATTTTTTCTTCAATCTCTTTTGCAATTCCGTCTGCATCTTCTTTTTCAATATGTCTTCCTGCGCGTCTGTCTATAATCACCTCTTCATCGTTGAGTGTTGAATAATTTCCTCTCAGTGCCAAATCTCCATCTTTAAAATCAATTCCAATTCCTATGGCTTCAATAACTCCTCTTCCTGCATAATCTGCATGATTGAATTTGTATCCTAACATATTAAAAACTGCAATATCTGATTCTGGAGCTATTCCTTTTCCAACTGAAATGACTTCTCCTATTGCTCCATTATTGGCAATTTTGTCTAATGTTGGTGTGTTTGCAGCCTCTAATGGTGTTTTTCCATCTAAATCCGGATGTGGGAGATCTCCTACTCCATCTAAAAGAACATAGATCATATGAATATCAGAATTGTCCAAAATATCCCCGTTAATTCAGATCTGATGCTCTCCTTTAAATCTTGCAACAAAATTTGCGATCAAAATTATGCCCCATCTAAATTATTTTTCAAATTTTCAATTTTTAAAAATGTGTTTTCAATGATCTTATTTTCTTAATTTTGTAACTTTTTGATAAAATTATTTTCAATTTGATTTCTGCTAGATTTAGTAAACGTTTTAACATACATTTTACTTCCATTAACCATTATGGGTGATATGCGCAAAGATTATGTTTCTGAGCGTTTCATGATTGTTTCAAAAAAAGACGACAAAATAATTGATCCAAAAAAATCTCCCTTTGCTCCTGGTAATGAATCTATGACCAACCCATCTGTTTTATCCCTCGTTGCAAAAGATGGAATGCTACAACGTCTTCAGGACAATGAAGACGAATCATATGTTGAGGGGTGGGCAATTCGAGTTTTTGAAAGTAAAAATCCTATTGTCTCGATTGAGACAGAAAATTCTTACAGCGACAAACCATTCTACAGTGAACCAGCATATGGATATCATTACATAGTTGTTGCATCTCCAAACGAAAAAGACACATTTGCAACAATTGATACTGAGCAATGGTCAAATGTTTTAGTTGTAGTTCAAGACAGATTACGATGGCTTTACACTCAAAAAGGTGTAACATATGTTTCAATTTATGCAGACCATGGAGAACTAGCTGGAAATATTAATCCTCATCCTCATCTCAACCTTTTGACTTTTTCAACAATTCCTCCAGTTATCGAAACTGAAGCTGAAGCATCTCACAAAATTTTAAATGAAAAAGGTGTATGTCCAATGTGCCAAACTGTAAATGAAGAAATTAGTGGTCCTCGACAGGTTCTTCAAACTGAAGGGTTCATTGCTTTTTGCCCTTGGGCTCCTTCATATCCATATGAATTTTGGATTTCTCCAAAAAAACATGTGACTAGTTTCTCAAAAATTACTCAAAAAGAAATCAATGACTTATCATTGATTTTGAGAGCTACACTTGGCGGTCTTGTAAATACTGTTAAAGATGTTTCATACAACCTGGTTTTCCATCTGTCTCCTGAAAAGAAAAATAGTCGACAAATTCATTGGCATATTGAAGTTTATCCTATTACAAAATCTTGGTCTGGATTGGAACGTGGATATGGGATTTTCTTAAATGATGTATCTCCTGAACAAGCTGCTGAGAAACTTGGCGCAGCATGTAGAAAAGAATTAGCTAATTTAGTTGGCATAGTTTGATTTTTTGAATGGTTTATTTATCAACTAAAATCTGTTAGTCTTATGGCAATTGAGAAATGGCTTGCAGTAACAAGTCTTGGTTTATTTGTGATGTTTGCTGGTGAAATGATTTCTGTTTACAATTTCATGACTAATGTGCCTGAAGAGATAGAATTCTCAATAACATTTAATGCTGATCCGAAAATATTTCAATTCATTTCTATCGGTGCTGCACCTGCTGGAATCCTAGCTGCCGTTCCTTTTATCATGACAAGACAATATGGCTCAAGACCTATTGGTGGATTGATAATTGCAGGTGGAGTAGTTATGTTGTTAGGAATGTTTGTATCTCATTCGCTAATTGATAAAATGGCTGCTGTCTATATTACAGATGTTGTAAAATACACTCCGTTGTTGTTCATGGTGCTATCTATTCCTGTAATTGTTGTTGGCGTTTATTTGACAAAAGAGAAAGAGAAACGTCCAAAAAAAGAATTTTTCTAAATATGATCCAATCTTAACTCATTAGCAACTTGTTTGAAACCTAGTTTCTCATAAAATGGTTTGACGTCGTCTGTACAGTCAAGAATTGTCTTATAACAGCCACGATTTTTTGCAATTTCAATAAGATATTTCATAATTTTCTCACCTATTTTTTTACCTTGAAAATCTTTATTGACTACTACGTCTTCAATATGACCCACCATGCCTCCATTATGAATGAATTTTGGTTCTATGATGAGTGTTGTAGAACCAACAATTCTCCCATCTAATTCTGCAACTGCTATGATGTGATCTGGATTGGCATTGATCTTCTCAAAAATCTCTTTGGCTTTGGATTTTTCAATATTACTTGCTTGTTTTAATGAATCTAGTGATTTTAGAAATCCATTCCAAAGATCCGCTTCTTTTAATTCTCTAATTATTGGCTCATTCATTTCTATTATCAGTTATTTTCCAGTTTTTGGGTATGTTCTTGATATGCTTTTTCATATGATTCTTTATTCCCAATGTCTGTAAATCCTTTTTTTGTAATGAAACTGCTGACTAATTTTTTATTGGCCATGGCTTGTTTAATCACATCATCCATCCCATATGGCTTATTTTTTGGAATTAAATTAAGCACCTTTGGTTCCATTACATAACAACCCATGTTTACATTTACCTTTATCTCTGGTTTCTCATTCCATCTTAACACTTTACCTGTTTTTGAAATGTCGATTACTCCGTAAGGCAAGTTAGTTTTGTATTCATTTAGACCCATGGTAACAAATGCTCTTTTTACTTTATGTTGTTTTATCATATTTCTAAGATTAAAATCAAAAATTGAATCTCCATACATACAAACAAAGGTATTGTCAATGAACTCCTCTGCAGTTTTTAGTTGACCTGCAGTTGCTAGTGGTTTGTTTGAAATTGCATATTCTATGCTTACTCCAAATCTTTTTCCATCTCCAAAATAATTCTCAATTGTTTTTCGAAGATGACTTACACACAAAATGATTGATTTTACTCCATTTTTTTTATTCCAATCTATTAGGTGCTCTAAAATTGGTTTTTTACCTAATGGTAACATAGGTTTTGGTGTATTCTTTGTCAATGGGAGTAATCTGGTACCTAATCCTCCTGCTAAAATTACTGTCTTCACAAATGCTATTTGAGATATGACTATTTATGTTCGAGGATGTTTTTAGACTAGAATTTTATCCCACAATTTTTGATAATTTTTTTAAAATACTTTTTGGTGTGTTTCCAAAAATTATAATCATGGGTTCTTTTCCAAAATCCCCCTTATGAAAAATTATGTCTGGAGGTAATTTTGAATTTTTAATTGCGTTAGTAATTCCCCATTTTACTGATGATCCCTTGTTTTTAACATTCATGGGTTCATCAATTCTGTCATAATTAGATACCGAAAGATTTGATTTTTTAATTTTCAAAATTATTGAGTTTTCATATTTTAAATTTATTGCAGATTGAATCTCTGGGAATTTTTTATTTACAACAAGTAATGCTGTGGCAACATGTTTTGATCCTCCATATGTTAGATTACCCGCAACTATGACTTCTTTCCCCGCTTTGACAATTCTTCCTGACAATCCTAAGATGTCTTTTGTAGATTTTGGTTTTTGTTTAGAATATACAAAATTTGTTTGACATTCAGGAATGTGTTTGTATATGTTTTTGATTTTAACAAATTCATTAATTGATTGAGATAACTCTGAATTTATCTTGTCTTTGTTCTGACTATCTACTATCTTAATCCCATTCCCAATTTTTTTTGCATTTTTTATTGAATTATACGCAAATTCCTTTGCAAATTTTACCGATTCACGGATTGATTTTTTGTTTGACATTGCAAATATTATCGCTGCTGAATAACTACATCCACTTCCGTGGTTTGTACCTTTGATTCTGTCTCCTGAAATCTGGTATTTTGTACTTTTTTCTAAAACAAAATCTACTATCTTGTTATTTTTTCCTTCAATTCCTGTAATCACCACATTTTTCGCTCCCATATTTTGGATATTTTTTGCAATTTTTTCTACTGTCTTTTTTGAATTGATCTTTGATTTTGATAATATTTCTGCCTCAAATTTATTTGGAGTAATAACTGTCGCAAGTGGAATTATATATTTTTGAAAATCTTCAATCGCTTTATTTTCTATTAATGCTCCTCCTGTCGTTGATTTGATAACTGGATCTACAACAATTGGAATTTTTAATTTTTTTAATTGTTGATATAATGTTTTAATTATTTCCGAGTTAAACACCATGCCAATTTTTATTCCGTCAATTTTAAAATCAGTTAATACTGATTCAAGTTGATTTTCCAATATCTTTTTTGATACTGGCTCAATCATTCCAAAACTTGAGGTATTTTGACTCGTAATTGCAGTAATCACTGTTAATCCATATGCGCCAAATTCCGAAAATGACTTTACATCGCTTTGAATTCCCGCCCCTGCAGATGGATCAGATCCTCCAATTGAAAGTAAATTCATTGTGTTTTCTTGTTTTAAAGTACTAATCTGTATTTCCATTTTGTGTGTGATGTTTTGTAACACATATTTTATACTTGAAGATCTGCTTTTCGTTGATGACAAAGATTCCTATGGCAGATGACGCTATTCATGGCATATTACAATGTACCACTTGTTTGTTACCTATGCAATATCAAAAAGTTAAAGATGATAAATTTCTCTGGCAATGTTTCAAATGTGGAAAGCAGTATCTTATTTCAAAAAACATGGATGATGCCATGGAAGAGAGTTGGAGTCCTCCGCGATAATGATTATCTCCAGGTTAAATTCTGTAACATCTAAAAATCAAAAACTATGAAATTATGTTTCATAGTTTATGCTAAAATTGAATTATCTCGACGTCTTTATGAAATACAACAAAACTTTGCAAATTCTCTTGATTCTGAGTCTATTATCATGCCTATTTCAGATAGAATTTCTAAAATAAAGTCAGAAAAGACTGTTTTAGAAAATGAATTAAAACCGACGTAGTTATGCTGATGTTTGAGTTACACAATCAAAAGAACAGAATTCCTCTTTCATGCTATAAAACTCTCTTCCACAATGTCTGCATTCTCTACTTGTTCTCATGTGATCTATTGGTGCTTTCTACCATAAAAGATCGATCATTTTTCTTAATATAGTGTCAAAGATTTTTTATGCGATCAATTTTTTTTATGATTTTCACGATTGTTTAAATCAGGTAACAACTTAGAATACGTTATGGCAACTCAAATGACTTCCGCTCGACGCGGAGTGATAACTGATGAAATGAAACAAGTTGCAAAAGATGAAGATGTTTCTCTTGAATGGTTAATTCCTAAAATTGCAAAGGGTTCAATAATTATTCCGAGTAATAATGCAAGACCGCAAAAAATTCACAACGTTGGAATTGGCAAGGGTTTGAAAACTAAAGTTAATGTCAACATTGGAACTTCTACATTAAATGTAAACATTGAAGAAGAAATTGAAAAAGCCAAAGTTGCAATAAAATATCATGCAGATACTATAATGGACCTTAGTGATGGTGGAGATGTTAAAACAATACGACGAACTCTCATGGATGTTGCACCAATTACTTTTGGAACTGTTCCAATTTATGAGGCTTATAATTATGGTGTAGAATTTCACAAAAATCCTTTGAATTTAACTGAAGATGATTATCTCACTGCGTTTGAAAATAATGCAAAAGATGGTGTCGATTATACCACAATTCACTGCGGTATTACCAAAGATATTGCAAAAAGAATTCTCAAAGTTCAAAGATATGGTGGAGTTGTAAGTAAGGGTGGAACAATCACTGCTGCATGGATGTTAAAACATGATAAAGAAAATCCATACATCACTCATTATGATTACATGATGGAAATTGCCAAAAAATATGACGTAACATTTAGTCTTGGAGATGCATTACGACCAGGCTCAATTTTAGATTCTCACGATGAATTACAAGTTCAAGAAATGATTAACATTTCTAGATTAACAAAACGTGCCCATGAACATGACATTCAAGTAATGGTTGAAGGTCCTGGCCATGTTCCATTAAACGAAGTTGCTGCTAATGTAAGATTGGCTAAATCTCTAATTGGTGATGTTCCATACTATGTTCTAGGTCCGTTGGTTACTGATGTTGCATCTGGCCATGATCATATTGCAAGTGCAATTGGAGCTGCAGTTTCTGCAAGTGAAGGTGTGGATCTTTTATGTTATCTTACTCCTTCTGAACATCTTGCATTACCTAATGCAGAAGAAGTGAAAGCTGGGTTAATTGCATATAGAATTGCCGCACATGCAGGTGATCTAGTGAAAATTCGTGATAAGGTGATTAAATGGGATATGGAAATGACTGAGGCAAGACGAACTTTGGATTGGGAAAAACAACTCGCATTATCTATTGATCCTGAGGAAGCTGCAAAAATTCATAGTCGTACAGGACAACATCCTGGTAATAATGTACCATGTACTATGTGTGGCGGTGCTTGTGTATACATGATGTTGCCTCAACAGAAAAAATATGAAAAAGAAAACAAAAATTTACAACAAATTGAGTAATACCTTTTGAAGACTGGGCACTGTTTCATAGTTTTGTAATTCTTCTATGTTTATCCATCTAAACTCTGAATTTTCCCAATTAAGTTTGATTGTTGGTTTTGTTGCTTTAAATAAAAATGGAAATATTTCCCATTCGTGATTTTTATATTGAGGTGAATTTATTCTCATCTCTCCAATTGATTTGATTAATGTTATTTTCTCATTTGTAATTCCGGTCTCTTCAAAAATTTCAATTTTTGCTCTTTCTAAAGGCTCTTCATTGTTTTCAATAATTCCACTAATTCCTGCCCATAAGCCTTTCATTGATTTTACTTTGTCACTTCTTTTTAGAATCAATAATTTGTCGTTATCTTTAATGAAAGATGTGACAATCTTTGTTGCACGCATGTCCGTTATTTTTCAATTGTTTTTACCATTTTTGTTAATTTTTTATAAGATTCATTAATGTCTGTATGTTTGGCAAGTCTTTCTTGGCATTCTTTGATGTATTCTATCACTTCTTCTGTTTTTGACTCTTGAACAGAGGTGAGCAATCTACCTATGTCCTTCCAAAGCTCTTCTGCCACTCTTCTAATTTCTGGATTTGCAATAATTGTTTCAATCAATTCTGGAGATTCTGTCATTATGCTTTCTGCCAATATTTTTTGAACTCTAAATGTTGTACCTGTCATTTTTTCTGTTAAATTCATTTTCTCATCTTTTGAAATGATATTTGCAAAAACTAAATTCATTAAATGAGTTAACCCTAAAATCACTGCAATTTTTTTATCATGTTCTACTGCATCAATTGTAACAAAGTTTGCGCCTTCAAACAATGTTTTTGCAATAGTTAATTCTTTCTTTGCATCTTTAATTGGAACTGATATTATATTTTGACCTTTGATTGTTTTGACACCTGGACCAAACATAGGGTGTATGCAAATTGGATTGATTTTTGTTGGCATTTTTGATAATGCAGAAACTACTTTTGATTTCTCAGATGAAATTTCAATTAGATATGTTCCACGTTTCATCTCTTTTGCAATTAATCTTATGATTTCTGGTGTTCTTCTTGTTGGTGTACACAAGACAACATAGTCAGCATTTAAAATTCCTCCAACAAGTGATTCTGATAAGATGATGTCTTTTCCTAAATTTTTGTTTTCTGTATCGTACCCTGTTACTTCAAAACCTTCACTTGCAAAATATTTTACAAACCACTGTCCCATTTGACCTCCTGCCCCAATCACAGTAACTTTCTTCATTGATTATCCCTCATAATGTTGCCAAGTATATTCATTCCCTCAATTAACGATTTTTCATTTTGGCATGCAGAAAGTCTTATGAAGTTCTTGTAGTCTCCAAATCCTTCTCCTGGTGCTACTGCTAAACCTTTTTCAAGTGTGCTATTTGCAAATTGAACTCCGTCAAATCCTTCTTGGTTAATTCTTGCAAAAATGTACATTGCCCCATCAGGAACAATAAAGTCTAATCCTAATTCCCTTGCTTTTTGTACCAACACATCTAGTCTATTTTGTACTGTATTAGTATTATTGGATGTGTCTGCCTCAAGTGCTTTCATGGCTATGTATTGGATTGGCTCTGATACATTTGTAAGGCATAATGCCTGTAATTTTGCCATTTTTTCGATAATTTTTACATTTGCTACTCCGTATCCTACCCTAAAACCAGTCATTGCATGAGATTTTGAAAATGATTGTGTGACTATGCTTTTTTCATAATTGTATTTTAGAATACTTTTCCATTTTGTTTTTGCATATTCTGAATAAATCTCATCACTTAGCACATAAAGATTATTTTTTTGAGCTAATTGCATTATGTCATCTTGTAATTTCTCATTCAGGATTTTTCCAGTTGGATTGTTTGGATAATTCAACACTATCATTTTGGTATTTGAATTAATTGTTTTCTTGATTTGTTCGAGTGATGGTTCCCATTTATCTTCCAATGTTGTATTGATTACTCTTACTTTGATTCCTGCATTAAATGCACAATCTTTGTATGCTGGCCATGCCGGCTCTATCACAATCATTTCATCTCCAGGATCAAGAAGTGTGGAAATTGCAGTATAAATCGAAAATCTGGCACCTGGACTAACTATGATATTGTCTTTTGTAAGATCTACGTTGAATTTTTTAGACATGTAGTTTGCAATGGCCTCTCTAAACATCGGTATTCCTTTTGCTTGTCCGTATCTTAGAAATCCTTTATCAAATACTTCTTCTAATGCGTTTCTTACAATATTGGGTGGTGGAAAATCTAATTCTCCCACTTCCATATGAATTATTTTTTTACCTTGTTCTTCAAGTGTTTTTGCCTTTAGGAAAATAGAAAGATGTGATGGTTTGTTGTTGGACTGTACTTTGACTGATTCATTTAAAAGAAAATTTAAAAATTTTGTAGCTATGGTTTCATCTAATACAATATCTTTGCACAACGCAATGACTTTTTCTCGTAGATTCTCTTCCCTTACTTCATCTGTTATTCCTTTTCCCATATTTTTTTTAACTTCTCCAATTTCTTTTGCAATATTTGTTCTATCTCTTAACAGATGAATCATTTTTAGAGTAACGTCATCCATTTTATTGCGAAGATCATTAATTTCTGGCATTTTCTTATAATGTTGATTTGATTGTTCCTGCTAGGAGTGCATGATCTGCTATGGTTAGTGCTACAAGTGAATCTACTACTGGTGGAGCTCTTGGCACTACACATGGGTCGTGTCTGCCCTTGACTTGTAATGTTGTTTCTTTTCTTGTCTTAATGTCTACAGTACTCTGTTTTTGAGCAATTGATGATGCTGGCTTGAATGCAATTCTCATTGTTATTGGCATTCCGTTTGAAATTCCTCCTAGAATACCACCTGATCTATTTGTCTTTGTTATGATCTTCCCTTTTTTAATAGTATACAAATCATTATTTTCAGAACCATGCAATTCTGATCCTTTGAATCCTGATCCAAATTCTATTCCTTTCACTGATGGGATTGAAAAAATTGCTTTACTCAAATCTGATTCTAATGAGCTAAAAATTGGCTCTCCCAATCCTACTGGAACATTGGTTGTAATTGATTCGATTATGCCACCAAGAGAATCTCCCTTTTTTCTTGCATCTAAAATACTGGCTCTCATTTTTTCTGCAGTTTTATTTTCTGGACATCTCACTTCATTTTTGTATATTGAATTGATCATTTTCTCATTAAATTCATGATCCATCTTTATTTTTCCGATTTGTGATGTGTATGAGTTTGTTTCAACTCCTAATGTTACTTTGAGTAATTTTCTTGCAATGGCTCCTCCCATCACGTGAGTTGCAGTTAATCTACCTGAAAATCTCCCTCCACCACGATAATCGTTAAAATGATTGTATTTTACCATTGCTGGATAATCTGAATGTCCTGGTCTAAGTTTTGTTTTCAAATCTTCATAATCTTTTGATTTTTGATCACTATTCCAAATCACCATTGTGATTGGTGCTCCTGTGGTGTATCCTCTAAACACTCCTGAAATAATTTCTACAACATCTTTTTCTTTTCTTTGTGTTGAAATTAGATTTTGTCCCGGTTTTCTCTGATCTAACATTTTCTGGATATCTTTTTCATCAATTTCTAATCCAGCTGGACATCCATCAACTATTGCTCCGATTGACTTTCCATGACTTTCTCCAAAACTAGTTAAAACAAGACGCTGACCAATAGAACTTCCCGGCAACATATTATCAAAGTTGAATGATGCTTATAATTCCTCATTCTGAAATTTGTTGTATTTTTTATTCTTATTTTGGATCTTGAAATGAGACATTATTAAACATTAAAAATTATATAAAAATACATTATTTTATAAAATAATTATAATATATTCTTAAATATCATGATTACATACATAATATATGCAAAATCATACAAATTTTATCGAATGATTTGCGCGGTCCTGCGAAAAAGACATGTTATCTACGCAAAAGCGTTGTGGGTGAGGAGAATGCTTTTCACTCTATACAGGGTCGCGCCTTTTACCTTAATTGACTTTTTTGAAAAATATTTACTGAATTTGAATACTTGCTCCAAGACGTTTCATTTCTTCAATAAAATTTGGATATGATACTTTTACTGATTGAGGATCTGTCACAATACAATTTCCCACTTACATTCCAGCAATACAAAACGCCATGAATAATCTATGGTCTTCTTCAGAATTTAATTCAGCCCCGATTATTTTATCTGATGATTCTAGAACTAACCCATCTTCTTTTTCTTGAATTTTAATTCCTATTTTGACAAGCTCTCTTGCAATTATTGCAATTCTGTCTGTCTCTTTGAGTCTTGCATGTTTGACATTAACTATCTCAATTGGTTCTGATGATTTTAATGCTAATATTGCAAGAGGGGGAAGAAGATCTGGTGAATTGCTTAAGTCAAATTTACCGCCACTTAGTTTTTCAGGTGTTTCAATTTCAATTCCTTCATCATCTATATTCACCTTGACTCCTAATTGCTCTAGAATATCTATGAATACTTCATCTCCTTGTGGTAAATTTCCAATATTGCCTTTTATTGTAACCTTTTCTCCATTAAGAACAACAGCTGATAAAAGTAATGCAAGACTTGAAAAATCAATCGGAACTGTAAATGTGGCTTCTTTATAGATTTGTGGTGATATGTTATATCTTTTGTATGGGATTAATGTTTGAACAGACACTCCAAATTTTCTCATTGTAGCAATAGTTGCATCAAGATATGGTTTTGATACTAATTCTTCTTCTATGATTAGATTTATTCCTTTTTCTGTCATTGGAGCACAAATCAATAATGCTGAAATAAATTGACTCGAAAAATTCCCTGGGATTTTTACATCTCCTCCACTGATCTTGCCTTTTATTCTGATAGGTGGATTTCCATTTGTTGACTGGCATTGTGCTCCTATACTCGATAATGCATCCAAGAGAGGCTGCATTGGTCTTTTTTGAAGACTAGCATCTCCTGTTAAAATAATTTCTTCAGAAAACAAACTAGCAATACCTGATGCGATTCTTATCGTTGTTCCTGAATTTTCAGTATTGATTTCAGATACTTTTGTGCCTATTTTTATTGAATTTTTGACAATTATTGATGAATTTTTGATTTCAATATGCGCTCCAAATTTTTTACATGCTTCAATTGTCGCTTTGGTATCTGCTGAAAATAATACATTCTCTACAGTACTGTTGTTGCCTGCAAGTGATGCAAGAAAGATTGCTCTATGAGTATAGCTCTTGTTTGGAGGACAAATAACTTGGCCTGTTATTTTGGATTTTTCAACTTTGCACTTCATGAATTTCTGCCTTTTTGTTATTGACTTTTGAAATGATTATGTTTCCTTCTAGAGTTGAAAATATTTTTTTGATTGTAGATTCATTTTCTTTTTTTGTTATTGCTGCTATTGCTGGACCATTGCCTGATACTGATGCCCCTAGTGCGCCTTTTTCAATTAATTCTGTAATTATTTTTGGATCTGAGTTTAGAATTGATGCTGTTGCTAATCCGTTTATGTTCATGGCTTCCCAATACTTTGCTTCTTCTGCTAATTTCCATGCATTTTCAAACACTGATGATAATACCTTGAGTTTTTTCAGATTCCCTCTTTTTCTATTTTTTGGGATAAATATGACTGCAATTAGATTTAATGGTGCTTTTTCAAAATGTATTCTTCTTTTCTTTGCATTATCTGTTACATTAAAACCGCCATAATAACATGAACATGCATCATCATAAGCCCCTGTAATACTTACTTTGGATTCAATAGATGCATCCACTCCTGCCAAAAGTATCTGTTGATCAGTCCATTTTGGTTTGAATATTTTTGCACATGCTAATGCAATTGCAGATGAAATTGCACTGGAGCTTTTTAGCCCATATCCTGTAGGGATTTCTGAAGAAAGTGAAATTGTGATCTTGTTTTCATCTAATTCTTTCTTTGAAACAATTTTTTCAATGGTTTTGTTAATTAAACGAGAACTCAAACTCTTGTTTTCTGATTGAATTGTAATTCCTTTACCTGGACTGGTTTCAATTGTTGCTTCCACTCTTAATGAAATTCCTAAAGTTGCACCCTTTTGGTTGGCAATAGCATTAACCAATGAAACTGCTCCGTGGACAGTAGCTGTTGCTTTTACCATCAAAATCCTCCTAACAATGCTTTTTTCATGGCATTATAAGGTGCTTCCACACCATGCCATATCTCAAATGCTCTCACTGCTTGACCTAGAAGCATTTCGTATCCATATATTATGATGGCATTTTTTTCTTTGGCTTTTTTTATAAAATCGGTATTAATTGGCATGTATACAATGTCATAAACAATTGTTTTCTCACTAATTCCTTCTAAAGAAATGACACTTGGTTCATCTCTTAGACCAACTGATGTCGCATTTACGATGATATCAAAATTTTTTGCAGTGTCTTTAACATCTTCAATTTTTACTGCATTTGCATCTAATCCGATCTTCTTTGCAAATTCTGCAAGATTCTCCGCATTTCCTAATGTTCTATTTGCTATGGTTATGCTCTTTGCTTTTTCCTTGGCAAATCCTGCAACTATGGCTCTGGCTGCACCGCCTGCTCCTAAAAGAAGAACTTTTGTGTTTGCAATATTTAATTTCTTTTTCTTAAATGGTTCTAAAAATCCATCCATGTCCGTATTGTATCCTTTTAGAATTCCGTCTGTGTTTGTTACAGTATTAACTGCGCCAATCAAACTACATGACTCGTCGATCTTGTCTAAATATTTCATCATCTCTACTTTGTGAGGTATAGTGATATTGAATCCGTCTATTTTGATTTTTTTTAAACCTTCTATCCCCTCTTCTAATTCTCCTTTTGGAATTCTGTATGCAATGTATGATGAATCTAAATCCATTTCTCTAAATGCGGCACTATGAATATTTGGTGATAATGAATGATCAATAGGATCTCCTATGACTGCAAATGATTTACTCATATTCTTTTTCTAATTATATGATTGATTTAAACTCTCAACTTTCTGAGATCTTATTTTTTTAGATTCATAATTTTTTTAACTTCGTCCACACTAAACTGTCCTGGGGCAACTGCTTTTCCTAATGACACATAGGTATATGGACTCCCTAAATATAGGCATAAAATTCTAGAAATCCTTCCAAAATCTCCCATTGCAAATGAAATCAAATTGTTTTTTCCTTTTTTGCTATACAATTCTAACATTCTAGTTGAATCGTTCATTGATTTTGCAGTACTGACTATTTTTACATTAGATGAAAATTTACTCATTTCACAAAGTCTCTTTTTGAGTTCTTCTGCATTAGGAGTTTTTTTAAAATCATGCCATGAAACAAGTAATTTTGTTTTTGTAGTTTTTAGATATTTTACCAATGCCGAATTTTTCTTTAATGTATTAAATTCTACATCTAATAGAAATGGATTGTATTCTGCAATTAATTTCAGAATTGCAATTCGTTCTACCTCATTTCCAGAAAACTTTCCTCCTTCTGTTTTTGGTCTTAAGGTACACACAATTCTCTTTAGATCTTTTTTAATTGTCTCTAATGTTTTCGGAATCTGCTCTATTTTTAGAAAATCAAATCTTATTTCCACATAGTCTGATTTTTTGAGTGCAATTTTTAATTTTTTTTCAGTTAATGCAGGAGTTTTTTCAGCAATGGATACGCAAGTTCTGTATTTCATTTCTCTAAAATATATTCATCTGAAACTTCCATTCCGAAATGCCTGCCTGTGGCAGGTTTTGCATGTACCATAACTGTATCTCCTTTCTTTAAATGAGTGACTGACACTAGTTGTCCATTTGGTTTTACAAAACGAATGGTCTCTGCGTCTTGTGCTATTATTCCTCCTGTTTCTCCATCTACAACTGCTTTGATCATTAGCATTGGTCTACGTTCGATCTTTGATCTTCCAACAGTTGCTCGTCTTGCATTGCCTTTTGAGTTAAGGATCAGTACTTCCGATCCTGTTTCTACTTCTGATAGGTAATTTGTTGTCCCATCTGGCGATAACGTGTAGCAATGAACTGCACCTGCATTTACTCTAAATGGTCTTGGGGATGTAAATGATGATCCTACTGATTCGTTATGAACTAAAAACAAAAAATTTGATCTACTCCCAATCAACATTCCCTCGCCTTTGTGAAGTATTGATGCAGTATCTACACAAACACGTTCGCCGTCTCCTACTTCTTTTATCTCTGTAATCTTAGCAGGTTTCATTTCAAAATTCTTTGTTCCCAAATACACCATGACTTCTCTGACTTCGTTGATTGTTGATGTGCTAAAGATTACTCCATCTACACCGACTTCTAAAATTGAAAACATCTTTCTTACCTCTTCAGGCGTTTTGGCAATCGCAAAAATCTTGGTATGAATTTTATGTAATTTTGCAATGATATTCTCTAATGGAATTATTTTCCAATCTTTTACTTCCACTATCACAAAATCTAATCCCTTTTTTGCAATTGTAAGGATGTTATCTATGTCTGAGTTTGATAGTACTTGGAATTTTCTTCCCACTTTTTTGCCTTTTACTTTCAATCCTTCTTTTTCGAGAACTACATAATTTGCTAAATTTGATGGAAATACTGTCTGAAGTTTTGTTTTTTTATTCCCTAATTTTTTTGGATCAAGATACACCATTTTAATTCCTTCTTCTTCTAATTGAGGTAAAAATTTGGCTAATTGTGTCTGAGACACTTTAGGTGAAATTATTATTTCTCTGGTCTTACTCAATTTTTTTCATTGCTTCCTTTGCTGTTCCTTTTCTGAAAATTATTTCCGCTAATGCTTCAACCATTTTTTCAGGTGTTTTATGTGCAAAGATGTTTCTACCATATGTAACTCCTTTTGCTCCTGCTGTCATTGCGTCTTCAGTCATTTGAAGAATATCTAAATCTGTTTTTGCTTTTGGCCCACCTGCAATAACAATTGGAACTGGTGTACTCTTTACAATTTTTGCAAAAGAATCCACATCTCCTGTGTATAGTGTTTTAACAATGTCTGCGCCACATTCTGCACCAATTCTTGCAACATGTCCAACAATTTCAGGATCATGTGGATTCTTGATATTTTCACCTCTTGGATACATCATTGCTAAAAGTGGCATTCCCCATTTGTGACACTGATCTGCAGTCATTCCAAGCTGTTCTAACATCTCTGGTTCTTCTTTACCACCAATGTTGATATGTAATGATACGCCATCAGCTCCCATTGCAACTGCTTCTTTTACTGTACCTGTTAGCATCTTTCGATTTGGTGATAATGATAATGCTGTACTACTTGAAAAATGAACTAAAATTCCAATTTTTGTTGGTTTAGGCAATACTTTGAGAATTCCTTTATTGATGATCACACTTGTGAGACCATGTCCTTCACATTTGTAAATTGTAGAAACTGGATCTTCAAGACCCTCAATTGGTCCGTTTGAAATTCCATGATCCATTGGAATGCAAAGCATTCTTCCTTTTCTGAGAATTCGACTAAGTCTAATTTGATTACCTGATACCATGATTTGATCTGATTTTTGTGCCCTACTTAAAAATAACGTGAATCATTGAACTCATTTTTCTCAAAGATTGCGCACAAATGACTCATTTTGTTTAATTCTTTTTTTGTTCAATATTTCTATCAAGAATTAAATAGAAATTCTAAGGAATCAGAGCACTTGAATCAAACTACTGAGCAGATACAAAAAAGTGATATTAAAGACATTTTAGAAAATTCTCTTCACGGTAAACGCCCTGGACCTGAAGACTGTTTAAGATTGTTAGAATCTGATGACGTTCATCTTATGGGTCTTGTTTCAGGCCATTTGACAAGAAAACAATTTGGAAAAAAAGCTTCTTTTGTAAATAATATTATTTTGAATTATACTAATGTCTGTATCACTGATTGTAAATTCTGTGCATTTTATAGATCTCCAGGTGCTGATGATTCTTACACGTTAACTCTTGATCAAATTGAATCCAGAGTTAAAGCTTCATGGGATTTGTTTCAAATTCGTCAAGTCTTGATTCAAGGTGGACACAATCCAAGTTTGAAGATTGAATATTATGAAGATGCATTTAGAATGATTCGAGAAAAATTTCCATCCGTTGGTGTTCACGGATTATCTACATCTGAAATAGATATGATTGCAAGAGTTGAAAAATCATCAACAAAAGAAATATTGTCTAGACTCAAAGATGCAGGTCTTCAATCAATACCTGGTGCGGGTGCTGAAATTTTAACTGATTCTGTTAAAGATGTAATCAGTCCAAAGAAAATCTCCAGTGATGCTTGGATTAGAATTATGGATGAAGCACATTCAATTGGATTGCCTGCTTCTGCAACAATGATGTATGGTCATGTAGAAAACAAAAATGATATTGTTGAACATTTTTTCAAAATTGTAAAACTACAAGAAAAAACTAAAGGCTTTATGGCATTTATCCCGTGGAATTTTGAACCAAATAACACGCAAATGCACGAAGAAGGATTAGTTGAATATGGTACTGGTGGAATTCAGCTTTTGAAGATGATTGCCATATCTAGACTTGTCTTTGATGGATTAATCCCTCATATCCAATCATCATGGCTAACTAATGGTGTCGGTATGGCTCAACTTGCTTTACAATATGGCGCTGATGATTTTGGTGGTACATTGATTGGTGAAGAGGTTGTTTCATGTACTGGTTCTCGCTCTACTGAATTAACTGATAAAATAATTATTAATGCTATTCATCAGATTGGTTATCAGGTTGAAGAAAGAGATAATTTTTACAATCCTGTTACTGTATTATAGACCATAACTGGACCATTTGGAATTGACTAATTCCTTTGTTTTATCGTCAACTTTTACTTGTTGTTGAATTTCTCTTTCATATCCTTCTTCTCTTGTTTTTTGTGTTGCGTCGATTCCCATCTTAGAACCTAAATTTACAAGTGGTGATGCTGGATCAAGTGTATCTGTAGGTGTGTTGTTGATTATTGTGGTATCTCTTGCAGCATCTGCCCTTGTAGTGATTGCCCATATTACATCATTGATGTCATGAACATTGATATCTTCGTCTACTACTACAAACATTTTCGTTAGGGAAAGTTGTCCCATGCCCCATAATCCCATCATAACTTTTTTGGCTTGACCTGGGTATCTTTTTTTGATTGATATTATTGCAAATCCTTGAAACCATCCTGCTGCTGGCATGCTAAAGTCT
>Ga0210050_1002228_pt1 | contig 18921 bp, 15 predicted proteins | sample CryGey132114_all_FD_185463 | JGI IMG/M metagenome (GOLD analysis project Ga0210050, IMG submission 185463) | Groundwater microbial communities from aquifer - Crystal Geyser CG22_combo_CG10-13_8/21/14_all (SPAdes) (version 2) | ecosystem: Environmental > Aquatic > Deep subsurface > Groundwater ...
GTTGAAGGTTTAAAAATTTGCCGAGTTCTGAAATAGGATTACCTGTAATTTCTTCCGGTTTGACGTTGAGTAAAATTCCGGCCTGCGGATTAATTAATGAAAGATTGTTATTTTTGTCAAAAACTAACAGTCCGTCGGTCAAATTAGAAATTATGGTCAAAGTTTTGTTTTTTTCTTCTTCCGACATCTTCCGAGCGTCTTCAACATCTTCCAAGATATTCATCAGGGCCCTTCTCGAATCTTCTAAATCTTCCGCTCTTTTCTCTAACTCTTTAAGCTCTGCCTCTCTTTTCTCTCTAATCTCAGAGAGTTCTAAGTCTCTTTTGACGAGCATTTTAGCAATTCTGTCCAGCTCCTGAAGTTCTTTTTCTCTTTTTTGTCCAATTTCCGAAAATTCGGCAATTATAGCTTGCTGTTTTGTTTTTTTTATTATTTTTTTGCTATTTTTTAGGTTGGGCTTTTTTTCCATTCAAAACTAAAACTTTAAAGCGACTAAGGCTTAATTTCTTTTTGATTTTTGATTTTTAATATTTTATTTACTCTCCTAATACCATTAAAGCCATGGTCTCGTTATGAAACGCAGAAAAACATTCAGGTCCAAGTACCCCTCCCAAGGGTGCCTGCTCTCCATAAGTATAAAAGCCAATTAAGGGAATATCCTTCCCTAAAACATTCTGAATAGCCACAATTTCCTCTCCCATTCTTGCTCCTAAAAGTTTATTGCGGGCCATACAATCAAAAACAAAAATCGCTTTAGGTGTAGCCTCTTTTAATTGAGATAAAGCACTTCCAGCCGCTTCTTTAGCTGCTTGAATAGCTTTTTCTTGGTCGCCTAACATTAACCTGATATCTGAACCCTCGGGAATCTCTGCGGCACAAGTAATTTCTCCTTTTTCATTAGCAATGATTACATCTCGAATCAAAAGTTCTGGACTCCCCTCAACACTCATTCCCAAAGGATAAGTATAAGCCATCTTAGCGATCGGTTCTTTAATCAGTTCTTCTGCTTTTTTGCCAAAGTAATCCTCGTAAATTGAGAGGGCTGGCCGATTGTTTACCTCAATCAATTTTCCTCCTTTTGCTTTCGTCACTTTCATTGGTAATCCAATTGGCTCCCAACCATGTCTAACCCCTACTCCGAAGGAAAATTTACCGGAAAGCCCGATTCCAATCACACAATTTGACAAAACTTGGTCATTGTAATACTGGTATGTCTTTTTGAAAAGAAAGTCATCTCCAGCTGAACCTCCCATAATTGGGAAATTCTTTCCCAAAACTTCCTGAATTCCTCTTACCGCCGCTGCTCCATTTTCAGCCAAACCATCTAATAACATTACAAACAGAGAAAGAGGCTTTGGGGTTAATTTCTTTACTACCCCTGCTGCTTCTTTCCCAGCTTTAAAAGAATCCTTATCTGTTTCTCCCCCCACTCCAATTGTAAAATTAACAGAATCTGAACTTAGAGCCATTACTGCCACATACTTTGATACTGGCCCCTCGGTGGTAATTTCTCCCGAATCACTACAACCTACGAGAGGGATTTGGCCAGAAACCGACCTTACGCCTTTTAGCATTTCCTCTTGATTATAGGCAACTGTTGAGAAAACAACAATCAAATCGGCTTTGCCGCCAGATTGGTCTAAAGCTTGCCTAGTTGCCTCAACTCCGGCGATTGCCGCACCAGAATTATTACTTCTTCCCACGCCAGTTTTAATCATAAATTTACCACTTATTTAATTTATTGCTCTCGACCTTTATGTTTTTCTAATTCTTTTTTAAGTTCTTCAATTTCTTTTTCTAGATCCATCATTTTTAATTCAAGACTATGTGTCTATACAATAGCGAATCAAGGTTCTGCCGCGCAGGTTCTTACTTCCACCTTACTACAAATTCATGATAGGGGTCGTCCCTGAACATACATTTTGTTTCTTTAACCTGGAAATCAGACCCCTTTAATACGAACTGACCGATTCTTATAAAATATCCTCCCAAATAAGCGCAGAGTACGGGATGGATTTTGAATCCTTTAAGATGAAGAGTATAATATTTCTCCTTTAAATTATAATTTGCTCCTTCCAGTATCCCCACCGTGTAATGTTTTCTCCAATAATTGGGGGCTTCTTTGTAGGTTTTAGGAAAGCTTAAAAAATATTTCAGAAGCGACTTCACGATAAAAGAGTATTTTGGAGCGGCATTCCCCATTTCTTCTATGTCCTTGGCGCCGAAATCAAATACTTTTTGGATTGCCAAAAGAGAAACCAATCTCAGACCTATCGGATACCAGCCGGTGGCTTTGATGTTTTCGTAGTCGATGGGGCAATCGATTTTTTTTAATTCTTCCTTTACTCTAGCCAATCCCTCTTCTCCCTTTTTCGCCCTGATATATTCGGCATCGGTTTGGAAAACCGTTCCTCTAACCTTGCCGGGAATTTCCATTATTTTTTTGATTTTTTCCTTAGTAATTTGACCGTTTTCCATATTTCTTTTTAACTCTTGGTCTTTTTTAATTGTTGCTTCAGCTCGATCATCTTTAATTCTCTTCCTACGGCTAATCTGTTAAATTTTTCCAGCTCCTCAATTTTCTGCTGGAGCTCTTTTGTTCTGTTTTGGACATCCACTTCAAGACTATCAGAAAGTTCCTTTAATTCCTTAGTCCGGGCTTGAATTTTTATTTCCAAGGCCGCTTTTGCCGTTTCTATTTCTTCCTGGGCCTCAAGCGAACCGATATAGTGGTTTTGTAAATTTTTAGCGATGAAACCGATGATGCCTGCGGCCAATAAAATAAAAGAGAGGTCCAAATCGGGCAAGAGAACTCCTTTTAAAGGGTAATTAATGAACAAATAAAAATAACTTAAAATGGAAAATCCCGCAGCAAAAAAAACCGTTTTAATATCGCGAAAGAAACTGAATAATATAAAAATTAAAACGTAGCCTAAAATAATGGGCCTTCCCAAAGAAGGCGTTAAAAACAAAATAAGAATAGCCATGCTGGAAATCAAGGATATGCTGGCTAAATATTTGCCCCAGAAAACCATTATTTTCCCCGCCAAAATCGTTAACATCGCAAAATACGCGAAAAAAACGATCGAAAACAGGGAAAAAAATTCTTTCCAGGTTAAAATTTGAGACTCTAAAATTGATGAAGAAACAATTTGAAAAATAAAAGAGGAAATAAGAAAAATCGAGAAAAAAACCACGGAAAGCCGCGTAGTTTCTATTTCTTTTTGTTCCAAAAAATAACTTTTTAATGAATATATGGGCGTTTCAAGCTTATCGCAGAATTTTTTAATCGCATTCTCTCCGTACTTAGATTTAAAGCTCCAATTTTTAAATATACTGGAAAGCAATATGTTGCCGATTATCCTTCCTCCTTTTTTGTTTATGACGCTTGAAAAAGTAAGGTCGAGCAAATAAACGGAAAAAATATACCATTCGATTTGAGGCGAAAAGGCGGTGGTTGAAAAAAAACCGATGTTTTTGTATTTCAATCCTTTGATTTCCTTAATATATCTTGCCAAGGGCAGGGAAACCCTGGTCCAGTTGGGACTGCCGAAGCAAACAACATCGTAGCTTGAAGCATCCTGGATTTTGGGATTTTGGATATCACAGTCTCCCTTAAACATTCGGATGTGCCACCAGCCGAAAAAACTGTGCTCTTTTTTTGGTTTGATTATTTCCGTATCAACGGAATGACCCCTGTCTTCAAATTCTTTTTTAATGGCTTCCGCCAGCTTTTCCGTTCCCCCCCATTTCGAATAATAAGCGATTAAAATACGCATTGTTTTTTAATTTTACCACAACTTTAGGTTTTCCCCAATGGATTCTTTTTTCCCTGAAGCATTTGCTGAGGGGGAAGATAAAGCAGTCTTCATCGCCCTTTCTTTTCCTTCAGACGACAATCTTTTTATCAAGCTGTGAAATTCGAAATCCTCCAAAAGCCCGACTACTTTGTTTTTATCGTATTCCCCAAAACGGCATTTCTCCAAATTGAATTCTATCGGCGTATTTTTCTCAATCTGGGCCAAAGTTTTGGAAAAAAGGGCCTGTTCTTTGTATTCCAAAATGGTCTCTCTCAATTTGGGCCTTAAATCCTTGGCATTCTGCGAATTCTCTTCGATTTCTTTGTAGAGATTTTCCAAGGTACCGAACTTCAAAAGAAGCTGGATCGCGGTTTTCTCCCCTATGCCCGTGATGCCCGGAATATTATCGGAAGGATCTCCCCTTAGTGCTTTGAAATCGAGAATTTGCTGCGGAATCAATCCCTGAAATTTCTCCTGTACTCGCTTTTCGTCATATAAGACAACGTCCTTAACCCCCTTTCTCAAGGCATAAACTTTTGTCTGGGGATTAATCAATTGGAGAGCGTCCAAATCTCCGCTCAAAATAATAGTTTCAATTTTCGGCAAAACCTGTTTTTTAGGAGCCAGGGTGGCGATTGTCCCGATAATATCGTCCGCTTCAAAGCCTTCTTTTTCAAAAATAGACACTCCGAAAGCTTTTAAAACTTCTTTGACTTTTGGGATCTGCAAATAAAGTTCAGCGGGAGCAGGCGGCCTTTTCGCCTTGTAATCTTTGTATTTTTTATGACGGAAAGTTGGAGCCGGGAAATCAAAAGCGGCCGCAATAAAATCCGGCTGAAATTCCTTGATTATTTTCAGAAAAACCAGCAAAAATCCGTAAATGGCATTCACCAGTTCTCCCTTTTTTGTAGTTAAGGGAGGAAGAGCATGATAAGCCCGGTGTATCACGGAATTGGAATCGATAATGACCAAACGTTTTGTTTCCTCTGGCATAATTTTGAATAGAATGAAAAATTATAAAGGAAGATGAAGCAACGCTTCATCGACCGCCATTATTATTTTTGGGATTGTATTGTAATTTTTCTTGACGTTTTGCCGACAAATCCAAACTTCAACGACAGAACATTCTTCGGCAATATTTTTTTTATTCGGTCTGCCCATTCAATGGCGACAATATGCCGTGGATTGGAAATCATTTCTTTAAACCCTAAGTCGAAAATTTCTTTTGCTTTCCGAATCCGATAACAATCGATGTGGTAAAAATCATGGAATATAGAACTTGGGATATGGAACCTTTTTATAATAACGAATGTCGGACTGGTAATTTTTTCTTTGACACCCAAGCCCTTGGCGAAACCTTGTAAGAAGGTTGTTTTCCCGCCCCCCAAATCCCCTTCCAGCCCCAAAACAAGAGCTCTTGTCCCAATGCGGGTTTTAAGAATTTTTTTCGCCAAAATTTCTCCTATTTTTTTAGTTTGGGTAGGGTTTTCGGTTAAATATTCAATTTTCATTGACTTTTAAGGGATTTTAAGTTAATTTAAACTAGGCGAAGAGGATTAATCCTCTTCTTCATCTTCGATAATCAACTTCATTGTAGATCCTTATGGAAGAATATTCAAAACAAAGCAGCCAGGAAGGAATAACGATTTCTTCACGAATTAATGCCGAAATTCAAAAGAAAATAAAAAGCATTCTTGATTTTAAAGAAAAAATCGGGGGATCTCTTAAAAAAGATACATCTGAACTTTTAGAAATTTTTTTGGGGGGAGGAATTCATCTGTCAGCTTCCGATCTCCACGTTGAGCCGACGGAAACCCAGGCTAAAATCCGGGCGAGAATCGACGGAGTTTTACAGGATGCCGCCATAATTGATCGAGAAATATACGGAAATCTTCTCTCAAGAATAAAACTTTTATCCGGAATCAAATTGAACATTACCGACCGACCGCAAGATGGCCGATTTTCTGTTTTAACGGGAGGAAAATCGGAGCACGTTTCCATCGAAATCAGGGTCTCCACCTTGCCGTCGGAATACGGAGAATCGATTGTTTTAAGAATTTTAAACCCAAAATCTTTAATCGATTTGGAGGCTCTGGGGCTGAGAGAAGATTTATTAAATCTTTTTAATAAAGAAATCAAAAAACCGAACGGAATGATTATCGTTACCGGTCCCACCGGCTCAGGAAAAACCACCACTCTTTATGCTTTTTTAAAAAAGATCCAAAAACCGGAAATAAAAGTCATCACCATAGAAGATCCGATTGAGTACCATTTAAAAGGAATTTCTCAGACTCAGGTCAACCCTGCCAGAGGTTATGACTTTTCTTCCGGTCTTCAATCAATCATGCGGCAAGATCCGGACGTGATTCTGGTGGGTGAAATCAGAGATTCAAAAACTTGCCAAATTGCTCTCCAGGCCGCCCTAACGGGACACTTGGTTTTGACAACCTTGCATACCAATGATGCCGCCGGCACTGTTGTCAGATTGATAAGTTTGGAGGGAAATTTGGCGAATATAGGACCGGCCGTCAATATGATCGTCGCCCAAAGGTTGGTCAGAAAACTTTGCGACAAATGCTTCCAATTTATGCCCGTTTCTTCTTCAATTCTCGAAAAATTGGAAAAAAATTTAAAAGGAATTTCCAAAGAAGTAAAAATCCCGAAGTTAAATCCCGGATTGAAAATTCCCGAAGTAAAGGGTTGCAAATATTGTAATTTTACCGGGTTCAGAGGCAGGGTGGGAATATTTGAAGCAATTCTGATAGATGACGAAATGGAAAAATTTATTTTAAAAAATCCTTCTGTCGCTGATTTTCAGGAACTGGCGATGAAAAAAGGAATGGTAACCATGTACCAAGACGGCTTAATAAAGGTTTTGCAGGGCATCACCACCATCGAAGAATTGGAGAGAATAACAGGGGAGTAAACCCCGTAATACAACTTCCAGTGTTCTCCGAACAAAAACACCGAAGGTGCTGGAAGATGATATACGGGGTAAACCCCGTAATACAACTTCCAGTGTTCTCCGAACAAAAACACCGAAGGTGCTGGAAGATGATATACGGGGTAAAAAAACAGCCCCAAAACTGGGGGCGAACTAAGGCATTAGGAGCGCAAAGTTTAGAATTTTTCCGAGGAGTAGCTCAGTGGGAACCAAGCTATCCGGCTAAGAGAAACTCTGGGGCCCCCAGCTTTAAGGCTGATTTACTATTGTAATATATTATGACAAATTTGTCAAGGGCAGTAGTTTTGCTTTTTTTGTTTCTCCCCGTTCTACCAATTCAGGCGGCCAGTCCCCTTGATATAATGATTAATGAAATTTCCTGGATGGGAGAAGAGAAAAACGGCAATGATGAATGGTTAGAATTATATAATAGCACCAATTTGCCGATAAGTCTTGACGGCTGGTCTTTAAAAGCCGCCGACGGGACGCCGGAGATCAAACTTTCGGGAGAGATATCCGCCAATGGATTTTATTTATTGGAAAGAACCGACGATGACAGCGTCCCTGGAATCCCGGCCGACCAGATTTATAAAGGAGCTCTGGAAAACAACGGTGAAAATTTGGAACTTTATGACGATAAAGGAAACTTGGTGGATTTTCTCGACTGCAGTTCTAAATGGTCTGCCGGCGACAATATAACCAAACAGACAATGGAAAGGATCGACTCAAAAAACTGGCAGAATAGTAAAAATGCCGGCGGGACGCCGAAGGCAAAAAACGGCATCATAAACACGGCTGAATCTGGCTCCCAATCGTCTTCCACACCAACTCAGGAAAAATCAAAATCTTTGGCATACCCTTCCGGCATTGTTATCAATGAAATCCTTCCCTCGCCGGAGGGCAAGGATTCGGAAGAAGAATGGCTGGAAATTTTTAATCAAAACGATTTGGAAACCAGCCTTGCCGACTGGAAAATCAGCGACATCACGGGCGTCGTCAAAACTTACACTTTCCCCGAAGAAACAAAAATACCAGCCAAAGAATTTTTAGTGCTTACCCGACCCGTCTCAAAGATTACTTTAAACAACGAAGGCGACGGCCTGAAACTTATCCGGCCCGACGGAAAGACGGTAGATTCCGTAGAATATGTTAGGGCCCCAAAAGGGCAATCCTTTAACCGAACTGCCGAGGGCTGGGTTTGGAGCGATATCCTTACGCCCGGCTCATTAAATGAAGATTCTGAAACAGAACCGGGAGTTGGAACAATCAAAACGGACGAAACCAATCCAGAATTTCAAGTTAAAGAAGGGCTGGCGGCGGTGAGCCAGTCTTTTGAAAAATCCCAACGACAGAAAATTCCCAATTCTTTTCCTCCTTATTTAATTGCGGCTTCTCTCGCTGTTTTTTCCGGAGCAGTAATTTTTTCACTAAAAAGATTGATTTCTTCAAAGAATTAGATTAAAATCAATATGATATGGAAATAAAGGAATTGAAAGAATTATATCTTAAAAAGAAATTATCCTCCCCTAAAATTGCTGAAAGATTGAATTGTAGCCCAACCTTTGTCAGAAATAAATTAAGAGAATATGGTATTCCCATCCGATCCCTTAAAGAAGCTCTTCTTTTATCTAATACTCCGAAGTATCCACGATATAATTTTAATGGAGATTTAAAAGAAAAAGCATATTTAATAGGTTTCCGGCGAGGAGATTTACATGCTCATCAAGCTAGATCAAGAACTATTCTAGTTTTTATGAGTTCTAGTAAAGATAGCCAACTTAAACTTTTTAAAAATTTGTTTTCTAAATATGGTCATATATGGAGCGGCAAGACAAAGGCGCCGGATGAAACGTGGGAACTCACAATGTGTTGTTATCTTGATAATACCTTTAAATTTATAATCGACAAAAAAGATTTAATTGAACCGTGGATTTTGGAAAATAGAAAAATTTTTGCAGCCTTTTTGGCGGGGTATATCGATGCTGAAGGAACTTTTTGTTTGTGTAAGAACGATGCTGTTTTCAGTGTCAGGTCTCAAGATAAAAATATTCTTCATCAAATTCGTATAAAATTAATTGAATTAGGAATTCTTCTACGACCTTCTCAAATAGTTCGTAAAAAAGGAACAAAAGATAAAAGGGGAATAATAAGTAATGGAGATATTTGGGGAATTTTTATACACCGTAAAGATTCTATCCTTAAATTAATTGATTTAATTATTCCATATTTAAAACATGCTAAGAAAAGAAAAAATATGGAAATTGTAAAAAATAATATTCTTTGGCGAAACAAACAATATAATAATCAACAAGATAGAAGATATTATAAATTATATTTAGAAGAAGGAATAAAAGTATGAGCGGACACAGCCACGCTAAAACTATAAAACACCTGAAAGAGCAAACCGATAAGAAAAGAAGCCAAATGTTCTCGAAAGTTACGAGATTAATTTCGGTTGCGGTTAAAGCCGGCGGGAGCAATACCGAAACCAATTCTAAATTAAGAATGGCGATTGAGCAGGCCAAATATTTTAATATGCCGAAGGAAAATGTCGAAAGAGCCATTAAAAGAGCGGCTGGAGAGGGGGGAGAAGAACAATTGGAAGAGGTCCTTTTTGAAACTTTTGGCCCCGGCGGAGTCGCCGTTTTGGTCGAAGGGATTACCGATAACAGAAACAGGACCCTCGGGGAAATCAAACAGATTTTAAATCAAAATGGAGGAAAATTGGCGGGAGAAGGCTCGGTAAAATGGCTTTTTGAGAGGAAAGGAACGATAATGGTTGATTGGAAAATGCAAAATGCAGATTTGCAAAACAAAGAAAAAATAGAATTAATTGCGATCGAAGCGGGGGCGGACGATATTTATCGACATGACGAAGTCTTGGATGTTTACACAAAGCCGGACGAATTGGAAAAAGTGAAGAAAATTTTGGAAGAAAAAGGAATTAAAATTGATTCTGCTTCTTTGGATTGGGTGGCAAAAGAAGAAATCGAACTGAATCAAGAAGATAAAGACGCCTGCCAGAAACTTTTTGACTCTTTGGACGAAAACGATTCGGTCCAGGAAGTATATAGTAATTTGAAATTATAATTCAAAGAGCGCTTCGCGCTCTTTTCTATCTTCATTTACCGAGCCTGCGAAGCAGGCGAAGGTCAAGAAGAGGATTTATCCTCTTCGTCTTTAATAAATAAAATTCGATACTCAATGAAGTTAAGGCTTCATTTCGATCTTCGATAAATATTAAATATTTATCTCCATGCCAAAAGAATCTGAAATCAGAAAAAGAGCAATTCAAATATTAGAAAGAGAAAAATGGGTTGTCTGGTGGCCGTCTAAAATAAAATTCAAACAAAGCGATATTTTTGGGATTTTTGATATAATTTGCTGGAGAAAAATAACGGGGAACCTTAAATTTATTCAGCTGACTACCGTATCCAATTTGTCAACCCGGAGGAAAAAAATACAATATTTTTTTAAGAAAAATAAAATAAATCCTAAAATCGCATATAATACGGAGGTTGAAATTTGGGCGTGGAACGAACGCAGTATAACATTTGAAAGAGAGCTAATATAAGGAATGGGCCCTTGACGGGCTCTTTAAAATTAATATAATACTGGATATGTGAAACCCGATCCCGCCAAAATCTGTTTCGGCGGGAAAAAGGTCGTAAGGGGGAAATAATTAATATATAAAAACAAACAAAATGATTTACGAAGAAAAAGAATTAACTCCGATTACTAATCAGGAAGAAGGAGAAGAAACTAAAGAAGAAGAAACAGAAGAGACGGAAGAAACAAAAGCAGTTGAATAAAAATCCAGCCCCCGATAAGGGGGCTTTGGCTTATATTATTTTAACAAATTTTCTTTTCCCTATCTGCAAAACCATGTCTTTTTTTGTTTGGATAATCTCCCGCCAATTATCTTGAATTTTACCATTAATTTTTACTCCCTTCTGTAAAATCAATCTTTTGGCTTCGGATTTGGAAGATACCAATTTTGTTCTTACTAAAAAATCTAAAATATTAATTTTCCCCTCTTCCAACCTTATTACCGGAATAATTGAGGGCTGTTCTTTCTGCCTAAAAACTTTATTAAATTCTTCTTGCGCTTTTTTAGCTCCTGCGAAAGAATAAAAAAATCTAACAATTTCAAAAGCTAATTTCATTTTGTAATCCTTCGGGTTATTACCCGCCTCCATCTCTTTAATATACTTTTCAATTTCAGTTATATCTAATCTGGTTGCCAAAATAAGATATTTGATAATTAAATTATCTTTGAGCGACATTATCTTGCCGTACATTTCATTGACTGGATCAAACAAGTTAATAGTGTTGCCCCAACTTGAACTCATTTTTCTGCCATCTAATCCTTCGATTAACGGATTAGTCATAATATCTTGCGGTTCTTGACCATAAAAACGTTGGAGTTTTCTGCCTGCTAACAAATTAAACCTTTGATCGGTTCCGCCAATTTCTACGTCAGCTTTTACCGCTACTGAATCATAACCCTGCATGAGAGGGTATAATAATTCTCTAAGAGAGACGCGTTTCCCTGCATCTATCCTTTTTTTTATGTTCTCTCTGGAAATAAATTCATTTAGAGAAAAAACGTCGGCCTGCCTGCCTATTTGACGGTAATCTAATTTATTGAGCCACTCGCTATTATAACGAACTTCGCACTTTTCAATGTCGATTATCTTTTTTGCCTGTCCAACATAGTCCTTCATATTTTGTTTAATTTGCTTTTCGGTTAGCATCGGCCTCTCACTGTCTTTGTCGGAAGTATCGCCGATTACACCGGTAAAGTCCCCGATTATAAGGACAATTTTATGGCCAAGCTCCTGGAAATCTCTTAATTTAAGCAGAGGGATAGCTCTACCGATATGAATATTGGGGCTAGTAGGATCTATACCAAGTTTGATACGCAGTTGTTTTCCGCTTTTTAATTTTTTCTTGAGATGATCATTTTCAATTACTTCCTCTACCCCTCTGGCCAGTATTTCTTCAATTTTTTTAGGATTGGTATTTATCTTCATATGTTTTTATTTTAGCAAAATCACTTTTAAATTACCACTTCTTATCAGATTGAAAAGGGGGCTCTTTTTTAGTAAAATTAATAACATGCCGGAAAGAAAATTTTATCGAAAAGTTTATCGGCAAAATAAGAAGATAAAAAAAACGCTTTCTCTTTTCAAGTTTTTTGTTTATTGTTTTTTATTATTTGTTATTTCTGCTTTGTTTTTGTTCATTTTTTACGCCAAAGACCTGCCGAGGCCGGAAAAATTCACCGAAAAGCAATTTGTCCAGTCCACAAAAATTTATGACCGCCAAGGCCAAGTTTTATTGTATGAAATTTACGGAGAAGAAAAAAGAACGCTGGTTTCTCTGAGCGTCGTCCCGGAATATTTAAAACAAGCGGTGATCGCGACCGAAGACGCCAACTTTTACCGCCACTTCGGAATTGATTTTAAGGGAATAATGCGGTCAATTCTGATTAACTTTAAATTGAAAGAGCCGATATACGGCGGCTCTACCATCCCCCAACAATTAATAAGATCAACCTTTTTTTCAACCGAAAAAACGGCGCAAAGAAAAATCAGGGAAATTGTTTTGGCTCTGGAATTAGACAGACGTTATTCAAAAGAACAAATTTTGGAATGGTACTTGAACCAAATTCCTTTCGGCCAGAATTCCTACGGAGTGGAAGCGGCAAGCCAAACTTATTTCGGAAAATCGGTTCAGGATCTTTCTCTCCCGGAAGCCGCCACCCTATCAGCTTTAATACAAGCTCCCAGCCGCCTTTCCCCTTATGGCGAACATAAAAATGAATTGCTGACAAGAAAAAATTACGTTTTAGAAAGGATGGTTTCCGAAGGATTTTTGACCGAAGAACAGTCAGAAAATGCCGAAAAAGAGGAATTAAAATTTACCGAAGAACCGACCGAAATAAAAGCTCCTTATTTCACTTTATGGGTTAAGCAACAAATTGAAGAAAAATATGGCGAAGATTTTTTAAGAAAAAACGGCCTTAAAATATACACTTCTTTAGACTGGGAAATCCAAAAAACGGCGGAAGAAGCGCTGAGAGAAGGAATAGAAAGAAATAAAAATTATAATGCTTATAACGGAGGGCTAGTGGCGATCAATCCGAAAAATGGAGAAATTCTGGCTATGACCGTCGGAACGGGAGATTATTATGCCCCTTCTTACCCTGAAAATTGTACGGCCGGAGTGGATTGCCTGTTTGACCCAAAATTCAATGTGACAATCGGCACGAAAGAAAACCCCGGCAGACAACCAGGATCCGCCTTTAAGCCCTTTATTTATGCCGCCGCTTTCAACAAGGGGTATAATGCCTCAACTACCGTGCTTGACGCCGAAACCAATTTTGGAATTTGGGGGGATAAAGAATATACGCCCCAAAATTACGATGGAAAATTCCGCGGTCAGGTTACCTTGAAACAGGGGCTAGCTCAGTCTTTAAATATCCCTTCGATAAAGGTTCTTTTTTTGGCCGGAACCGAAAACATAATTGAAACTCCTTTAACAACCAACAATTTTATCGGACAGGAAAAAGTTTTTGTTGAGGGTTTAAAAAACAGCATTGGGATCGCAAGAGAAATGGGCATCACTACTTTAGACAAACCCCTCTCATCTTATGGTCCTGCAATTGTTCTGGGCGGAGGAGAAGTAAAGTTGTTAGACATAACTTCGGCTTACGGGGTTTTTGCCGCTGAAGGATTAAAGGTGCCGCCTGTTTCTATTTTAAAAATTGAAGATTACCAGGGAAATATTATTGAAGAAAATAAAAAAACCCAGCAAAGGGTTTTATCAAGCGAAACGGCCAGGATGATAAATGATATCCTTTCAGACAATGAGGCCAGGACTCCCATGTTCGGGCCAAGGTCCCATTTGTATTTTGAAAATTACAAGGTGGCGGCAAAAACAGGAACGACAGATGATTTCCGCGACTGCTGGGCCGTCGGATACACCCCCTCTATCACAGTCGGTGTCTGGATCGGCAACAGCAACAACGAACCCATGATAAGAAAACAACCGGCTGCAACTGTGGCCGGTCCGATTTTCCATAGTTTTTTAGAAAAAGTTCTGCCCAACCTGCCCCGTTAGAAATTCGGGGGGCCTATTTTTTATTGAAGAATCCTAAGGCGAAGCCGTCTAACGGCTTAGTGCTTTCTATCACAGAGTTTAATGTTAAATTTTTAACGGGGCCTGCCTAATTAGTTTTTATCGGCATCACCAAATAAAGATAAGTGTCGTCATCTTTCGGTTTTATGATGCCGGGTTTTTCTGAATTTATCAGTTCTAAAACTATTTTTTGATTTTTTTCTTGATTGGCGCTTATATTCAAAAGGCCGTCAAGCAAAAACCGGTGATTGAAAGAAATTTCACAAGGCTTGCCCTGAACCTCACCCGACAAATAACTGTGGTGTTCTCCTATATCCGGACTCTGGCTGAAAATGTCTATTTGGTTTTTTTTAGGGTCGATTTTCAATTTGATTTCGTTTATCTTCCCGCTGAAAAGGGAAGCTAATTTGATTTGGTTGATAAATTCATTATTTTGAATTGTGATTCTCGTCTCGAATTTTTTAGGAATGATCTCCTGATAATTCGGGTATTCTCCTTCGATTAAACGGGAGATGAGCTGAATTTGAGGATGGGGCGTTTCCGGAAGATAGGTTTCAAACAAAATCTGGTTCGGCGAAAAATATATTTTTAAATCCCCCTCTTTCTCCGCAAAAATATTTATTATTTCTCTGGCCGCCCTTTGGGGCAGGATTAACGAGTAATCTTTGGAAATATTCGTTGATTGCGATCGCGATTCCAAATAAAGCTTCTTTTCTCCCAATCTGAAACTGTCCGTTGCGGTCATGGTTATCAAATTCTTTTGGAATAAAAAATAAACACCGGAAATTTCAGGTTTAGCCGAGGAATAACTGGCGATATCAACCACCTGTTTTAAATTTTGGCAGAAAATCTTACTCTTTAATGAAATGCCTTCCTCGGTCGTGATTTTGGGGATAATCGGAAAATCTTCCGGGTTGGAGCCCTTTATTGACGTCTGATAATTTTCGCACTCCACTTTCAGGCTTAAGTCTTTCACCTCTAAATTTACCGGTTTATTCGGTAAAAAATTGACGAAGCCAGATAAAATTCTAGAAGGGATGGCAATTTCCCCTTCTCTTTCCGTTTTTACCAACGTCCACCAATTTATTCCGATTTCCAGATCGGTTGCTGTTAATTTAAAAAAGTTTTTTTCCGCTGTAATCAAAACATTGTTTAAAATTGGGAGATTTAAGGACTTTGCAGAAACTCTTTCTACAACATTAATCCCTTCTTTTAGTTTTTCTTTTAGAATTATTGTTTTCATTAATAAGCTAGTAATTAATATATTATTTATTGTTATTACTGCTGTGGATAATTTTTTATTTATATTGGATTTTACCTACGAAGAAACGATTGATTGGGGGGTGAAATTTTGGGGAAAATTTTTCTGTTTATTATTCCCCCGATTTATCCCCTGACTTATCCACTAAAAATACGCTGCCTTATCAGGTTGATTTCGTTATTAAGATTTTCATTAACTTCGATTTCCTTCGTTATTTTTTCACAGGCGTAAATAGCCGTGGTGTGGTCTTTCCCGCCGAATCTTCTTCCGATAAAGGGATAGGAACTTTTCAATTCTGCTCTAAATAGAAACATGGCTATCTGTCGGGGCTTGACCACTTCTTTTTTTCTCGATAGAGACAGCAATTCTTTTTCCTTTAAGTCGTAAAATTCAGAAACTATCTGGATTATTTTTTTAGGATTAGCCACTTTATTAGGAGAAAGGAACAAGGTTCTGAGCAACGATTTGGCTATCTCCAAATCCGGGACTTTATTATTTATTCTTTGGTAGGCCAATAATCTATTTAGGGCCCCCTCGAGTTCCCTTATGTTTCTTTGGATGTTTGAAGAAATATAATCCAATACTTCGTCCGGGAAATTAACTTCTTTCTCCTGGCTTTTTATTTTTAAAATGGCAATTCTGGTTTCATAATCAGGATAACCAATGTCTCCGATCATCCCCCCTTCAAAGCGGGAACGAAGTCTTTCCGTCAGGGTCGGTATCGCCTTCGGAGGGCGGTCGGAAGAAATGATTATCTGTTTGCCATTTTCATACAAACTGTTGAAAGTATGAAAGAATTCTTCCTGAGTTTTTTCTTTTCCGGCCAGAAACTGGACATCGTCCAGAATAAGAACGTCAATGGCTCGGTATTTCGCCTTGAAGTTCTCCATATCGTGCTTGTTTATCGAAGAGATCACGCCGGCGGTAAATTTCTCGGCGGGAATGTATTTTACTTTCTTCTGGGGAGAATCTTTTATCACTGCGTTTCCGACCGCCTGCAGAAGATGAGTTTTGCCAAGCCCGACGCCTCCGTAAATAAAGAGAGGATTATAAACCAGGCCGGGTTTTTTCGAGACCGCTTCCGCCGCCGCGTGAGCGAGTTCATTAAAGGGGCCCACGACAAAATTATCAAAAGTGTAACGGGGATTAAGATTTGTTTCTTTATCGATTTGAAATTCTTCAAATTCGAGCTGGCCTGCGTCTGGGACGGAGACCTGAGTTCTTTTCAGGGTTTTTAATTCGGTTTTTCCTACCGTATATTTTATTTCTTTGATTTCCCTGTCCAGACTAAATAAAATTTTAAAAATAGTTTTTCCGTATTTATTTTCCAGCCATTCTTTTGCAAAAGAATTCGGGACGGATATTATCGTCTCGCCGTCTTTATAAGAGAGGATTCCCGTATCTTTAAACCACGTGGCAAAGTTTGCCTGAGAAATAGTTAATTGAATTTGGGCGAGAACCGCCTGCCAGAGTTCCTCTTTTGTCATGAGCCGAGCCCCCATAAGGGGCGAAGGCGAATAAAGATGAGGGCTTATCCCTCATCGCCTTCATTAATTATTCATTGAGTATTGTACCACAATATCAAAAGAAGTAAAAATAGAGCAAAATAAGTAGTGGTTGTTAACAACCTGAGGAAAAGATGTGAAATTGACTTCTCTAAATCTTTCTGCTAAAATTTTAGATATGTCTATCACCTTTCATAAAAAGAAAAAAAAGAGACAAAGAACCCACGGTTTTTTGAGAAGACAGAAAACCAAAGGAGGAAGGAGAATTTTGGCTAGGAGGAGAAAAAAAAGGAGACGGAGTCTTACAGTCTAGCATCCCTCATCGGAGAGGGGTCGGGAGAACCCTTCGGTTCTTCCGTGTAGGAAAATATTAAAAACCGAGGGTTGTTAAGGAGCGGCGTTAGCGCGATTGCCGAAAGGCAATATTTAATAAACGCGCGTGCCGCGACCTGATTAGGTATCACCAATATGCTTTACAAAATTAACCGGCTCCAAAAAGAAAAAGATATTGAAAGGGTTTTTAAAAAAGGAAGAGGATTCAAAGAAGATTTTTTGGTTATCAAAACGCTGAAGAATGATTCAAATAAAATCCGTTTTGGGTTTGTAGTTTCTCAGAAGGTTTCCAAAAAAGCCAGCATAAGAAACAAAATTAAAAGAAGGCTGAGCGAACTGGTGAGGTTGAAATTAAAGTCCAAAGCTTTGGCGAATCGCTCCGATAATCTGTTTATTGCCGCTCCCGGATTGGAAAAAAAAGATTTTTGGGAGATTGAGGAAACGATAAATAAATTATTTCAAAAAGCAGGTCTTATTAAATAATCGATGAATCTTTGATTCATCTTAATCTTCAATAAATCTCCGATTTATTTCGATGATAAAAGATTTAATTTTGAAAATCGTTCATTCTTATCAAAAATTTATTTCGCCGAATCTGGGTCAAAATTGCCGTTTTTACCCAAGCTGTTCAGAATATGCTCTTTTGGCAATCAATAAATACGGCGCGCCAAAAGGGCTCGCGAAGGGAATTTATAGAATATTAAGATGCAATCCTTTCAATAAGGGAGGAGTAGACTTACCCTAATGGCTTTTTTTATCAACGTTTTCAAAATAATATTATATCAGCCCTTGTTTAACGCCCTGATTTTGCTTTATATATACCTGCCCGGCCACGATTTTGGGGTGGCGGTGATTGTTCTGACGGTTATAATCAGAATCATTCTCTATCCTTTGATGGTGCAATCCATTAAATCCCAAAAAATATTGTCGGAGTTGCAGCCAAAAATTCAGGAAATCCAGCGGCAATTTAAAGACGATAAGGAAAAACAAACGAGAGCGACGATGGAACTTTACAAGAAAGAAAAAATTAATCCTTTCGGCGGATGCCTTCCCCTGCTGATCCAATTCCCGATTTTAATCGCTCTTTACCAGGTCTTTTGGAAAGGGTTGCAACCGGGAGCCATGAGGCATCTTTATGGGTTTACTCCGAATCCCGGTACGATCGACCCTACCTTTTTTGGTTTTATCAATCTTGCCGAACCGAGTTTGTGGCTGGCATTTTTGGCCGGAGCCATTCAGTTTTTTCAGTCGAAAATGTTGGCTCCCAAGACCTTAAAAACCGAGAAGAAAACAGGACAAATGGCTCAATTTTCTAATACAATGCAAAAACAGATGCTTTATTTTTTCCCCGTTTTTACCGTTTTTATCCTTTGGAAACTGCCCTCCGCCATCGGTCTTTATTGGATAATAACCAGCCTGTTTTCAATAGGACAGCAATATTTAATTTTTAAAAAACCTGCCGTTCAGCCCCAAAATGATTAGTTCAAACGACATAAAAACAATTAAAAAAATCGCCGAAGAATTTTTCGGCAAGACCACTTTCGAAGCTGAGATAGAGGTTTTACCGGAAGAAAATCAAACGGTTCCAATTAATTTAAAAATCGAGGAGCCTCAAATTTTGATTGGAGAAGGAGGCCAAACCTTAAACGATATTCAGCACCTCTTAAAGGCGATATTAAGAAAGAAAATAGATTCCAAGGAGATGTTTTACATCGACCTTGATATAAACAATTATAAAAAGAAAAAAACGGAATATTTGAAAGAGACGGCGCGCCTGGCCGCCGACGAGGTGTCTCTCAGCAAAAAAGAAAAAATGCTGGCACCGATGCCGGCATACGAGAGAAGGATTATCCATTTGGAACTCGTTGACAGGAGCGACGTTATTTCAGAAAGCACAGGCCAAGAGCCCGAAAGAAGGGTGATAATAAAGCT
>Ga0210050_1002239_pt1 | contig 18865 bp, 25 predicted proteins | sample CryGey132114_all_FD_185463 | JGI IMG/M metagenome (GOLD analysis project Ga0210050, IMG submission 185463) | Groundwater microbial communities from aquifer - Crystal Geyser CG22_combo_CG10-13_8/21/14_all (SPAdes) (version 2) | ecosystem: Environmental > Aquatic > Deep subsurface > Groundwater ...
GCCAAGTGAAAAAATCTGGGAAAATGAGGAATTTGTCTGTATTCGGAACAAATACCCGGTGGCACCGACTCATGTGCTGGTGATACCCAAATCCCATATTAGGAAGCAGGAGGTTGCCACCCCCGCCGTTAGCGGGGTAAATAGCCCCTATAATTTGGAGGAGTTTTGGGGTAAAATCATGTCAGCCGTTTTTGATGTGATTTCCGAGTTAAAGCTTGAGAATTCTGCCTACAAGCTGGTTAATAACGGTAGGGGATACGCCCATTTTGAGCACGAACATGTTCATATTCTGGGGGGGACCAAAACCGAGCCAGGGGGCCAAACATAAAAACGCGTCATCGCGAGGCCAAAAGGCGTGGCGATCTCCGAGTCGGGGATTTCCCCACAAGGGGGATCCAGAAGAGCTACAGCACTGCGTGATTCGCAATGACAAACTAAAAATAGAATTATTTAATTTGTTAAATTTAGAAAGAGAGGTGCATTTTTCGTGGCACTAGTAGCAAAAAGAAAACAAGGACAAAGTACACAACAGCTTATAAGTGAGTTCAAAAAGCTAACTTATGAAGATCAGGGACTAGATAAAGTTCGGGCGGTTGGTATGTCTGGATTCCTCAAACCATCTAAAGTTAAGAATATTAAGATGACCGAGTTACGCAAAGCTTCTGCGCGTATCCGCAGACGGAACAAGCGTAATGCTGGTATAACTAAGTAAGTTATGCTGTACTCAAAGATAAGATCAGATTTAACCACGGCTCAAAAGGCGGGGGATACTCATTTGGTGGGTGTTTTGAAGCTAATTGCTTCGGAGCTGTCCTATGCTCAGGTAGACTTTAAGGGAGCCATGCCTGCCGGCAGGCATGGCGATTTGCCAGATGAAGAGGTGGTGCGAGTGTTAATGAAAGAAGCCAAGAAACGCAAGGACTCGATCGAGATCTATATCAAGGTCGGTTCGCCGGAGAGATTGGCGGAAGAGAAGTATGAGCTGAAAGTGATCGAAGGCTATCTACCCCAGATGCTTAGCGAAGAGGAAGTGACGGCAGAGGTGATTAAAATAGCTTCAGAGACCGGTCTGTCCGGTGGTAGACTTATGGGTGCAGTCATGGGAAAACTAAGAGGAAAGGCAGACGGCTCGGTAGTTCAGAAGGTGGTGAACCAAAAGTTCCCGTAGAAATTGTATGCTTGAAGTACAATAGCAGTATGTTGAAACTGGATTTGAGCATTAGTGCCGACAGCCGGTATAGCTTTGATCGAAAAAGAGTTAGAAGTGCTCTGAAAAAAACTTTGGTCGAGCAAGGAGTGGCAGGAAAGGTTTTGATTTCCTTGAGTGTTGTAGGAGAGAGGAAGATAAGAGAGTTGGAACAGAAATACTTTAATCAGGACGAGGTAACCGACGTCCTCTCCTTTCCCTTACAAGAAGGGGAAGAAATGCCGGCCGACTTTGACGGACTCAATTTGGGTGATATCGTAGTTTGTTATCCTCAAGCCAAACGCCAGGCCATGCAGTGGAATCGTTTGGTAGATGAAGAAATCGAGTTTTTGGCTTGCCACGGCCTGTTACACCTTTTGGGAATTCATCACGACTGACCTGAATCGTTCATGATTCAAGGCTATTAGTTATTAGATTGTGTTTCGCCGGTGTTAGAATAGGGGTGTTCCCTGTTCCTTAATACTTGTTGGAGGTTTACTTTGGATAATTCAATTCAGGTGACTGATAATAATTGTCTTGTCGTGGCTAGTGAGTTAGTTGCTAGATTGCGGAATAAAACCTTTTCGATAGAAAGCTTTGAAACTAACATATATCCAAGACCTGTAGCCAAGGTAGTCTCAGGCCTGAGGCTCTACGATGAAGATCCGATTCCTGGTTTTGATCCTGCGCTAGGATATCATTTCGAGTCGGACGTTTTGACCATTCTATTTTCTTCAAAACGAAAATTGGAGTGGAATCTGAGCACGGATAAGGTGACGATCATTTTTCATGAAGATGGTCGGATCACGATCGAAAAATCATTGCTAAATGCGATTTTCTATACCATCGTAATTAGATTTTGACGATGAGAATTTCAAGGAGAGGCAGTGAAGACAATTATCGTTACTATGGAAAATTGTGAAGAGGTGGCCGGGGAGTTGGTCGAAGAGCTTTTTGATATACCCTTGAGAATGGTTTCGGTGGTTACTGGTCCAGGCATTAGGGCTGAATTGAGAACTTTTCCTGAAGAGCCAATCAAGGTGATGTCCGGATTTTCTTTTCGAAATGGGTTGCTGACCATACGATCGATAACGGTTTTTTCACTCAAGGCAAGTCGTAAGATTTCTTGGGATGTATCGAAAGAGAAAGTCACAGTTACCTATCTGGACAGTGGATCCATAAGAATCGAAAGGAAAGAATTGGGAAAAGAAAAAGTTATTTCCCGTATGATTGTTAAGCTTATTTAGTTTTCCCCCGTTAATAGCGGGGGATTTTTTACGCCTTTTGTTCGGTAGACTTATATATCAGAATCGTGAAAAATTGTTTAGGCGTAAGATTTGAAGAAAAATGGGCTGTAGCAGTCAAAGAAAAGGGAACGAGCAAGTTTTTTCCAGTTGACACGGCCTGTGAAAAGCCATAAGGTGTTAATGTGAGTTTTTACCAGACATACAGACCTAAAAAGATAGCCGACTTAGACTTGGTTGCAGTGAGAGATGTATTACTGTCGACGCTTGCTTCCGGCAAAATATCCCACGCATACCTATTTGTTGGTCCACGCGGGTCAGGTAAAACCAGTACGGCTAGGATTTTGGCTCAGCTTGTAAACTGTGAAAAAAATGCCTGTAAATCAAGTGATTTTTCTGAGCCTTGTGGGGAGTGTGAGGCTTGCCGGGTAATTGGTGGAGGTAGTAGTGTAGATGTCATTGAGATTGATGCCGCGAGCAATGGATTGGTGGATGATATTCGAGATCTTCGGGAAAAGGTTAGACTTTCACCAGTTCAGCTGAAGAAGAAGATTTATATTATCGATGAAGTTCATATGGTATCAACGGCGGGATTCAACGCACTTCTAAAGACATTGGAGGAACCCCCGGCACATGCTTTGTTTATTTTATGTACTACCGAATCACAGAAAGTACCGGAGACGATTGCTAGTCGATGTGCCAGGGTGAATTTTACCAAAGCAACAATCGATGAGGTGATGGGGTCACTACTAAAAGCAGTGAAGGGTGAGAAGTTGGACGTTGATAAAGAAATTCTTCAACAAATCGCTGAAGCAACCGATGGCAGTTTCCGTGAGGGTCATAAAATCCTAGAACAGCTTTCATCATATGGAACGAAAATTGATGAGCAAGTGTTGACTAAGGTTTTGGGAGTTGTCGGAAGACATTCCGTGAAGAAACTCTTGGATTTCGTGATGGTTTTCGACACCGATGGCATTATAAAAATGTTTGATGAAATGGAAAAAACAGGGGTAAAAGCCGGAATTCTGGTCACCTTACTTCTTAGAGAAGCGAAGCTTGAAATGGAGAAGCAAATCAGAAGTGGAGAAAGCCCCGCCATATATCTTCGTATAATAGACAATCTCATTTCCTCTGCCGATCGGATAAAGATTTCTCCGCTGCCACTACTTCCGATAGAGATAGCGCTTCTATCAGTTGCTATAGACGAGAAAGGTGGGGAACCCCGCCCAAAAGTTCAGATTCCCTCCACGGCGAGTAAACCTGCTCAGGAAACAAAAAAGCATGAAGATTCCATAGTTAAATTGAGTGCAGAAACTTTGATAAAAAGGGAAGAAACAGAGGATGTGAATAGGAAAACTGTTCAAGATGACTCTGGTGAATATATAAACATTGAAAGTGTTAGGACAGGATGGACAAGTTTTTTGGATTCGATGGCGGAGAGCAACGGGTCCCTCGCGGGAATGCTTCGACTTGTTTCTCCGGTGAATGTTCAAGGTAAGTCTCTAACTATTTCCGTCAGCTCCAGGTTTCAACAGGATATGCTGGAGAGAGAAGTGAAAAGAAAGCTGATAGAGGAGCAGATGGCCAAAGTTTGGGGCCCGATGACCTTTAAGTGTGTGTTGGTGGATAAGGTGGTGAGGATGAATCCAATTCAAGAAGATGAAAATTTGACGACGCCAAAGGATGAGATAATTTCCGGAGATGGCACAGTGATGTCCGCCGCGGAGAAAATTTTCGGGAATTAAAAAACCCGCCTTGTGGCGGGTTTATGACGATCATAATTCATTGAGGGTAAACGTAACACATTTTCCAAAATTGATCTCAAAATTATTTATGAGACGATGTAACAAAGTTGTTTGTATATGGACACGGGTGATAGAAGCATCTAGTTGTCCACTCTGATCATATATCCAGGCTTTGAAGAGAAGTGTGGATTTATGATAGAACTTGTCGTAGCCGGACTCGTGTCTGACCGTGATCTTTGAATCGACTAATGTGGAACAAAGTTCCACCAACGCTTCGATAATAAATTCTTTAGAAAGCTTTATGGTCATGTCTTTCTCCTAAATGTATTCTGATATAAAGGTGTGGTGTCAGATGATTATACTATAAGTTCGCATATCGGTGGGGGATGATGTTAGAATTAGGCAGTTACAAGTTAATTTTAAAGATAATGTTCAATGGAATAAAACAGTTTGGTTCTCAGGGGGCGGCACTAGCTAAATTAGCCTTGCTTCAGAGGAAAATTGCCGGGCACAAGACGGAGATTGAAGAGGGAGGGGTAAAGGCGGTGGTGACGGGGGACGGTAAACTCAAGGAGTTGTTTATTGGGGGCGAGAATATGAATACAGCTGTGAAAGTGATCAATGAAGCCATCACCAAAGCCCAGAAATATGCGGCCGAAGAAATGAAAGACTCGATGGGAGACTTGTCTAAGGTTCTTGGTAACTTGCCAAAGGGAGTTTAACCTATGCGCAGTATTCGACCAGTTCAGAAAGTGATTGATGCGTTTGAGGCTTTGCCCGGTATTGGGCCGAAGTCGGCCGCTCGTCTAGCTTATTATCTTCTGAATGTACCGCAGGAAAAGTTGTCCAAGTTCGCTCAGGCCTTGGAAAACCTAAAAAAGGACACCAAGCTATGCGCTTTGTGTTTTAACGTGGGAGAGGAAGAGTTTTGTCCTGTTTGTCAGGATGAGGCTAGGGATAGGAGCCTGGTGTGCGTGGTGGAGACTTCTCTTGATCTGTTGGCTTTTGAACGGGCCGATGGTTTCAAGGGCGTTTATCACGTACTAGGAGGCTCTGTAAACCCCCTGGCCGGCATAGGCCCGAATGATCTGCGTATTCCTCAGCTGATGGCAAGACTAAAAACGGGGGAGATCAAAGAATTGATTCTAGCCTCAAATCCAAACTTGGAAGGGGAGGCGACAGCCATGTTTATTATCGAGCGAATGAAGGAAACGGGGCTGAGAGAGAAAATAAAAGTAACCAGGATTGGGCGCGGTTTGCCTACGGGAGCAGATATTGAGTATGCGGACGGGCAGACTCTGACTCGGGCTCTCGAGAATAGAGGAGAAATGTAGTATCTTCATTTGACAAACCTATAGTAATGTGGTATAATACGGTGTTTGTTAATAATGCGGAAGCTTGCTGGCGGTTCCGCAATACAAATTATGACAAGCGACAAAAGCTTTGTCTGCCAGCATCCAAAAATTCACCCGGAGACCCTTTGGTACCCCGGGTATTTTGTGGTTAAATTAAGGTAATGCCTGCACCTATGGGAGGAATTGGTCAGCAAGTGGCCGACAATTTATTTGAGCTTGGAAAGAGCACTGTTAAGTCCGCGGGAGATGCGGGTAAGAAATTGGTGGAAGGTACGATCGAGCAGATAATGGGGGCGCCAAGTGGCACGGGTTCACCACAATCCGATAAATCACCGGAGCCAAATCAAGCGCAAAAGGCCCAGGAGAAGACAATCAAAGAACAAAAAGATAAACAAAGATATAACCAAGTATTGGGAGAGCTAGAGCAATATCGACAAAGGAAACAACAGCAAGATTCCCAGATTGCTAGGGAAAAAGCGCAACAAGATCAAGAAAAACAGCAAAAAGATGCAGGAGAAAAGCAGAAGAAAGAGAGCTTTGTTCAAAGTTTGTTGAAAAAAGTGGGAGCCGGAGCGCATGGGGAAACAGCGAAACAGAAGGAGTAAAGGAGAGTTACTGGTGCGAAGTTATTAGTTGTTAGTTCGAAGAGGGTACAAGGCGTTATTCTGGATTACGTGGGTGATGCCACGGGATTTTAGTTTATTGATATTTTCTGGACTTAAACCATATGTGTCGATTCGTTGCACCAGTTCAACCCAGCTATTGGTGGCAAAGCCGGAGAAACCACCGAGACGACGATGTTTGTGAAACAGAGAGTAAAGAGATCGAATTGATTCGATTTCGTGATCCGGCATGTTCCAGAGTTTGATGGGTAGTTCCAAGATGACGGCGTCAGGTGGAAGATTTGTGATCTCTTGATATACGGGGTGCATGTTAATGTTTACCGGATAGCCCGTGAGAGGTAGGTCGGCCTCTAAAAATAACAGAGAGAGGATCAGAAGAATAAGAATTAGTTTGGTTTTGGATTTAAGTTTTTCAAAAAATGGTTTAAGCCGGAACCCTATGATGACGACAACGGAGAGAAGGGCTAAGACTATAAAACGACTGGGGGTACGAAAGCCGGCAAAGCCGGGGAAGAGATAGTAGAAAAGGGCGTAGGGCAAGGGAATGGGTAGGCCAAAAAACTTCACTGTTTCACCAAAGATTTTGAGAACAGGTCCGAGTGACATGAATATGGAAAAGAAAAAGACGAACCACCAAACATCAAAAACAAAACGTTTCGGACCGCGCAAAAAGCTGTGCTCGACCTCCGTCCCTCGAGTACGAGTGCGGATCCGCTCCACGCGACTTTTTGCTTGCACTTCTGCAGCGTTTTGTTTTTTGGCGAGAGTTCCTGCGGAGCTAAGTGTTTTGGATATTATCAGTGATATGAAGAAAACGGTGATGATTGTCCAGCTGTGATAAAAAGTGAAGATTTGATCCAAACCGAGAGAGAAGTGGGCGGCGTCGCGAAGTGGGCGGGTGGCTTCCTGGAGAGAGGTGTGGAGTTGATAGTAGGGAAGTAAAAGAAAGATCCAAAGGGGGATAAAAGGGATCGCGTGAAGAAAAATACTTTTGACGCGACCTACGAGGATGGTCCTTGAAGGCTTATAGAGTTGAGACAGAAAAAGACAGATGGTGGAGAAGAAGATGAGATAGACAGGGAAGATACTTTCGGCCAGTTGAGCCGTGATTGTGAGGAAGAAGAGAAATAAAAAGAGGGTTCGATTTTCATTTAAATATCTGGCAAAAAAATAGATGGAGAGACAAAGAGGCCAGAGAGAAAATATTTGTAAGTGAGGGAGGTAGGAGAGGTGAAACCCTGAAAAATTGAAAAGAATGACCAACAGTGCGGTGATCCAATGATCTTTGAAAAGATAGCTGAATAGTAGATAAGAAGAGATGATTGTGAAGACGAAATTAAGGATCAGGGCTAGGTTGAAGATAATGATTGGATGATCTGTGAATAATCGTGCGGGTAGGGTAATGATGGCGGAAGTTAGGAAAAGATCCGAGTAGGCCAGGGTGTTTTTGTCAGGAGAGAAGTAGGTACCGTAATGAAGTTGTCTGTGTTCCAGAATGTTATTCTGGACTTGGCCGATGATATAGGCGATGAGCCGGGTATCGTTGTTGTCCGGCAGAGTATCTTTGAGATAGATAAAAGCGGAGGGATAGATAAAAAGGAATGAGAGAATAGAGAGAAAAATTATCGTGAGCCAGTGCTTCATGGCTAAGAGTATAATACATTTCTAAACCAGGTTCGGAAGCGTGCACCGAATCGCTGTGGGCGGCCAATTACCGACGTATTCCTGCGTAAATGGATAAATTGAGTAAAGTTGAGGTGGAAACTATCGCCATAGGCGATCCGCAACACAAATAATTATTTATTGTGTGGCAATGAAATCAATTGACGAAGTACTGGGGAGAATATCAAATAAAAAATTGTTGGTAGTTTTTCCACATCCCGATGACGAATCTGTGATGGCTGGAGGTATTATCCAGAGAGCCATGAAATTGGGATTTGAAGTAACTGTCTTGACACTGACGGAAGGTGATAGGGGGAAGATATTTGTGAACGGGAGGGGACGAAGTACTGTTGAAATCCGTCGCCAGGAGATGGCCGAGGCTATGAGTCGTCTGGGGGTAACTGATTGGATTATGTGGAAGTTTGATGATGGAAGACTTAGGAAGAGACATATATGGAGGGAAAGGTTGAAAGTGTTTATTCATGAAACAAAGCCGGGAGTAATAGTTTCGTATGATTTGTCTGGAGTTTCCGGCCACCCGGATCATATCAGTGCCTCTTTGGAGATTCTTAGAGTGTTACGAACATTGAAACGATCGAGGCTGTTGTGGGTCAGTTTTGAAGGACTGATGAAGAAGAAAGTAACGGATGATCGAGTATCGAGATATTTGCAAAAACCAAAATACGTACTAAACTTGAGTATGATGGAGGCAAGCCACAAGTGGCGCGCCGTATTTGCCCACAAAAGTCAGGGGTTGGGAGGGTTCCTGGGTTCGTTTTGGTGGCCGCTGATGTTTGTGGCCAGGCAGGAGTGGTACTCAGAGCCTGATCAAAAAGAAAAATATCAGTATCGACATATTAAGTTTGAGGTTTGATATAATCGGCTGGTAAGTACTTTATCAATATGGAGGTTGCAATGTCGGTTCGAGTTTTGGTCAGTGAATATTTGTTTCCGTACTTTCTGAACTGTGGTCACTGCCACGTGCCTTTGCAGATCGATTATGCGCGCGATCTAAACATTTCTGTTTTGCCTACCAAGATCGATGGATTGAAATCTGTGCAACAGGTGCCTACTGTGACCTGTCCTCGTTGCAAAAAGGAAACTCGTCTTCCCAGAGAGGACTGGAAGGCAGTTCTGGAAAGTCTGGAAGCGGATGGGAAACATAAAGCAGACTAGTAGGGTTATGAAGCGCCTCTTCGGAGGTGCTTTTTTTAGGTTAAAATAGGAGTAATGCTGAAGATATTTAATTCGTTTTCAAAGAAGCTTGAGGAGTTTGTACCAATTCGTCATGATGGTAAGGTGAGGATGTATGCCTGTGGTCCGACGGTATACAGTTATCCCACCATCGGTAATTGGAGGACCTATGTTTTGTCGGATTTGTTTTTGCGGGTGTTGCAAATTAAAGGTTATAGGGTGGATTTTGTGATGAATTTGACCGATGTGGGACACTTGACCGGAGACAACCTAGGAAATGCTGATACGGGAGAAGACAGACTAGAAAAAGCAGCGGCTAAGGAGAAAAAAACAGCTTGGGATATTGCAAAGTTTTACGGAGATGATTTTATGGACAGTTTTGGGAAGCTGAACTTGATCAAACCCAGGTTGTTTTCAAAAGCGACAGATCATATTAAAGAACAAATTGATTTGGTTCAAAGGATTGAGAAAGCCGGGTTTGCGTATAAGATAACTGACGGTATTTACTTCGACGTGGCTGAGTACGAGAAAAAGGGTAATGTATATGGAGAGTTAAGCAATCTAGAGGAAATTAAACCAGGAGCTAGGGTAGAAATAAACAGCGAGAAACGGGATCAAAGAGATTTTGCCTTATGGAAATTTTTTCCGGCAGGAGAGAAACGGGATATGGAGTGGGATAGTCCTTGGGGGATGGGCTTTCCGGGGTGGCATATTGAGTGTAGCGCAATGAGTATGAAATATTTGGGAGAGCAGCTGGATGTTCATATCGGTGGTGAGGATCTAAAGAGTACACATCATCCAAATGAAATAGCTCAAAGCGAATCTGTAACGGGCAAGAAACCTTTCGTTAGATATTGGATGCACGGAGCCTTTCTTTTAGTAGATGGAGGTAGAATGGGCAAAAGCTTGGGGAACGCTTACACCTTGCACGACATCATAGAAAAAGGATACTCACCCATGGCTTTGCGATACTACTATTTGTCGGCTCATTATCGGAAACAAATGAATTTTTCTTGGGAGGGAATGGAAGGGGTGTCTAATTCGTACAAAAGACTGAAAAAAGAGTTTTTGGCACTTCGGGTTGAAGGAGGTCAGGATAAAAACATTTTTGGTAGTAAGGTGGAAGTAGAGCTGTCAGGTAGAGAAGTGTTTTTCCGGGACGAGTTTGTGAGTGCAGTAGAAGACGATCTAAATATGTCGGCGGCTTTGGCCGTCACCCGTGTGGTACTGAAAGATGAAAAACTTAACTCTTTTGAGAAAAGAAGACTGGTGGAAAACTTTGATAAAGTGTTTGGTCTCAAACTGTCCGAGAGAGATGAAATCCCTGCCGACATCCCGGAGGAGGTGATGGAAATGGTCAACAAGCGGGAAGAAATGAGGAAAACAAAGCAATGGTCCGAGTCCGATGCCCTGCGAAAAGAGATAGAAGCAAAAGGGTATAAGGTATCCGACTTTTTTGACGGAGTGACGGTGGAGAAGGTGTAATCCGCCAAAGGCGGACTGAGTACAGAAAACAAATTAAGCATTATGTCGACGAGGGTGTCCATAAATTTTCTCCTTGTTGGGGTAGGCTGGAAATTTGCTGAGATGACCTATATTATCATATTTGTGGGTAAAATGCAAGTTTTGTGCTTAGCGTGTCATTCTGGAAAGGGGGATTGACAACAGACGACATACAACATATAGTGTATGTATGATTAGAACTCAAATATATCTACCGGATGACATTTATGAGGATTTGCAGCTAATTTCCCAGTCTAGTAAGCTTAATATTTCTCAATTGATACGTGAGGGTGCAAAAAAAGAGATTAAGGCCAGAACTAAACAGATTAATAAAGATGATTGGAAACAGTTTGCCGGAGCACTAAAAACCGGACCTAAAGACTTGTCTTTGAAGATAAATGATATTTATAAATGAAAAAACTAATTGATTCAGATTTTTTGGTTGGCTTATTTAGAGAAGCGGATGCACATCATAAGGAAACATTGAGTGTCCTGGAAATTGAAACCGAGAATGAATCTGGTTTGTATGTAGTTAATTTAGTGCTATTTGAAACGGCTACGGTGCTGGCACATCGAGTGAATATGGACGCGGTACGACTTTTTTACGATAAGTTACCAAAATTAAATCTAAAGATAATTAGTTTTGATGAGAAGCTGGAAAGTATGAGTTGGGAAATGTTTTTGAAGCAAACAAAAAAAGGGTGTTCTTTTGTGGATTGTACAAATATGGCGGTTTTAAGACAATTCCATCTTGATGGAATTTTGTCTTTTGACAGGTTCTACCCGGAGAAAATCCGCGTTCAATGATGATGCGTGGTATATACTTAACATATATGGAAATACCAGTAATTGTAGCTATTTTGGTGGTGTTATTTGCTAGTTTGAAGATCGTTCAGGAGTACGAAAGGGGGGTGATCTTTTTCTTGGGTAGGTGTACCGGCGTTCGTGGTCCTGGCCTCATTATCTTGATTCCCTTTTTAGAGGTTATGCGCAAGGTCCAGCTCCGCACCATTACCATGGGGATCCCCTCGCAGAAGATTATCACCAAGGATAATGTATCCATAGATATTGCGGCAGTGGCTTATTATCATCTGGTGGATCCCAAGAAGTCGGTGGTAGCCATTGACGATGTCTATTCGGCTGTGAATCAAATATCTCAGACGACAGTTAGGAATGTCGTGGGGCAGTTTACGCTGGATCAGCTTTTGTCTCAGACAACAGAGATCAACAAACAGATTCAGAAAGTAATTGATACTTATACCGAACCTTGGGGCGTTCAGGTGACGGCGGTAGAAATTAAAGACATCGCTTTGCCGGACAATATGCAAAGAGCGATGGCTAAAGAAGCTGAAGCGGAACGCGAGAGAAGAGCTAAGGTGGTAGCGGCCGAGGGTGAGTTCCAGTCAGCAAAAAGATTGGCCGAAGCAGCCGATGTAATTGCGGCTCATCCTGTAGCTCTTCAACTGAGAACTTTGCAGACGATGGCCGAGATTTCGGTGGAAAAGAACTCAACCATTATTTTCCCGGCTCAATTTATGACTACGGTTCAGGAAGCGATAAAGATGATATCGGGGGATAGCAAGAAATAAGGCTTGATGTGATAGACTGAAATATGAGTTCGAGATTAGTTTTGCTAGTTGTAATGGTAAGTGTTCTCACACTTTCCGGGTGGCAGGTTTATCGTCTGGTTTCCGGGGAATCCTCGCCAGAAGACCCTGAGGTATTGGCTGCAACAACAACGCAGACGTTGGAAGAAAGAGTTACCTCGCTCGAAAGCCGGGTGCTGACTCTGGAAAGAAACACGGGTTTGGTAAAGCCGAAGTCTACAGGGAAGATCAAGGAACAGTATGTACAGCTGGCTGGGGGATCGGTAAACTCTGTAAACTGGGCAAGAATACCAGGAACGGAGTTTTCTTTTGATACTGCCCTTTACGGAACGTCCGTGGAAGTATCCTGGCAAGGGTGGATTGATAATGGTAATGGTTCTGTTAGGATCTACGACGATACCAATCACCGGGCCGTGGACAATAGCGAGCTGTCGATTGATAGTGGGGTAAAGTCCAGCTTTTATTCAAAACCAATGTCCGTCTGGAGAGGTCAAAATCAGTACCATATTGAAGGCAAAAATCCTTTGGGTGAAATAATCATATCTTCCCCAAGGTTGAAAATAGTGACCAGATAGTCCACCATAGGCCGACTGAGTACGAAAAACCCCGCCGGTCAGGCGGGGTGGGGGAGGGTGTGTTTTTAGCGAAGATTGTCTACGAGGACACTGCACAACGTGTCTTCGCGTCGCGACAGGTCCAGTTGAGCTTTTGTCCACAATTGGGACACGAGCTGGCGTGAGCGCCATGATCCAGGGCCTGGTGGCAGTTGGGGCAGGGGCCAGTACCCATGACGTCTACGGAGTTGGCTGGATTTTGGAACGGTTTGGGTTTTTCGGGAATGAAGGGTAGGACAACCTCTTTCACTTCCAGACGGGAGCCGCAGTTGGAGCAGAAGGTTCCGGTTTGATTCATACAGCCTTGTGGGCAAGTCTTCACCAGGGTGACGGTGACGGCTTTGGCCAGAACGGCGTCCAGCTGATCCGCGACAACTGAAAGATTGGATCCGAGGCCGACTTCGATGTGGAAGTTGAACTCGCGAAGTTCACTGAGCTGAGGTGGAAAACTTTCGAGAAAGCCGTTGAAGGTCAGAAGCCGGCCGCTGGGGAGTAGGATCTTGCGTTTTTCGGTGTCCGCCGGGATGGTGTAAGTACCATGATTCCAGGTAAACCTTAACAAATCTTGGGTCATATAAAAGTACCTCCTTTGAAAGTTGATCCTCAATATTTTATCACCACTACTTGACGGCGATCATGCGGCGGATGGGAAGTTCGGCTTTTTTCCTAAGATCTTCCGGGACAGTAATTTTGTACTGCATTTTTTCTAGGGCCTCAATAACTGTTTCCAAATTGTTTTGGGCCATGTGGGGACACCTTTTTTGAATGGAACAGACCTGCAAAACATTTTTGTGTTGAGCCGCTAATATTTCGACCATGGCACATTCGGTGAAGAAGGCAACCTGTCTATCCTGTACGTCGGGGGAGGTGACGTTCTTGATCATTTCTCCTGTTGATCCGGCAAAATCTACTTTTTTGACTACTTCTGGAGGGCATTCGGGATGAGCCATGATGTAGACACCTGGGAAATCATGGCGAAGGCCGTCGACATCTTCAGGAGTAAACTTTTCGTGCACTTCGCATTTGCCTTCCCAGCCGATGAATATGGGAGTTTTTGGTGCGATGTGTTTGGTGCGAAGTGCGAATTCTTTAGTAGTTGTTGTGGCGTCGGCCGACACGTTGGGGAAGAAGATGTCGGCGCCCATTTCTCTGGCAACGTTTTGAGCCAGAAATTTGTCGGGAAGAAAGATAACTTTATTGGTTTTCCATTCCTTCATGGCCCACTGAACCACTTTACTGGCGTTTCCGGAAGCACAACAAACATCTACCTCGGACTTGGTATCGGCATCTGTATTTACGTACGCGACAACGGGAATACCGGGAAACATTTGTTTGAGTTTACGAACGTCAGTGCCGGCAATACTGGAGGACAAAGAGCATCCGGCTTTGAGTGAGGGGATAAGAACGGTTTTCTTGGGATTGAGAACTTTGGCGGTTTCGGCCATAAATTTCACACCCAAGAAGAGAATAATATCAGCTTCGGTTTCTCCAGCTTTGCGCGAAAGCTCTAAGGAATCTCCTCTGATTCCTAAAACCTCATCACATTGGAGGTCCCAGCTCATGTAGTTGTGTTTTAGAATAACCGCGTTTTTCTCTCTAACCAAACGATTAAGTTTTTCCACCTGACCGGCTTTGATCAGCAGTTCGAAATCGGGGGAGTATTGGGAATATTTAATCTTGAACTGTTCGTAGATTTCTTGTTGAGTGAGAAGTGGTGGATTTTTCGTCATGTTTATTTATGAAAACTTAATATGCAGAGAGATATCAAAAGCCTTGACAGAGTGGGTGAGTGACCCTACGGAAATATACTCAACTCCAGTTTGCTCCACTTCTTTGATTCGCTCAAGGGTCATATTTCCCGATGCCTCGAGAGGTATCTTAACTCTGGCGTGTTTTGTAAACTTATCTCTGATTCTCACCACCTCTCGAGTTTCTTCGTTATTCATATTATCCAATAAGATTCTATCTGGAGTATTGATGAGGGCAGAGATGAGTTCTGCTCTTTCTCCGGTGAGAAGACTTCTGGCTGGTCCGGTGATGGTAGCGAAGACGTCTCCTCGGTTGACTTCATCGCCATCTTGGAGAAGGGGAGTGAACCGTATTTTTGGATCGACTAGCTCAAAGACAACTCTAGCAACTTCGATACCGGATACAATACCTTTGTCAGCCTTAACAAGAAATTCCGCCGTGGCCTGTTGCTCCTTTTCGATTAGGGCCAATGAGGTAACATCTCCGAGTGGACCTCCATCCAATTGGAGTGCGTCATAGAGGCGTTTCCTTAGTCCCATAGAGTATTCCGGTACTTGCTTTGTCTCAATCATAGTGTTATCATAACACTATCTAGCAGAATGTCAAGGGGTAAGGCACCAAAAAAGTGACGTTTCTGTTAAAATATAGGATAGCACGCTGATATTCATACTCATCAAATTCTTGTTCTAGGAGGTATTAATGAAGAAATTGACATATTTACGAAGTAAACATGCAGATAAGATGGTAGCCGCATTTGGGAAAGGTGGTTGGATTAGGTTTTTGCTGCGTACAATCACCCATGAAAACTTTGATGGCGGGCAAACTTCTTACGACTTCCCTTGGGCGGTACTTGATCGGGGAGATTCGGTGGCTATTCTGCTCCACGATATTGTAAAAGATCAAGTGGTTATAGTCCAGCAGTTCCGCCCGGCCATTTTGCGCACAATCTTTGAGATTGTTGCTGGTACATTGAAGCCCGGTGAAGACCATGAGGCTTGTGTAAAGCGTGAAGTGTTCGAAGAAGTGGGCTTGGAAGTCGGTGAAGTGAGGCTGATTTCAAGATTCTTTGTATCTCCTGGAGCAACTTCGGAAAGAATCTTCTTGTACTACGCTCCCGTGTCCAGTTTAGGCGTGGATGGTTTGGTGGGCGGACTCAAAGATGAAGGTGAGAACATACAAAAGAATGTCATGTCGGTTGATGAAGCTCTGGAAATGGTACGGGTGGGGGAAATCGATGATGCCAAGACGATCTTGGCCTTGCTTTGGTTGAAAGACCAAAGAAAGAAGTAGGCTTTTCCAGGTCAATGACAAAAGTCAAAGGCCTGGTTTTTTTGTGCCAAAACGAGAGTAGAATATTTTGAAGATCTTTGAAAACAGGAGGTGAGAGTATTGAAGCCCCCCGATGGAGTGGATTCTGATGCGCGTGGTAAAGAGTCATGTAAAACTGTGAGCCATGTCTTTATGCAATGCACTTGGGTGATTGGTTTGCGAGAGACGGAGCAAAACGGTAAAGATGATGTGAATGGCTATGATATGTTTGTCAATGTTAACAAGCCTTTTTTGAAAACAATCAAAATGAGTGAGAAGGAATCCCTTAATTGTTTCAATAGTTTTGGTGACAAGACAGCTGTAGAAGCATATAAGCGAAATAAAACCCAATTATTAAATTTTTGGTATGGTTCTCGTCTACCTCCCAAATAACCAGAATATTTGACTTGGCGATTCCGTCTTAATTGGCTGGATTTTATTTGATAATAGACGCTCAGGTATACTGTTATTTATACTTATATAAATATGAAACAAAATGTTAAGTCTACTGCGCAAATGGTCTTTGGAGTTCTTTTTATCGTCTTCGGCGTTGCTGGTATGATTCTGCCGGTTCTACCAGGTTGGTGGGTGGCACTTATTGGACTGCAGTTACTTGGTTGGACTATGGTGATTGATCGACACAAACCATGGCGCAAGATAATTAGTTTCAAACACAAGTCTCGGGATCGAGCTAGGTAAGGTAAAATGGGCTCATGGGATTAAAGATTGGGATAGTCGAAGTACTATTCTCCATATTGAACTTGTTGTGTGTTTTTGCTCAGGTAAAACTCAAGTACAGAATTATAAGATAAGCTATCATTTTCTCATCATCGAACGTTTACATTCAAGAAGGAGATGAAGATATGAAAAGACGTTGCCACGGCCCATTAGTCGTGGTTTTTCTTGATATTCATTTTTTCAGGAGGTACTTTTGAAAACACATTTCTCGCCGATGCTTATAAGCACCTATCTATTTGTTTTTGTCCTGGTTTTGTCGCTCATGATCTCAAGAAGTACAAGTCACACCATCGGACTCCCAAACTGGGATACTTCCCATATGCCTGTTTTGTTAAAGCTTAGCCCCCATCGTCCCAGCTATCAGATTACTTATCGGACAACAGACCAAAGCTTTGCAACAATTACTGTTGACCACCGGCGACTTAAAGGCCAATATACTTTTACGAGTACTGACGAAGAGATGCAAAGCTATCAGTTAAGCCATTGGGATGGTGTGTCTACTCCTCAGATATCGCTGGCTCCAGGATACCTTTTTGTTCATCTCAGAATTGAGTATCAAACCGTGTCTGGAGAGTACTCAGGCCAAGATGTTTGGATAAATGATCTTGAGTCCGCAACATTCAAACCATAATCTCATTTGGCTAGGTCGAAAAAAATATCCCCGGAAGAGAACTATGTTAGTTCTGTCCGGGGATAATTACTATCTCTTACTTTATTGAATTAATGCAACCTTCAGGGATACTTAGAAGTACGTATGAGTAATCTGACGCGAATCCATTTCCCAAGATGGTGGTGGTGTATTGGGGTGGATAGCTTTTGCCCCACATGGGAACGACGGTCATCCTATCACTGGATCCACGCCACCCCGACCCTACTTGTTGAGAATCGTCGTATTGAATCTTCCAAGCGTCAACCGACACCACCGAAGACCAGGCAGGCTGACTTTCTCCATTGCAGGTTATCGGGTTTGGGTACTGAGGATGGTGAAAAATATCTGAGCTATATTTGGCAACCATAAAGTTCCAATCTATAGTTGTCGTGGCCCACTCGTTTCCCGAATAAGCCACCGTTGGCATACTGATCTCATTCCAGTACAGTAGATTTTTGGGGTTGACCAAGAATTCGCCTTCCAGACTGGCTTGGTTGTGACGTCGCTCAACGGCTTCTATTTCCTCTGGTTGCATAAGCTTGTGGTAATTGTCAACGTCTTCATACAGCCAGCCATTTACCACCAAAAGGCCACAAGGACCAACCGTCATGGAACCGCTGGCAAACTCAATGGCGTTTTCTTTCTGGAAGTCACTGAATATGCCTAGTCCACTTCCTATCAGGTATAGCCATGAGTACGAGCTGGTACCGGGAGGGTCAATAATGTCCTCAACTGGGTGTTCAACAGCCAGCCATTGGACACTATCCAGAAGGATCAATACTCGGTCATTAACTTCGAGAACGCCATTTTCACAGTCCATCTTGACGTTATCGAACCTTCCGGTAATTAGCCTTTCCGAATCAGGCTTTGGGAGCATAATAGCCGGTTCAATTGGTCCGCGCAACGAATAGCTGACACGTGGGTATACCAGAACAGTGGGTGGCTGAGTGGGAACGGGTTCTGCTGCAGGTGTGGGACCACATGCAGACAGCGTTAGGGCAAGAACGACCAACAGGAAGAGTTTTTTCATTTTAGAGCTCCTTTTTGTTTGAGTATCAAGGTTCGACGATGAGAGGATAATAGCTTATCTTATAGTTATGTACTTGAGTTTTACCTGAGGATCCAAAAAAGCCACGACTCTAAGGCCGTGGCAACGTCATCGATATTCTCGTTAGAATATGAGACAAATGAGGGTGTAAATATATGGGACGACAAGAAGCATACCCAAACAAATAACTACTCCTGTGATAAGGGCACATGCCCACACAACAACTTCCTTAAGTTTGTGAAAACTATTCATCAGAAGCTTCTCTCTTTGAAACCATACACTCCACACCAAAAAATATTGCCAGGGCTACGACCAAAAACTCAAGGGACAATATCCCCGAGATACCTAGGCATCCTTTCGCCAGGAATATTAAGGAACAAACAAGTGCCATAATACCCGCAGGAAGGACAAGGAAGTAGTTTGCGAGGTACTGGATCATAGGAGTCCACACGACAGGTGATTCTTTCCAAAGCCAGGCATCAATTTGTTTTTTCATTTTCTCCTTTGATTGAATGTGAACGTTCGGCGATGAGAGGATAATAGCTTATCTTATAGTTATTTACTTGAGTTTTACCTGAGGTTCGAACGTGGTATAAATAGGTGTGGTGATAGAGAAACAATATCAGCAGTTGGTAGGGCG
>Ga0210050_1002240_pt1 | contig 18859 bp, 14 predicted proteins | sample CryGey132114_all_FD_185463 | JGI IMG/M metagenome (GOLD analysis project Ga0210050, IMG submission 185463) | Groundwater microbial communities from aquifer - Crystal Geyser CG22_combo_CG10-13_8/21/14_all (SPAdes) (version 2) | ecosystem: Environmental > Aquatic > Deep subsurface > Groundwater ...
GCGTCGCTTAAGGAAAAAGCCGCAACGAAAAGTCACCTCGCCGCAACCGAAGCAATGCAGAAAGCGCGGCGGAAATTATTCGGTTCATTTAACAAATAACTGCCGCCACGGTATACTTTGTTCACTGCTATTTAGGGATTGGAATTTACTCATTCCGTTCTCTTTTTTACAAAACGCTCCCACGCTCAAGGCTGTAACCTTTTTTGAATAGAGAGGTTGAAATATGAAGATAAGGTCGATATTATTAGAAATGAGCTAGAAAGAAATCTCGGAGGTCTTTACCGGGCTTCCGAGAGCATCTAGCTAAAATAGTATGAAATTCCTGGATTTTAATTCCGAAGGGACGGATAACCCGAAAGAAGAGAAGTTCTTCTCCGACGAGGAAGTTCTTCACAGGTCGGTTAAAAACCCCAAATTTTTTGAGGTTTTGATTGAAAGATATGAAGAAGCCTTCCTTCGTAAAGCCGGAAGGATTTTGAGAGGGAAAGAAGATTCCGAAGACGCCGTTCAGGAGACTTTCACGAAAATCTATCTCTCCGCCCATAAATTTCAAAAACAGGAGGGAGCGTCTTTCTCCTCTTGGGGGTATAAAATTCTGCAGAACACCTGCTTCACCCATTATCAGAAGCTGAAAAGAAAAAGGGGGGCGACTTTGGAGCTCTCGGATGAAATGGTCAAATATATCGAGGACCCGGCCTCTGCCGGCTTTCTGGAAAAAAAAGAAGCGAGCGACTATGTGGCGAGCATTATGACAAAAATGCCGAAAGCCTTAAACAGAATTCTGCATCTTCATTTTATTGAAAGGCGGCCGCAGAAGGAGATAGCCCGAATGGAAGGCCTTTCCCTTGGCGCCGTCAAGACGAGAATTTATCGGGCCAAAAAGGAGTTTCAAAAAGTCAGCGATTATAATTTAGTTTAGGAATCAGATGCAAACCGCCGGAACTCAATTAAAGAAAAAGATTATGAGAAGAGTTTATTGCGTTTTCTTTATAAAGAAATGCGCTTCTCGCCCCGCTCTGAAGACATACATCGGACTGGTTTTGGCTTTGGGGATTTTAAGCTCGGTTTCAGTCAAAAGCGTCTTTAATAATCTGCTTCAGAAAGGCCTTGATTTTGGAAGCCTTTCCTATTTTTCAAGATATGCTTTTATGAACACCGAATTTTTTGTTCAGACTCTCCTCGTTCTGTCTGTTCTGTTTCTTTTTTATCTATTCTTTGGCCTTAAAAAGAGCGGCCATATTTCTTTTTTCAATTTCTTTTTTCACCGGAGTTAAAACTTAATTTTGCTCAAGCCGTCTAAACTTTTTGTTGCAGAGCCGTTTTGATGTCTTTCTCCAGAGCTCCGGCCACTTTGGGATTTTCTTTCAGACTTTCTCTGGCCGCGTCATAGCCTCGTCCCAGTTTTTCCGAACCGTATGAGTACGATGCTCCCGACTTTGAAACCAAACCATACTTTTCTCCCAGAACCAAAAGCTCGCTGGCTCTGGCGATGCCTTCGTTGTGAACCAGGTCAAACTCCGCCGCTTTGAAAGGAGAAGCCACTTTGTTTTTGACGACTTTGGCTCTGGTCCGACTGCCGATAATTTCTTCACCTTTTTTAATTTGGGCGATTCTTCTGACATCAATACGGACGGAAGTGTAGAATTTCAGAGCTCGTCCGCCCGGCGTCGTTTCGGGCGAGCCGAACAAAACTCCTATTTTCATTCTTATTTGATTTATAAAAATAACGATGGTCTTGCTTTTAGCCGTGATGGCCGTAAGTTTCCGAAGCGCTTGAGACATCAGTCTGGCTTGTTTTCCGACATGGTGAGCGCCCATGTCGCCCTCAATTTCATCTTTCGGCGTCAGGGCCGCCACAGAGTCAATGACAATAACGTCTATTTTGCCGGAGCGCACCAAAGATTCAGTTATTTCAAGCGCCTGCTCGCCCGTGTCCGGCTGGGAGATAAGAAGTTCTTTTATTTTTACTCCGAGCTTTTTGGCGTACTCCGGGTCCATGGCGTGCTCGGCGTCAATGAAAGCAGAGATACCGCCCTTTTTTTGGGCCTCGGCGACAACATGCAAAGCCAGGGTCGTCTTGCCGGAAGATTCCGGTCCGAATATTTCAACAATTCGCCCTCGAGGGAGGCCTCCCACGCCCAGAGCCCAATCAAGCCCGATGGAGCCGGTTGAAACGGCGTCCACCCCAACCTTCGGCCTGTCGCCAAGTTTCATGATGGATTCTTCGCCGAACCTTGTCTTTATTTCCCTGATGGTCTCGTCAATGTTCCCGACGCTTTTTTCCGTTGATTTCTTTTTTGGCATAACTTCTTGCCTAAATATTAACACATATGATAAATTCGTGAATGTCCAAAACTCGTCCGCTTAATTACCGTTCGTTCGCTTTTGGAAGACCGCTTTCCATCTCCTCATTTTCTTTTAATACCAATAACAATTCCTTTTGGATTTTTCGGCCAAATCTGTCCGCCGCTTCAATGGAGAGCTTGTTATAGCCGGGGAAAAGCAGGACTTTTTCATTAAAAATTCCCTTTTCGTCCACAAAAATCTGCCGGCCGTTTAGGCTTATTTTGGAAATATTTCGAGCTTCTCCCTGAACCTCAAGCAAAGATTCTTCCAGAATTTCTCCGTTTGAAGGCCTCTTTACCTTGATATCGGGGCCTTGGAGCAAGTTCCGTGATTGAAACAAAGCAAACCCTCCGACCATAACTATGGCCGCAACCAGAACGGAAATTTTTATTATTTTTCTTTCTCTATTTTGCATACCGAACCGGCGGAATTTTTTTATTCTTCCGTTTTATCGTCCTTCCCGTATTCTTCTTCGCGGTCTTCTCCGACTATTTCTCTGGGTTTTGAGCCGTCCTGCGGTCCGATGATTCCTCTTTCTTCCAGCATATCCATCAGCCGGGCCGCTCTGGCGTATCCCACTCGAAGTTTTCTCTGAATATAGGAAGTTGAAGCCTTGCCCGCTTCTATGACCGCCACTCTGGCGTTTTCATAGAGCTCGTCATCGTCTTCTTCGCCAAGGCCGTCCGCGGAAGAAGAAGGAGAATCAAAATCTATGGCGCCGCTCTCACCGCCTGTGATATTGAATCCCGCCGGCAGTTCCTCCTCGTAATTTTTTTTGAGATATTTTGTTACCGTCTTGACTTCGTTTTCCGAGATGAAGGCCGATTGTATTCTGGTCGGCCGGGAACGCTCTCCCGAGACATAAAGCATGTCTCCGGCGCCGAGCAGAGTTTCGGCTCCGCCGTGGTCCAAAATTGTGCGCGAGTCTATTTGAGAGGCAACCTGCAGGGCCATCCTTCCCGGGATGTTGGCTTTTATGAGGCCGGTGATAATTTGGACGGAAGGTCTTTGGGTTGAAAGAACCAAGTGAATGCCGACGGCTCTGGACATTTGAGCCAGACGGACAATGGCCGCCTCCAATTCTCTCGGATATGTGGACATTATATCAGCCAACTCGTCTATAACGATGATGATGTAAGACATTCTTTCCGGTTCATCTTCTCCTTCGGCTCTCGGCTTTTTGTTTTTCAGATACGGCTTCAATATGTTTTCATGGTATGAGATTATGTCCCGAACTCTTTCTTTTTCCAGAATGTCGTATCTTCTCTCCATTTCTCCGGCCGCCCATTTCAGGGCCAGGATGGCTTTTTTGGCGTTCGTGATGACGGGCGAGAGAAGGTGAGGGATGCCGTTGTAGAGAGTAAGCTCGACTCTTTTGGGGTCTATCATAATGAATCTCAAGTTTTCGGGGGAATTTCTAAAAAGCAAAGAATTTATGAGGGCGTGTATGGTTACGGATTTTCCGGCCCCCGTCGCTCCGGCTATCAGAAGATGCGGAATTTTGGCCAGGTCGGCGAATTCGGATTTTCCGGAAACCCCGCGCCCCAGGGAAATCATCAGCGGTTTGTCGGATGTCTGATATTCTTTGGCCGATAAAAGCGAACCCAAACCCACTCTTGTTCTGGTGCTGTTTGGAATTTCAACTCCCACCAGAGAACGTCCGGGAATCGGAGCCTCAATTCTGATGGGGTGGGCGGCCAAAGCCAGGGCCAGGTCGTTGTGAAGGGCCACTATTCTTGAAAGTTTTATGCCCTCGGCCGGCTTCAGGGCGTATCTTGTTATGGAAGGCCCGATTGTTATTTCGTCCATTTCCACGTCAATGCCGAAATTTCGGAGAGTTCTTTTTATGATATTGGCATTGGCCTTGATGTCTCCGACGCCCGGCCGGCCTCTGTCGTTCTCAAGAAGTTTCAGGGGAGGAGGAGTGTATTCTTTTTGTTTCAAAACGGAAGAAGCAAACATCAGGGAGCTTGCCTTTCCCATGCCCGGACTCTCGGAAAAATTGTTTATGAGGGGAGAGCGTTTCGCCGGCGATTCTTCTTCCTCCTCTTCTTCCTCTTCATATTTCTCGTATTCCTCAAATTCTTCCTCTTCCTCCTCGTCGGGCTCGTCTTCTTCCTCCGCTTCTTTCTTTTTTATCCAACCGCGCCAGAAGAGGAAAAATTCTTTATTGAGTTTGGCCTCAAAAATTATTAAAAGGGAGATGATAAAAAGAGCCGTAAGTATTACCAACCCTCCATAGATGTCAAAAAATTTTGAAAAGATACCGGAGATAAATCCCCCGACAACCCCTCCTTTACCTCCCGCAAGAATTTCAATGATACCGAGCAAAGAGAGAAAAAATAAAAAAGAGCCCAAACCTTTGGCTGTTCCGATACTTTCTTTATCCTCGTCTTTTTTCAGAAAAGATATTCCCAAAAGAAATGCCAGGACCGGCAGGACAAAAAAACCCACTCCCAAGATTCCAAAGAGGCTTTCATACAAAACTCGGCCCGCCACCCCAGCCTTTCCCATTGAGGAAAGTATCAGAAAAATTCCCAAGACAAAAAAAACAACTACATAAACTCCCTTGGCCGTTTCTCTATTTATTTTCTTCAGAGGATTTTTGAATGTTTTTTTGGGTTGCTTTTTCTTTCTTTTTCTTTTCATGAGACCTTATTTTAACATACCGTCCGGACTTAAATCAGGGATATCTCCCGTCTCTTTTTCTTCCGCCCTCGCTCTTTGCAAATTTTTGAAAATTACCGCAGGCCCGCCGATGTAAACATAAGATAAAAATTAGACGAGAGGAATCTGTAAAAACCCGCAAAAAATTCGGCGCAAAATGGCAAAACCCCAACGGCCTTATATCTCTTCCATTTGGCTGGGAAACTTAAAAAAGGAAATGTCAAATCAAGCCACCTTCTTCTTTTTGGCAATTTTAGTTTAGGGAAATTTTGCCGTTTGAATCTAAAAGCTTTTCTTTTTCTTTTGTCCGATATATAATGTCCGTTATAAAATCAAAATTTCTAAAGGACATTTTCTATCGGACAAAAAACAAATCTAAAGGACATTTTCTTCTAAAGGACAAAAAAATGGATGAAAATAAACGGAAAACCGAAGACAAAAACATCCAAAAAAGCTTGGAAATAAGCGTTTTTGGCAACAATGAGAATTTGTCCTTTATACATAAAAAATCCGAAAAAATATCTTGCGCCATTTATCTAGTAACCAATCATCTTGACGATAAAGAACCTCTCAAAAGGACAATCAGGAGCGAAAGCCTTGGCCTTATAAAGGACACAATTTCTTTAACCGGTAATTTTTCCGAGAATCTTTGGTCTTCCGAAAAGCTTGGCCGAAGAATTACGGCCATCATTTCTTTTTTAGACCTTCTTTTTGGAGCGGGTCTTATCTCCAAAGCCAACCACTTGATTTTAAGGACGGAAATAGGGAATTTAGCCTCATTTTTAGAGGTTGAAGCAAATATCATAAATTATGAAGGCCGGAAGTTGGAAAGTGTTTTTTTTGATGTCCCGGGCAGAAGCGCAGAAGAAATCGGGAGGATTATGGAAACTCTTTCTCTCTCGCAAGAAGAAAAGATTTCCGGAAAAGAGGTTCTATCGGACAATCTAAAGGACATTTCTAAAGGACATAAAGATAAAGGACAAATGTCCTTTATAAATAAAAAGGACATATCTGTTCAAAAAGAAAGAATATTCCGCAGAGGTTCTGCCAGAAAACAGAAAATAATCAGCTTTATAAAGCTAAAAAAGGAAGTAAGCATAAAGGACATTACTTCCGTTATAAAGGACTTTAGTGAAAAAACTCTGCAGAGAGACCTCATTTCTCTTGTTAAGGCGGGGGTTCTTAAGAAAAGAGGGAAGAAGCGCTGGAGCCTATATTACCTTGCCTAAAAGCCGTCTTTGTAAATTTTCCGGACTGAAACGGGATTTGAAAATTTTGAACGACAAAACCAAGCCGCGCGTTTCAGCTTAAAACCCCTAATACCGCCACCTTTTAATTTTTTGGCCCGAATTGATAAAAACCAAAAAAATTGCTTAAACATTGACTTTTTTAGACTTTTATGCAAAAATTTAGTCGGGATTTCTCTTTGATTCAAATTTCAAACCTTGCAGTTTCAAATTTGCGTTTCGGGTTATCCACAAAGTCCATTTTGCGGGGAAGTTAAGCAGATTTTATAATGTCTCTTAGATTCCTGCGTGAGTGTCTTTTTTGTCCCCGTCCTTAATTTACGGGCTTTCCATAAATAAAATGGATTGCTCCCGGACAAAAACAACAAGGACCGACAAAATCAAATGGACACAAGCAAAGAGTGAGAAAAAGGACTTTGATAATTTAATATACAGAGACGGCAACGAGTTTAATTATCAGCCTAGTCAGCTAGCCTTTCTTGGCGAGGAAGAAGCCGCATTATTAATGGCCGAAAACTTGTCAAGAAGATTAGTGAAAAGGCCGGACAAAATGGTCGGAATTTTTGTCTGGCGTGCCGTTCGTTTGTTGCGGACGGCTTAAAGGTCGATCGCCTGGAAATAAATAATATTTCTAATCGATCGGATTAAAATTAAAAATTAAGACATGCAAATTATTAGAGAATCATATGCCTCTAAATTTGTCGCTGGATTTGTTGCTTTGGTTGCGGCATTGTTTATGCTCTTTGGAGCATCCTTTGCCGTGCCGGTAGCTCATGGACAGACCATTGAAGAGCTTACCGCCCAAATCAACAGTCTTCTGGCAACTATTTCATCTCTGCAGGCCCAGCTTGCGGCGATGACGGGCACTTCAACGGGAGGCGGCTCATGCAGCTACACCTTCTCCGCGAACTACTCGCAAGGGGATTCCGCTCCGGGAGTTATGGATGTTCAGAAATTCTTGAACATGGACTCGGCTACGCGAGTAACCGCGTCGGGAGTTGGTTCTGCCGGAAACGAAACACAGTTTTTTGGCAGTTTGACCAAAGCCGCTGTTATCAAATTCCAGGACAAATACGCTTCGGATATTCTCGCTCCGGTTGGTCTTTCAGCCGGTACGGGTTATTGGGGCCCATCATCCAGAGCTAAAGCGCAATCATTGTGCAACGCCGTCGGAACAGGTACCGGAACAGGTACCGGAACAGGTACCGGAGATGGCACAGGAGATGACACGGTTACAACCCCGGCAGGTTCCGGTTTGGTTGTTTCAAGCGCCTCACAGCCTTCCGCGGGGCTTGCGCCTTTGGGCGCCGCGCGGATTCCGTTTACCCGAGTTACTTTCACAGCTTCGGCTGACGGGGATGTAACGGTAAGCGGAGTTGTGGTAGAACGAATCGGCCAATCGGTTGACGCCGTTCTATCGGATGTCGTCTTGCTTGACGAAACCGGAACACAACTTGGTCTTGCTAAAACTCTTAACTCGGCGCATCAACTGACCTTGACCGAGCCTTTCACAGTTAAGGCCGGAACTTCAAGGACCATGACGATTGGCGCCAACAGGCCTTCGGCCACCACGGCCGCTCATGCCGGAATGATTGTCGGACTCAATGTGGTTGGAGTAAACACTTCGGCCGCGATTTCAGGTTCGCTTCCGATTTCTGGCGCGCTTCACACGGTAAACGAAGGTTTGACTATCGGTTCAGTTACCATGGCAAGAGGCGCTTCCGACCCGGGAGCGGCTCAATCCAAGGAAGTTGGAGAGACGGGTTATACTTTCTCATCAATCAGAGTTACAGCAGGTTCTGCTGAAAAAGTAAGACTGAACTCAATCAGATGGAATCAGATTGGTTCTGCTGGTTCAAGCGACATGACAAACCTCAAAACTTACGTTGACGGAGTCGCCTACGATGTAGTGGCTTCATCTGACGGAAAGTTCTTCACCACAGTCTTCTCCGGAGGACTGGAGATTGACAAAGGTTTCAACAAAGAAATCTCAATCAAGGGTGATGTTGACGGCGGTTCGGGCAGAACTATTGCCTTTGACATCGCTAAAAGAACAGACTTAAGCGTTTTGGGCGAGCTTTACGGATTTGGAATTACGCCTCCGCAGACAAACTCTTGTGCTGGTGCAACGGGCGTATCTTGTTTCACTTCCGGTGAAGACCCATGGTGGGACGGCGCCACGGTTACAGTTACGGCTGGAACCATGACCGTTTCCAACTCAAACGCTGTTCCCGCTCAAAATATCGCTGTTAACTCGCCAAATGTTCCTCTTGGAGCCTTTGTTGTTGATGTTAAAGGCGAACCTATTACGGTCGCCCAGATGCACTTCAACATGCGCACAGGGGACGGCGCGGGAGAAGATGTGGACGATGTAACGAACATTGTCCTGGTTGACGCCAACGGCTCGGTTGTTGCCGGTCCGGTTGACGGCTCCGCGACAGACAGCGCGAGCACTGCCGGAAGCTCACATGGCTCATTCTCATTCACCGATTCGGTTACATTCCCAGTTGGAATCAACACCTACACCATCAAAGGTAAGGTTGGAACCGACTTTGAATCAAATGATATCATCCAAGCTTCCACTACTCCGACAGACTGGAGTACGGTTAGAGGACAAGTAACGGGTAACACCATTACGCCAAGTCCCGCTTCTGCGATTACGCTAAATCAGATGACGGTCAAGGCCGGTGCCCTGACGGTCAGCGTTTCAAGCGTTCCGATTGCTCAAACGGTTATCTCCGGAGCTCTCGGATTTACCTTCGCCAACTATGTCTTTGACGCTTCCGCATCCGGTGAAGATGTCAGAGTTACAACCATTCCGTTGTATTACTCAACATCCGGCACGGCTACGAACCTTTCAAATTGTCAGATATACGACGGAAGTACATCCAAAACATCGGGCTCAAATGTCGAAAACCCATCGGCGGTTGGTTCATCAACGCAATTTACATTTGACGGCACGGGTCTTATCGTTCCGAAGGGAACGGCCAAGACTTTGGCTTTGAAATGTAACCTGTCAAGCGGCGCCACCGGCGCTTACTGGTGGGGTCTTGACTCCGGGCAGGCGGCTGGATTTACCGGCGCTACCGGCGTTGATTCGGGACAAACAATTACGGAGACTCTGACTGAAGCGAACGGACAAAAGATGACCTCCTCGACAGGCGGTTCGTTAACGGCCGTTCTTGACACAAACAGTCCGGGTTACGAGATTGTTTCAGCCGGCTCAACGGGTGTTGAATTGGCAAGGATTAAGTTCTCTGCTTCAAACGAAGATATTGATCTCGTTCAGGTAGCTCTACAGCTTTCATCCGTTGCTTCAAACACTCCGGTTGACTTGGTTGGCCGTTCGATAAGTCTTTACGACACGGTTGGGACATTGATTGGTAGCGCGGTCTTCCCGACGGGAGACACCGCGACTTCATCCACGCTCTCGAACTTTAGGGTTATAAAAGACCAATCCAAAGTTCTTGTCATCAAAGGTGATATCGCAAACATTTCCAACTCTGGTCCTTTGACGCGTTCGGGAGACCTCTTGGCTGTTGACTACGACGGAAACAACAACGGCCTAAACGGCAACTACGGAACGGGTGTTTCCTCCGGTTCAACCATTACGCCTTCGTCTGCCGACACTTCGTCAAGCGGCGTAAGAATTATGGAGGGTTACCCGCTCTTGTCACAAGTTGCTCTTACTTCAGACGAGAAATTGCTGGAAAACGGCGCTGACACGACACTGTACAAATTCAAGGTTACTGCTACCGGCGATGATATCGCTTTGTACAAATTCAGCTTCTCTACCGGCTCGTCAACCGAAAGCGCTACAACCTCAACCTTTGGATTGTACGCATTCACCGACAGCGGATACTCGTCGGCTGATACAACCTTCTCGTCCGATGGTTTGTTGAACGCCTCTAACCTTCTTGGTAACGGCAACACAAACACCGGACTGGTCGCCGAAATTCTTCCGGCAAAGACCAAGGGTGCTACGACCACCTACACTGTTCCCGCGGGCGCAAGCAGGTGGTTTGAGCTTAGAGCGACGATAAGCACCGTCAACAAGCCCGGAAACACTTCTCCGGAAACTATCTCTATCAGCTTGTTGGGAGATGCCGCGTTCCCGGTCAACTCTGCTAACTTGATGCAGAAAGCTACCGGTGTTGACGGAGATACGAACGATGACTTTATCTGGTCGCCCGTATCTACGACGACTCAAAACGCCATTGGTGATCTCGACTTCACAAACGGTTACCAGGTTAAGGGTCTGCCGGGCACAAATATGCCTTCGGTAACTCTGACCTCTACAAACTAAGCCTTCTTGTGATTCCGCAAGACAGAAGCTTATGAGCTCTCTGTTTTGAGGAATGGCTTAAACAAAAACCCCCGCCTTCGGGCGGGGGTTTTTGTTTTGCCCGAACTCTCCGCCCACTTAGGAGCCCACTTGGGAGTTGAACTCCCAAGTGGGCGGGCCGGCGATCTTTCTCTTAACCTTAGGGTGTTTTTTTGATACAATGCCGTCATTATGCGGAAGAAACAAACAATAATTTCTTTAGTCATAGCCGTGATTCTGGTTATTGCCGTCGGCTATTTTATTAGACAAGACCTTGGGAACGCGAAGAATATTGATATCAAAGCGGAAACGCAAACCGAAGAAGAAGTTGCCGTTGCCGGAGCGGATAATGTGGATGAAGGAAAATTGCCGAATGCCGATGCCCCGGTACCGGATCTGGACAGAGAATTTTCCATCCCAGATATTTATGGCCGGGAAATAATTGAAAACAGCGCCGCTCAATATAATGCTTTGACGGAGGCCCTGAAAAAGGATCCGACCTTGAGAAACGAGTGGCTGCAGTTGGCACTTTTACGAAACGCCGTCCAAGACTACGAAGGAGCGGAGGAAATTTGGATTTATGTGACGCTTCGCTGGCCCTTGGACCATGTGGCTTACGGCAATCTTGGGAATTTGTATCTGGACTTTATCCAGAATTATGAAAAAGCCGAAAAAAATCTTGTTTTGGCCCTTGAGCGCAATCCTTCGGCCCTTCAATATACTGAAAATCTCTACAATTTGTATGTCCATCGCCTGGGCCAGCCGGAAAAGGCCCTAAGAGTGTTGCTTGAGCTCATAAAAACTCTGCCCGACGAAGTCTTTTTTCCGCTAAAGACGGCGGAACATTATCGTGACACAGGAAAGGTTGAAAGCGCCAAGGAATTTTTCACTCTTTCAAAGACTGTCGCTTTGAAAAAGGGACAGCAAAATGTTATTGATTATGCGGATGCGGAATTGGCCAAATTGAAGTAGAAAGATATAATTTAATCGGGCCGGTTTGGCCTTTTGTTCCCGGTAACATATGAAAATTTTAACATCAAATTTTTACAAGTTTCTTTTTGGTTTTATCGGGGTGGTTTTAGCAAGCCTTGTTTTTATCTTTGTTGCGGGAATTTTGGGACGCTCCGATGAAATTTCGACCGATGTAAATGTGGCGGGCGAGTGCCCGCAAGGTGTTGCGAGTTGTTAAGGCAAAGTATTTTGTAAAAAACCCCTATTTTTCATCTCTTCGTTTTACGGTTTTGGCGGTTGTGCTGTTTTGGCGGTTGAACCGCCAAAGTTGATATTCGGTCTTTTTTTGTGGTAATTTTGTGGTAAAGTTTTGAATTGGATACGTCCAGAACTCGAAAGACGGGAGATGGCCATGAGCACCTTTCATAATTCCCTTAACAGGAGCGGGAGCAAGGACGATACTCGTCGCAAACCCGTACCCAAGATGGCTCGACTTCGTCCGCGCCGCCGTTTCCTCCAGTCGGAGGATCTGCGCTTGCGCAAGGACGACAATGGCAAGCTCGTCCTTGAGCCGAACACCATTCATGGTCTTGATACGAACAAGTAGTGTCAGCTCCCTGTAAGGGGCGAGTCCCGGACAAGAGACGGCCGCGCGGAGCTTCGCTCCGCGCGGCTATCTGATTTTTATACATCTTTTGCCAATCTCTAAAGATTTTTCTCAACTATTTTCTTAACCCTATTTCCGTCGGCTCGGCCTTTTGTTTCTTTCATAACGGCGCCCATAAGCCGGCCCAAACCCGATTTATCCGCAATACCCAGTTCTTCTTTTTTAGATACGACTATTTTTTCAATTTCCTCGTCGGTCAGTTGCTCCGGCAGATACTCTTCAATGATTTTCAACTCTGCTTTTTCTTTTTCCACCAAATCAAAGCGTTCGCCTTTTTCAAATTGCTCTATTGAATCTTTTCTCTGCCTGCCTTCGCGTGAAATGACTTCCATAACCTCCTCCGGGCTTAAGGCGTGGTCGGGCTTTCTTTTTTTAGCCACATTGTAATTTGTAAAGCCGGAAATGATACTCCTAAGGACAATAGTCCTTGTTTCATCCCGGGCTTTCATGGCTCCTCTGGCATGTTCTCTGATTTTATCTTGTATTGTCATGGAATTGGTTTATAAAGTAAAAATTGTATTACCACTAATAGTAATAGAACAAATCCAACTTTATTCTACCTTATTTTATATAGATGATACATTATGCCTTATACTTAGAACATGGCTCTGCTTGGACCAAAAATAGAATGGCACACTCTTTCAAAAGAAAATGTGGCTGAAACCGTTGATACGGATACAAAAAAAGGCCTTTCTGATAAAGAGGCAACAAAGCGCCGGGAAAAATATGGCCGGAACATTCTTAAAGAGGAAAAAACTGATACCATAGCCTCTCGGGTTTTAAAGCAAATCAAAAGCCCCCTGGTCTTTGTTCTTATAATTGCTGGGATAATCACTTTTATTCTTGGTGAGAATGTCGACACTTTGGTTATTTTTATTGCGGTTTTTATAAATATAATCATCGGTGTCATTCAAGAGGGCAGAGCCAGTAAGGCTTTTGATAAGTTGCGTAAATCGCAGATTAAAAGGGCCACAGTCATAAGAGACGGCTTAAAGAAAATTATCTTGGCGGAAGACCTTGTGCGTGGAGATGTCGCGGTTCTTGAGTCGGGGCAGAATGTACCGGCTGATATCAGAATTCTTGAATCAAGAAATTTAGAAATAAATGAATCAATTCTGACAGGAGAATGGATTGATGTTTCAAAAGATACCCGCGCCTCTTCAAGAGAAGGAAGTCTAAGCGACCAAAGCGGCGTAGCTTTTGCGGGGACGACCGTCTCCGGCGGCACCGGCAAAGGAATCGTGGTTGAAATAGGGGCTAATACCGAAATAGGGAAAATAGCCGAGTCTCTACGAAGCGGAGAAGAGGGCGAGACGCCTATTCAGCGCAATATGCATAGAATCGCCAGATTCCTAACTCTGATTATCAGTCTTGCCGTTCTCCTTATTTTTATTCTCGGCCTTCTGCGCGGTGAGCCCATTGGCGAGATTCTTCTCATATCAATTGCTGTGGCCGTCTCTGTCATACCCGAAGGATTGCCCGCCGCGGTGACGGTTGTTCTTGCCATCGGCATGGAGAGAATTCTTTCAAAGGGCGGCCTTGTCAGGAATCTTCTGGCGGCTGAAACTCTGGGCTCAACTACCGTCATTTTGACCGACAAAACCGGCACATTAACAGAAGCCAAAATGTGCGTGGCCGAGCTTTATACCATCAATTCAATCACAGGCGGTGATAGAAATGAAGATAAGAAAACTCTTATAAAATATGGCGTCTTGGCATCGGATGCTTTTGTGGAAGAAAACCCGGAGAAGTCAGAAATGATAGTCAGGGGCCGACCAATCGAGAAAGCTCTTCTTCTTAAGGGTCTTGAAGAGGGTTTCAATCAGGATGAACTTGAAAATGAGGGCGATGAAAGGATAGATTTTCTGCCTTTTGATTCGGAGAATAGGTTTGCGGCTTCTCTTGATAGATATGGCGGCAAAGGGGCGAAGAAAAGAATTTATATAAGCGGCTCGCCGGAGCATCTCTTGGAAAAAACTTCTTTTGTTTATAAGCGCGGCAGGCCGATCAGGATAAACGAAAACCACCTGGATGCTTTTAAAAAGATACAGGAGAGGAAAAGTGCGGAAGGCTATCGTTTTATTGCCGTTTCCTATATGGATGCAGACGGCGCGAATATTGAGTCTTTCAAGGACATAAAAAGCCAAAAAGAATTTTTCAAAAATTTTGTCTTTATGGGCCTTATCTCTTTTGAGGACCCGATAAGAGAAGGCATAAGGGAGTCAATCAGAAAAGCTAAGGATGCCGGAGCGAGAGTTATTATGGTTACGGGCGACCATAAATATACGGCCCTGAAAGTAGCGGAAGATACCGGTATCGCAGGCCTAAAGGACAGATTTCTTGAAGGCGGGGATGTCGAGAGAATGAATGATAAAGACCTTCTTGAAACTCTGAAAGAAGTAAAGGTTTTTGCAAGGATTCTGCCATCGCAAAAAGAGCGCTTAGTCAAGATCTTGCGGGGAGCGGGGGAGATAGTGGCCATGACCGGAGACGGTGTTAATGATGCTCCGGCTTTGCACAATGCCCACATTGGAGTGGCGGTCGGCTCCGGTACGGAAGTGGCCAAAGAAGCATCCGACCTCATCCTTCTTGATAATAGTTTTTCTATAATTGTTTCCGCCATAGAAGAAGGGAGACGCATTATTGATAATTTAAAAAAGATAATTGCCTTTCTTTTCTCGACAAGTTTCGGCGAGATTTTTGTCATTAGTGGCGCTCTGATATTCAATATGCCTCTGCCGATTCTCACGGCTCAAATTCTTTGGATAAATTTGGTGGAGGGTGGAGCCATGAACTTTGCTTTTGCTTTTGAGCCGACAGAAAAGGGTGTCATGAGAAGAAATCCCCACGACATTAAAAAAGAAGGCATTTTGAATTATGAACTGAAAAAGCTCATTATGGTTGTCGGTCTTGTAACCAGCCTTCTTGGCGTAACGGTCTTTTTTGTTTTGATGCGTTTGGGTTTGCCGATAGAGGAAGTCAGGACGATGATGTTTGTTGTCTTGACCTTGGATGTAATTTTCTTCAGCTTTTCATTTAAGACCTTGGGCGACCCTGTCTGGAAAAGTAATCTTTTCTCAAATAAAATACTTCTTCTGGCCATTTTTATAAGTTTGGCGCTTTTATTCGGCGCTTTTATCTTTGACCCCCTGAAGAACATTCTTTCTCTAAGCAGTCTCACTAATTTTGAAATTATGGCCCTCGTTGGTCTGGGTATTCTTAATTTGTCTATTATTGAACTCTCTAAATATCTGGTTTTTAGGAGAAGGAGAAGAGTTTAGAGTGGTATAATGTCCGTATGACGACAAATATTATTTTAATCATAGGCCTTGCTTTTCTCTCCGCTCTGATTTGGTATCAGAGTCGCCGGGGAAAAGAAGAGGACGGCAATAAAGGGCTTCTATTCATTCAAAATCAGCTGAATGATTTGGCCCGTATATTGGATAATAAAATAGGACAAAGCTCGCGAGAGATGCGGGAATCGGTAAAACACCAAATGACGGAGTCTCTAAAACTCGTCAAAGATGTGACGGAAGGCCTGACCAAACTTGAGGAAACGAATAAAAATGTTTTAGGCTTTGCTGACCAGCTCCAGAATTTGCAGGATATTTTGAAGAATCCAAAACAAAGAGGAGTTCTGGGCGAGTACTATTTGGAGACAGTTTTGAAAAATGTTATGCCACCCGGTAGTTTCGAGATGCAGTATAAATTTGAAAATGGGGAGACAGTTGATGCGGCTATTTTTATAAAAGATAAAATTTTGCCGGTTGATTCAAAATTTTCCCTGGAGAATTACAATCGACTGATTAAAGAGAGAGATCCGGCCGAAAAAGAAAGGTTGGAAAAGCAATTTAAAAACGATCTAAAACTCCGAATAGATGAGACTTCAAAATATATAAGGCCAAAAGAAAATACTATGGATTTTGCATTTATGTTCATTCCCTCCGAAGGTATTTATTATGATATTTTAGTGGGTACTGTAGGGGTGGTTAGTTCTAGAGATTTGATTGAATATGCTTTTCAGCAGAAGAAAGTCATCATCGTTTCGCCAACCTCTTTCTTGGCATATCTTCAAACCGTCCTGCAGGGGTTAAGGGCTTTGCAGATAGAAGAAAGCGCCAAAGGAATCAGGAAAAATGTGGAAGTCTTGGGAAGACATGTCGGAGCCTACGAATCTTTTATGCAGAGGCTCGGCAACTCTCTTGGCACGACCGTCAATCACTATAACCTCGCGCACAGAGAACTAAAGAAAATTGATAAGGATGTTACGAAAATCACGGACAATTCTCCCGGAATAGAGCCTTTGGAAATCGGGAAGCCCGAGCAGGAATAGCCCTCAAAAAGCTTGATATACAAGGTTTTTGCTGTATAATAGACACTCGGTCTCGGCCGTTATTATTATAGCGGGTTGGAGGAAGGGTTACCTCGAGAGGCTCATAACCTCTAGGAGCGTGTTCGAGTCACGCACCCGCAACAAAGAAACACTTGGACCCCGATCTGAAGGATCGGGGTCTTTGCGTTTTCTTTGCGGGAGCGTGACTCGAAGGCCGGAGCGCGCGAAGCCGCCCCCCGCCAGTTTATTTGCGGGTGAGGGGCGAAGCGCGAGGCGGGGTCGCGAGTTCTTAGTATTTTGAGATCCACCTCCGCCAGTTGGCGGATGGCGGAGAAGCAAAATACTTAGAAACTCGTGACCGAGTCACGCACCCGCAACAAAGAAACACTTGGACCCCGATCTGAAGGATCGGGGTCTTTGCGTTTTCTTTGCGGGAGCGTGACTCAAAGGCCGGAGCGCGCGAAGCCGTCCCTCGCCAGTTGGCAATTTTTAATTAAAACTTGGACTTGGAAAAAAAGTGGAAGAAAAAACCACAGGCCTTAAACCTCGGTCTCTCCATCTTTATAGCTGAAAAATTTTTTTATGCCGTTTTTCATATCCTCGGTGATAATTTTGTCTCTAATCAAAATAATAGCTATGACAACAGGCACAATAAAAGTAATAGCTTCTATGTCCCGATTCAAAATAAAACCTCCTATGTAGAAAAAAGCCGCTGTCGGCGGAATGCTTGCCACAAGAGACGACCAAAAAAATTTTGATGTTTTCATTTTTGTCAATCCCGCGATGTAGCTTAGGTAGTCATATATTGAGATTGTCAGCAGTCTGATTCCGACTAATCCCCAGAATCCGCTTTTTTCTTCAATCCGCTTTTCCCACTCCTCAATTTTTTTAACGGATGTGAATTTTAGAATAAAAGGCTTTCCCAGGTATCTGGCAATGTAAAAGTTGATGGTGGCTCCGAGAACCATGGTAATCTCGGCGTAAACAAAACCCATGACTTTTCCAAAAAGAGGAATGGCAATAAGGTCAAGTGTTGTTCCGGGGAAAGGAGGGAAGATGACGGAAAAAGTTCGGAAAAGAATGTATAAAAGCGGCGCCAGAGCAATATGAATTTCGGCAAAATTTTTGATGAATTGAGCCAACTCTTCCATCTAAGAATTATATCAAAAAGAACGCCGCCTAGTGGGTCCCGGAGGTCATCTAGGCGGCGCGTGCGAAGGGACGGGGCTCAACCGCCGAAGGGAGCTCCGCCTTCCTCCCGCACTTCCGTGCTCTCTCTTTCTTCGGCTCGTTCGTGAACGAGCCAGAGTCCTCGCCCCACCGCTATCACAATCGTGATGAGCGACAAGACGAAGAGAAAGAGCCCCAATTTTCTGCGGATACTTGCCATGGTCTGCCTCGGGTCTCCCCTTTGCAAGCCCGACCAGCTTCCGCCCCGTCCAGCACTATAGCAAATATAATCTCTTTGTCAAGGTTTTGTCATGGTTCAATAGCTTCGCAACACCCGTTGCCCGATAGAATACCTCATACGGTGTCAGTCCGCCATGCCGTTTGCGCGGCCGGGTATTGAGCCGGTACTCAAGCTGTCTCAAGTCGGCATCCGAGACCAGTCGCCAATCAGTTTTCTTCGGATACACACGACGCACGAGTCCATTGCCATTCTCATTCGACCCCCGCTCTTGCGAGCAGTATGCGTGAGCGAAGAAACATTTCATGCCGAGTTCTTTTTCGACCTCCGCGTAACCCAAGTTCTCGGTACCGCGATCACGCGTGAGCGTCTTTCTGATATCAGATGGCACCTGTGCAAGCCGTTCAACGACGACGCGGTTGGATTCCGCGACGCTGCCGTCTTTCATCTTGCCGAGCAGTATGATGCCGGAAACACGCTCGTTGATGCTCTTTACGCGGTCGGTGCTTTGTCGCGATACGATGGTGTCATCCTCAAAGTGGCCGAACTCCTCCCGCTTCTCCACGGACTTCGGCCGATCCTCGATAGAGGGCAACGCCGGCCGTTCAGCTTTCTGCGCCTGTCTGAAGCCTTTTGTCTGTCGTCGTGTGTGACGGCGAGGGAGATACCGTCGCAGGTCTTCGCATCCGTCCTTTACCTTTCCGTTGCCGCCGCGATGCACCTGTGCGTATATGAATTGGTATATAGCTTCGTATGAGACCCGCATCAGCGTGTCATGCGGGTACTCTATCGGCAATCGGATCGCGATTTGTTCCGGAGACCAGCCCATTTTCAGCTTCAGAACCATATATGCGCGCAACGGCTCATGCATGAGTTTGCTGTGCCTTCCTTGCCTCGCGCTGTTTCGGTCGGCATC
>Ga0210050_1002245_pt1 | contig 18840 bp, 20 predicted proteins | sample CryGey132114_all_FD_185463 | JGI IMG/M metagenome (GOLD analysis project Ga0210050, IMG submission 185463) | Groundwater microbial communities from aquifer - Crystal Geyser CG22_combo_CG10-13_8/21/14_all (SPAdes) (version 2) | ecosystem: Environmental > Aquatic > Deep subsurface > Groundwater ...
TCGTTACATCCCACACATAATTATGTATGGGACAAGACAAAATCCGGCTTATGACTTGCCTGTTTTTTATTACAGCAATCTCAAACTACGAATTCATCTGAATCTATAAATAAATCCGAAAATCAAACCACATCCTTCAATTATAAAAATGTCCAGTTAGACGATCGTCTGACTGGACACTAACCACAAGCAGATAGATAATTTAGCCGAGTTGAAAATCGGCTGGCAGGCCTGCCTGCCGGCAGGCAGGAAAAGATTTATTTGCCCCCTTAAAACTTCACTATATCTCTAATTGTAATAAGAACCATTAAAATGAGTAACAAAGCCATTCCAGCGGCGTTGGCGTAGTTTTCAAATTTCGCCGGCAAAGGCGAACCTTTTATTTTTTCAATCAACAAGAAAAGCAATCTGCCGCCGTCTAACGCCGGAAAAGGAAAAATATTTATTACCGCCAGGTTAAAAGAAATCAAAGCCAAAAGCTGAAGCAAGTAAACAATTCCCAAACTGCTCGCCTGCGCGGTTATTTTCACAATTCCAACCGGCCCGCTAACTTGTTCAAGGCTCACTTCATTTCCCGTAAAAACTCCGAAAATAAGATTAAACAATGAAATGAATATCAATTTTATTATTTCAATGGACATTTTCAGCCCGTCCCAAAGAGCAAGGAGAAAATTCTGGCTCGGCGCGCCTGATTCAAGCAACCCTATTCCCAAAGCGCCTTCGCCCGCTGGCGGATTCGTTCTCGGCGTCGCTTTTATTTCTTTTTCAATTCCGTCACGCTCAATCTTAACGGTTATTTCTTTGCCCTTATTATCATTCGTAAATTTAATAAAATCATTTGCCGACATTCCCAATATCGCATCACCAACTTTCAAGCTCGCAGTTTCCGCGGGGGTGCCCTTAAAAATTTCGCTGATAACTACACTTTGCGGAACACCCAGTGAAAGTACTATTGAAATCACCAGCCAGCCGAACAGAAAATTCATTAAAACGCCGGAAACTAAAATCACAGCTCTTTTCCAAGCAAAAAGCGAACCAAAACTCCTATTATCCGAAATGATATCCGAAACATCCGAAGTAATCCGAAAAGATTCTTTACGAACGGAAATTTCGGTTTTCGGGTTTAAAATACGCTTTATTTTTAAAATCTGCTCGCGAAAATTAACAATTAAGCCTAATTCCATATTCGCCGAATTTAAATATCTTCTTGTTTGGAAATAATCCGATTTCGAAATAAATGGTTTGTTTTTAATCTCTATAATAATTCTGTCTTCAATAATAAAATCAACAAAATTTGAATATCTATCCTCCAAAGAAATTGGCGCTTCGCGCTTATAATTTATACCTTCATTTTTCAAATGATTTTCCAAAATATCGCCGTATTGTTTTTCTCTATAATATCTGCCGTGCTCTTTGTGAATTTTCAAAAATAAACCTGTCAACTTATAAGAAAGTTCCGCCTCCACTATATTCGGACGATTTTCGGATTGATTTTCATTATTTTCGGATTTATTCGGATTAATTTCGGATTTATTATTTTCGGATTGATTTTCTCCATATATTTTAACAAATCCGCCAAAGAGCAAAGCATTTATGCTGTAAACCGTTTCGCCTATTTTCTTCCCCCAAATTCTCGGCGGCAGGCCAAATCCGAATTCCTCAACCAAAAGCCCGAATTTTTTCGCAGCCAAAAAATGCCCAAGCTCGTGGACTAAAATCAAAATCGAAAAAAAAATTATTACCGCAATGATTCCGATAAGCATAAATATAAAATAACAGAATTAGGGTTTAAATTCAATTTTTCAATACTCACTAAATTCCACTTTTAATTTTTCTTCCAAATAAATCTAACGACATCGCAAGTCGTTATATTAAATATTAATGACATTACGATCGTTCAATATTCTACGGGGTTTGACCATTCTACGGGGTCAGACCCCGTAGAATTTATTTGGTGGCGTTGTAATTTACCGCAATTTCAGCGGCGGAGCGGCGAATTACGTCTTGCGATGTCGTAAAATTTATTCTTCTATCTCCCTTATTTTCCCTTCTAAAATCTTTTCAATTTCCCGGTTCGCCTTGTCAACGCCCTCCTGAATTTTTTCTTTAAGCTTGAATTTTTCGTCTTCGCCGATTTCCTTGCTTTCAAATTGGCGATTAATTTCTTTATTCTCTTCGTCACGCAAACCGCGGACTTTTATTTTCGCTTCTTCCGTTTCCCTTTTTACAAGCTTCATAAGCTCTTGTCTGCGCTCGCCAGAAAGCGGCGGCAAATTCACTCTAATAACATTACCGTCCAAATTAGCCCCAACATTCAAATTCGAAGCTTCAATTGCCTTTAAAACGACCGAAGCGGCATTTTTATCCCAAACCGAAATTTGGATTTCACGCGGAGGAACTATATTAATCGAACCCAATTGTTTAATAGGCAATTTCTGGCCAAAATACTCAACGGAAATATCTTCAACTAATTTGGCGTTCGGCCTGCCCCCGCGAATTGAAGATAATTGGTCTTTAAAATAATCCAAGACCTGTTTTATTTTTTGTTCTAAATTATTAACCATAGTTAATCTAATTTTCAATTATCAATTCACAATTATTAATCAAATACCAATTTAACAATTATCAAACGCTTGATAATTGACCATTGAAAATTGAACATTTTTAGTTGCCTGCTCCTATTATAACTCGTTCTCCGCTAAAAACCATAACCGATATTTGCGCTCCGATATTTGTTTCAATTATCTGCCAGTTTTGGCCGTTGTCCCGGCTCTTGTAAATTTTTCCCTTTGAAGCCGCAAAAATTTCATCCTTGCTGTTTAACGCCACCGCGGAAACGCTTGCGATTTCCGAAGGCAAAGATTTGAAAACTTTCCAGGTGGCTCCGGCATCAAACGAGTGGACCAAACCATAATCGGTGGCGGCGTAAATAGAAAAGGTGTCATACGGCGAAACGAAAAATCCGTTGATTTTATTCGCGCCTTTGTAATTATCAAGATATTTAAGCCTGTTAAAAGACCAGCCGCCGTCATAACTCGCATACAGTCCGCCCGACTTCAGAGTTAGATAAATCAGATTTTCGCCTTGCGGAATTCTCAAACCCGTAATCGGCGAAGAAAAAGAAGTTAAAATCCGGCTTTCATTTTTATCAAGTGAATAAATGAGCAATTTGCCGTTTGAAAGCCCTAAATATAAATTGTTATTTTTTATGTCGAAGTCATAAGCTCCTTCGTTGCCAAACTCAATCAATTTTTCTACGGAAAGAAAATTATTCTCGCTTTTATAAACTATTCCTTTGCCGCTTGAAAAAACGGAAATAAACGATTCTTTTTTGTTTTCCGGATTGAACAAAATTTTATAAACCGCAATGTTTGAATTTATTTTATGTTCAATATCGGAAAAGGAATACCAATTCAAACCGACGTCTTTGCTTGCGAAAAGGCCGGAATCCGAAACGGCGAAAAATAACGAAGAATCCGTTGGAGAAATTTCTATTTGTGAGATATTAACCGGATTATTAAAATGTATTTGCGATTTTTGAAAATTTCCTTTTTCGTCAATAAAACCAAACGGCTCGCTTGAACTGCCTCTGCCGCCGTCAAAAACGCCTTTAAAAGCCGAAAACGCGGCGGCCGAAAAACTCCCGCTCCCCGCAGAAACGCTTGGAGCTACGGGGCTTGCAGAAAATAGATAGAAAAGCCCGCTCCAAACTATTAAAACCGCTATAAAACCCGCTCCTTTGCCGTCCATTTTATTATTCTAAACTTCTTAATTGTAATTTTTTGTTAAGATTTAATTGTTTTACTAAAACCAAACGCCTTAAAATTTCTTTCAGTCTGGCGGAATTTCTTACCGGGTCTTTCATCAAACTTACGATGGATTTTCTGAAAAATTCGTCGGTTTCGTCTTTTAATTCCCCGTCTCCGGATTTTTTTGAGGTTTCAGGAAAATAAATTTTTTGCAGCCGCGAATTTAAAGTCGGAAGTAAATCTTCGGCGGTCTTCGCCAGAAAAATTATCAAACTGTGTTCCGGCGGTTCTTCAACTATTTTCAACGCGGCGTTTTGCGCTTCAACGGTAAAAGCCTGAGCGCTTTCAATAATCACCATTCTTTTAAAAGACGCTGTCGGCTTTTGCCAAAGGAAATATTTTAAATTCCTGATTTCTTCTATCCCGATAGTTCCTTTTTCATCCGGCGAAACGGCTAAAAATTCCGTCAAAATTCCTTTCGGTTCGATGAACTTTCCTTTCTCTAAAAAATTCGCCAATGCTTGGCTAAAAATAAATTTTTCTTCTCCCGCGCCGAAAAAAAGATAAGAGTTAGAGAGCTTGTCGCCCTCAATCAGCTCTTTGAAATTATTTGCCAAATCGTCATAAATAGAAGACATAAAAATCATTAATTTTCAATTTTCAATGACCAATTTTCAAACGTTTGAAAATTTATAAATTGGCACTTTATTGATAATTGAAAATTGATAATTGAAAATTTACCTCTTGTCCAACAACGTTCTTTTATAAACATCCAAGTGTGTCAAAATCAGGCCTGCGCCTTTGGCAACGCAAAAAAGCGGTTCTTCGGCGACGTACGCGTTCACCCCCAAAATTCCTTTGAAAAATTCCGGCAAATGCGCCAGCTGGGCTCCGCCTCCGGAAAGAATCATTCCTTTTTCCATTACGTCTGCCACGAGTTCCGGCGGCGTCTCATTGAAAACGTTTTGAATCGCGGCGGCGATATCCACCAAATAAGAATTCAATGCTTCGGCAATTTCATTTGAATTAATCGTTAAATTTCTCGGCAAGCCGGAATTCAAATTTCTCCCCCGCGCCGAAAATTCCAATTTTTGCCTTGAAGGCAAAGCCGAACCGATTTCTATCTTTATGGTTTCGGCGGTCTGTTCGCCGATGGCGATTGAATATTTTTTCTTAACATAATCCATAATTGCTTGGTCAAATTTGTTCCCGGCGACTCTCAGTGAAACCCAAGAAACAATTCCGCCCAAGGCGACAACCGCCACTTCCGACGTTCCTCCGCCGATGTTTATAATCATATTTCCGGAAGAAGAATTTATCGGAATGTCCGCTCCCAAAGCCGCCAAAATAGGCTCGCGGACGACATGCGCGTCTTTTGCGCCAGCTTCTTTGGCGGCATTAATAACGGCCCGGCGTTCGGTTTGAGTTATGCCTGCCGGAACGGAAATTACAACATCCGGTTTTAAAATATTGAAATAGCCCACGGCTTTAGAAATAAAATATTTGAGCATCGCCTTGGTAATGTAATAATCAGCGATAACTCCTTCGCGAAGCGGCCGGTAGGCAACAATGTCCGCCGGAGTCCTGCCCACCATCTCCTTAGCTTCTTTGCCGACTGCCAAAACCGAATTATCGGGCAAACTTAAAGCGACTATTGTCGGTTCGTTTAACACAAATCCGCGCCCGGGCACGAAAACAATTGTTGCCGTTGTACCCAAATCTATGCCTATTTTTCTGGTAAACATGATGTTATTAGCTTATAGCTTATAGCTAATTATTTATTTAAAATTTTTCCGCCCCTAACAGCTAACAGCTAAAAGCTAAAAGCTTTAGTTTATTCTCTTTATGTCCGCTCCCAATTTTTTCAACTTTTCTTCCAATTTTTCGTATCCCCTGTCTATCTGATATATATTGTCTATTTCCGTTTTGCCTTGCGCTATCAAAGCGGCGATTATCAACGCCATCCCGGCGCGCAGATCCGGACTCATTAATTTTCTTCCGTGTAATTTAGACGGCCCATTTACAACCACTCTGTGCGGGTCAGCCATAATGATATTCGCGCCCATTTGCGTCAGCATATCCGCGAAAAGCAGCCTGCGGTCATAAATCGTTTCGTGTATCAAACTCAAACCATGAGTTTGAGTCATCAGCACAGTATAAGCCGATTGTAAATCCGTCGCAAACCCGGGATATTCGTGAGTAATAACGTCGCAAGCCGAAAGTTTTTTCGCCGGTTTAATTAAAACATTATCCTTATTTAATACAAAATTCACGCCTATTTTGTCAAACAGAACCCAAAGCGCTTCCAAATGTTTCGGCTCGCAATTTTTTATCAAAATATTCCCGTTGTTTGAAGCGGCCGCGAGCATGGCGAAAGTTCCGGTTTCAATTCTATCGGGAATAATTTTATATTCTCCGCCGTTTAATTTTTTTACCCCTTTTATTTTTATTGTCGGCGTTCCCGCGCCTTCGATTTTCGCGCCGCAGGAATTAAGGAAGTCCGCCAAAGCGGAAATTTCCGGTTCCATCGCGGAATTTTTTAAAATAGTTTCCCCTTCGGCCAAACAGGAAGTCATCATCAAACTTTCAGTGGCGGTAACACTGACTTTTGAAAAAAATATTTCAACGCCCTTGAGTTTTTTCGCCTTCAAACAGTAATGGCCGTCTTTTATTTCAAGCTTGGCGCCCATTTTTTGGAAAGGGTCCAGAAATAAATCAATTGGCCTTGTGCCCGCGCCAATGACGCACCCGCCCGGATGTGGAAAATGGACTTCTCCGCAAGTGACAAGAATGGGGCCGACGAACATTATCGATGCTCGGAATTTACTAACCAGTTCCGGCGGCAAGGCGACGCATTTTTGAGTGTTAAATTTTATGTCAATTACTCCGTGTTTTATTTTTTTCACTTCATGACCCAAAGCCAAAAGCATTTCTTGCGCTCTTAAAACGTCTTCTATCTCGGGCGTGTTTAAAACTCTTATTTTTTCGCGGGTTAAAATCGCGGCCGGAAAAATTTTAAGGGCCGCGTTCTTGGAACCGGAAACGTTTATTTCTCCCCTAAGCGGCCTTCGGCCGTTGATGATAAACTTCGACATTGATTAAATCATATCCTTTCTGTTGAAAAAGGCAAGATAATATAGTAGTATATTGCTCAATATCAAGCATATGACTTTAAGAACCAGGCGTTGCATATTTTACAGTTTTATTCTTATCTTTATCGTCGTCGGAGTCAGCGTTATTTTCTATTCTCAAGGCTGGCGGCTTGTAGCCAATTGCAAGATTGCAGAATTACAAAATTGCAAGATTGAATTCCAGAAAACCGGCGCGGTTTTTATTGAAACGTCTCCCAAGGGCGCAGAAATAAAAATCAACGGAAAAATTTTTAAAGACAAATCCGGGCTTTTGCAGAGCGGCACTTTTATAGACAACTTTTTGCCGAAAAACTACAAAATTGAAATCAAGAAAGACGGATATCTCGCCTGGCAGAAAAATCTTTCCGTGAAATCAGGCATGGTCGCGGAAACCGGAAAAATAATCCTTATCCCGGAAAAAATTTCTCCGCAGCCGGTTTCAACTTCAAAAAATGCCGCGGTGTTTTGGGAAAAAGGAAATAAATTCGTCTTTTCTAACGGCGACGCGCTTTATTATCCCGGTCAAGGCGAACCGGCAAAATTAAAAGGGAATAGTTTTATTGCATGGAGCGAAGACGGAAGCAAATTTATAACCAAAGATACGGCAATCCTGATTTATTATTTCTATGATGCAAATAATATTTCAAAGACCACTAATTTAAATTCCACATTCAATAATCTTTCGAAGACTTCCATTTCCGAAATCATTTTTCATCCGGCAGATTCAAACAAGTTAGTAATCAAGGCAAAAAACGGCGCGCTTTATATTTTAGACCTGAACCGTTTAACGATTGAAACGGTAACACAAAAAATCACGGTTTCTTTCGCGGTAAAAAATCCGAACATCTTATACGTTTCGGGAAGCGAAATACGCTCTTTTAATTTACTGCTGAAAACCGACGATTTGAGATTTAAATTGTCCAAAGAACTTACCGAACAGAAAATATCAGAAATTTATTCAAATGGAAACGCGATTTTTGTTCTTTTTCAGAACGGCGGCCTTTACATTTTTAACCAGCAAAATCCGACAGGATTAAAAATAGCGGGCTCGATAAAAAAATCCGTTGTTTCACCGGACAACAAAAAGCTCGCGTTTTGGGATAACAACTACGAATTAAATATCTATTTTATTGAAGATTATCAAACGGAAATCGTTAAAAAATCGGGCGATATAACCGTTTTAAACGCATATAGAGAATCGGGAATTAAAAACGTTTTTTGGTATAAAGATTCGCGTTATTTACTCGTTGAAACCATAGGGAATACTGTCAATTTTATTGAAATCGACGACCGCCAACTAATAAATGAATATACATTATCGGAAAATTCTTCCAATTTGCATTACGAGCAAAATTCAAACCGCCTTTATTTCATCAGAGAAAACAAAATTTATTTTGTGGAGATTTAAATCATTCCTCTTCCTCTTCATCTTTTGGCTTATCTAAAGTTATCGGCTCTATATCAATAGCCTTGCCGGAGATTTTTAAAACGTCTTTGTCAATTTTCCCCAGTTCTTTGTAGGCGGTATTATACATATTAACCGAAGTGCCTAAATGTGTTCCAAGTTTTTTCATATAATTTTCAAAACTGCCTATGTGCCGGCCAAGTTCAATTACCCGTTTTCTGATTTCTTTGGCCGATTCTTCTATTTGAAGCGCTTTCAACCCTTGAAGCACGGTTTGGAGATAAGCCAAAAAAGTCGTTGGCGAAACAATCAGAACTTTTTTCTCACCGGCGGCGTATTCTATTAAATCGCGAGTATTGGATTTAACAGCGCCGATTTTATTAACCAACAAATCGTAATAAACCGCTTCCGAAGGAATAAACATAAAAGCGAATTCCATTGTCCCCTCTTTCGGCTTGATATATTTTGCGGTTTCATCTATGCGAGCCTTTAAATCGTCCCGGAAAGCGGATTCAAATCTTTGTTTTTCAACCGGGTCTTTTGTTTCTAAAAGCCGATTATAATTTTCTAAACTGAATTTTGAATCAACCGGCACAATCTGATCTTTTATGAAAATAACGGCGTCAACTATAGTGCCGTCTTTAAAAGGATACTGCATTTCGAATTGGCCCGGAGCAAGAACATTTTCCAAAACCGTTTTTAAATAATATTCTCCCAAAACTCCGCGCTGTTTTGGATTTTTTAAAATATCCTGTAAATTTTCAAGCTGTTTGGCGATATCAACCACTCGCCTTTGGCCTTCGCCAACTTTGGTTAATTCAGTCGTAATTTCTTTAATAATTCTGGCGCTCTCGCCAAACTGCCTTTGGAGCATCTGGGTAGATTCGCCAAGCTTATTGTCCAAAGTCCGATTAACTTCATTGATTTGATTTTGGAGCATCAAGAGCGATTGGCTGTCGTCTTTTTTCGCCAAATTTTTTTTAAGCAGCCAAAAAATCAAGGATAGGCCGCCGGCTAAAACTAAAACAATTATAATTAGAAAAACTGTTTCCATTATTATAATGATACTATTTTTTCATCTTTTTCTCCACTTTCGCCTTTTCTCCAAATATTTTTTTATCCCCGCCTTGGCTCCGCCGAACGGGATGTCCGCCCGGAAAACTTCCCCTTCGCTCACATCGGGAGTCATTCTGATTCCGCCCTTACCCAAACCTAAAGCGGTATTATCCACTATTAAAACGCCCTCCATCCCAATTTTGGGGTCATGAACTTTAATTATGTATTCCGGTCCAAATTTATCTTTAAAATTAATCATTTTTTATTCCAATGGACAACCGCTCTCGCCGGAAAGAACCTTTAATTCGCGGTAGCCGCTTATTTTTTTATTATTGTCGTTCGGGAAAATCCAAGTCGGAGCGCCTTCAATTTTTTCCGCCACGCACCTATTTGGGTCTTTAAAACAATCAACGTAATTCACGTATTGCCAAGCGCTTTTGAAATCAGCTTTTTGTTTTTGGCACCAAGCGCAAGGTTCGGTTCCATACATAGTAATCCCTTTACTTGCCAAGCACTTAGCGAAAGCATCCAATTCCGGACTTGCCTGATTAGTTCTGAATTGCTCCCAAACTAAAAAACCGATCGCTCCGGCCAATATTGCAAATACGGCAATTAGATAAAATTTATTACTCATCGCAGCAATCAACCAATTTATTCACCACATCTTCAAGCGTCCAAGGCTTATTCCCCTGCGCGGCCATATTTTTAACATCGGGTACGCTAATAATTTTCAAACGCAACGCCCAAAACAAAGAATAAAGTTTGAAAGCGTAATCAAAAAACTTTTTAGCCTCCGCTTTTTTGCTATCTGATTGCAATTTAGTTCCTACTTCAATTAGACGCATTGAAGTTGCCAGTAAATGTTTGGAAACGCACCAAAGCTCGCCCTCTTTTTTGTCTATCATTTTCGCCAGCAAATTTTTACGCATTTCGCGCGTTTCATTTAGCAAATTAAAGTAATCTTCTTTGCCGGTTTTTTCGCCCGTAAAATAAAAGTGCTCTTCCAGGCTTATAAGATTCATTATCGCGATGCTTAAATCTTCTTCTGTGGACAAATCTAAACTCCCGGATTTTTTCGCATCCTCAATTTTCTTTAACAATTCATCGAATTTTTTTCTGTTAATATCCATATATTAGATAAAAAATATTACTATTCCCAATAAAATCATCACTAACCCGGAAACAAATCTCATCCCCCCTCCTTCTCTCTTTCTCCACTCCTTAACTTTTTCAAGCAAAGTTTGATTGCTGGCAACTAATAGTATAATAGCCAACGGCAAAACGAAAAGCAAATTATAATAAACCAAATAAATAAATCCCTGGAAATAAGTCGCGTTATCGTGCAAAAGACCCAAAACCATCAAATACGGGCCGCCCGTGCAAGGAAACTCGCAAACTCCGACTAACATGCCAAAAAGAAACGCGCTCAATAATGACGCCTTAACCATTAATTGCGCCATTTTTTTATGGGCAAAATCGGGAATTTTTAATTTTATCGGAAAAGCCGGGAAAAAATTATTTATTAATTCTATCAATCCAAAAGCTATCAAAATAATCGCCGCGACTTTTGCCATAAAATGAGGCGTGTTAAAAATATGCAAAGTTCCTAAAATTCCCAAACCGATTAAAACATACACCAGTCCCAAGCCGAAAATATACGCGCTTCCAATTTTCAAAACCGATGAACGATTTTGCCCCAGGCTGAACAAAAACCCGATAGTCAAAAGCAAGACCGAAAACGCGCAAGGATTTATGGAATCAACCAGCGCGCCGGCGGTCACAAGCGGAAAAAGCCATTTGCCGCCATTGCTTAAATCTTGAGACTTTAAAATCAAAACTCCGGCGATTAAAAAAAACGCAATTGCGATTAAAATAAAAAATTTCTTCATTCCGAAGTAATTATATTAACTTCCCAATTTTTAATCAATAATAGAATAAATGTCTATAAAAAAATAGCCCCGCGATAAAACACAGGGCTATGGCTGGGAAAAAATAGCTAATCTTCAAAAAATCCCTGAGGAGGGTTTTGGGATATTCTCTCCACCATTTCTGGTAAGAGTTTCTCCCCAAGGAGCTTTAAGCGCCGTTCGCGCCTCTTTTTCTTTTCTAATGGAGCACAATCCTTTTTAAGTTTATCCCTGAGCGACATTTGCTCAGAGATATAATTTCTATGAATTTTATCTAAGTCTGCCATCTCTTTCTTCCTCCTTTTTTATTACTCTACATATTTTTATCATTCCCTCTTCCTTTACGGCCATTCCTTCTTTCTTTGTTACAAAATCCATCGTTCGGATACTTTTGATGTATCCAATTATGGATAAACATCTCAATCCTTTAATGATAAACCTTCTGAATTCTTCCTGCGAGTTCGTAGAGCCCAGAATCATCTCTACTCCGTCGCTGTTTTTCACTCCTACCTCAAATCTTTTTTTATTCATCGCCATTCCTCCTTTCATTTTCTTTGACCATTGATGTCTTTTATAAAAATTTTCAAAGAACAAATAGGCAAGTCCTGTAAACTCAACTCAGTTGAATTACAAAACTTGCCCAAAACTAGCCCTCTCTATTCTATAAATAATAGAGGTATTAAATTTTTTGTCAAGCGCCAAGTTATCCACCGAAATTCTTAATTGCTTTGCGTTTTTGCGGGTGAAGAAACGGAAATTTTTTCCGCCGGAGTAGAATTAAAAAGCGCAGTTCCGCTTGATAAAAACCAAATCGCTCCGCCCACGACTATCAACAAGAAAAAAGTTATTTTTAAAAAATTTCCCATTGCCCCTTTTAATTTACCACGACATTAATTAATTTATTCGGCACGAAAATCACTTTCCTGATTTTCCCTTCTTTTAACCACATTTTAACCTTTTCGCTAGTGAAAGCAATATTTTCCGCTTCTTTTTGCGATATTCCGGTTGAAACTGAAATCTTATCGCGGACTTTGCCGTTAATTTGGACTATTAATTCAAAATTTTCCTCTTTTATCAGTTCGGGGTCGTATTTGGGCCATTTTTCCAAATGAATTGATTTTTTATGCCCAAGCAGATGCCAAAGTTCCTCGCTAATATGCGGAGCGAAAGGCGCGGTAATTTTCAAAAACTTTTCCCAAATTTCCAAGGGAATTTCTTTTTCACCATTCGCCTCATTCACAAAAATCATTAAGCTTGCGACGGCGGTATTAAAATTCATTTTTTCAATATCTTCACCGACTTTTTTTACGGTCTGAGAAATTAAGCGCGCCAATTTCGGATTTTTAGCGCCGCGTTTAAAATTCCTGTTTTCATTTATTCCTAAAACACGCGAAATAAACCGTGTCGTTCCCGCAATACCGTTATGGTCCCAAGTTATCGCCTGGTCAAAAGGCCCCATAAACATCTCATAAAGCCGAATGTTGTCGGCGCCGAATTGTTTTATTAAAGAATCCGGTTCCACCACATTGCCTCTTGACTTGGACATTTTCTCTCCGCCCTTGCCAAGAATCATCCCGTGCGAAGTTCTTTTTTTATACGGTTCGCTTACCGGCGCCGCGCCAATATCAAATAAAAACTTATTCCAAAAACGGGAATATAAAAGGTGAAGCGTGGTATGCTCCATCCCGCCGTTATACCAATCAACAGGCGTCCAATATTTCAATCGTTTTTTATCCCAAACGTATTTTTGATTTTTGATTTTTGATTTTCGATTTCCGAACATCGCATATGCGAGGTAATACCAGCTTGAACCTGCCCAATTGGGCATCGTATCGGTTTCACGCTTTGCCGAACCTCCGCACTTCGGACATTTAACATTTACCCAATTTTTAATGGCCGCTAAAGGCGATTCTCCCGTGTCCGTAGGTTTATAATTTTTTACCTCGGGAAGTTTTACCGGCAAATCTTTTTCCGGCACCGGCGCTTCACCGCATTTATCGCAAAAAACTATCGGAATCGGCTCGCCCCAATAATGCTGGCGCGAAAAAATCCAGTCACGAAGATGGTATTGCGTTTCTTTTTTCCCGCCGGCGAATTTCATTATTTCCCATTTGGCTTTTTCGGAATTCATGCCATTAAATTTGCCGGAATTCATCATTTCTCCTTCCCCTTCCCAAAGACCGGCTATTGCCAATTCCGAAATCGCCGCGTTAGCTTTCGCCGCCGGGTTCGCCACGCTCATCAATACGGGATTTATCACCTTTATAACCGGCAATTTGAATTTTTTGGCAAAATCAAAATCTCTTTGGTCATGCGCCGGTACCGCCATTATCGCGCCCGTGCCATAAGAACCCAAAACGTAATCCGCCACGAATATCGGAATTTCTTTTTTGTTAACAGGGTTTATAGCTTTTATTCCTTTTATTTCAATTCCTGTTTTCTCCTTTACTTCTGTTAATCTTTCTTCTTCTGATTTGTTTTTTGCCTTTTTTATATAATTCTCAACCTCTTTCCAATTAGCAATTAGCAATTTGCAATTTGCAATTAACTCATGCTCCGGCGCCAAAACCAAATAAGTCGCGCCGAATAAAGTATCAGGCCGAGTCGTGAATGCTTTAATTCTAAATTCTAAATTCTGAATTCTGAATTCTATTTCTGCTCCTTCCGATTTCCCTATCCAATTCGCCTGTTGAACTTTTATCCGTTCCGAATAATCCACTTTTTTTAAATCTTCAAGTAATCTATCGGCATATTTCGTAATTCTTAAAAGCCATTGCTCTTTTTCTTTTTCAGTTGTTTGCGTTCCACAACGCTCGCACGCGCCGCCAATTACCTCTTCATTCGCCAAACCGATTTTACATGAAGGGCACCAATTTATCGGCATTTTCTTTTTATAAGCCAAGCCATGCTTATAAAGCTGAAGAAAAATCCATTGCGTCCATTTATAATACTTAGGGTCTGTTGTGTTAATTTCCCTGCTCCAATCAAAAGAAAACCCGAAGGATTTAAGCTGTTTCCGGAAAGTATCGGTGTTTTGTTTGGTTACTATTTTTGGATGAATGCCCGCTTTTACGGCATAATTTTCCGTGGGCAGGCCAAAAGCGTCCCAACCCATAGGGTACAAAACGTTATAACCTTCCATCCTGCGTTTTCGGCAAATAATGTCCATCGCGGTGTTGCTCCGCAAATGGCCCATATGCATCCCTTTTCCCGATGGATAAGGAAATTCTATTAAACCGTAAAATTTCGGTTTTTTGGAAAAATCTTTGGCGTTATATATTTTTTTCTTTTCCCAAATTTTTTGCCACTTTTTTTCGATTTTTTGATGGTTAAACATTTTAAAAAGCCGTTATTTTATTTTAAAAGTAATGCTGAAAGAAGATTTGCCGTCAGAATCCATGACAACGCCCGACAAAGGCATGTCGATTTCTTGGAATTGAGAGTCGCTTTTCAATTTTTCTTTAAAATCTATTACTGACTGGTAGTCGTTCGCCCGGCCATTAAACAATATTTGCGAGTTTTTTGAAGGAATAAATATTCTGTCTACGGAAACGCTTTTTTCTTCCGCGAAACCCGTTAATTTTTCAAACACGGGAGAAAAATTATAAATTTCTTGTTTGGCTTTTAACGCCAAATCAACTTTAGCGTTAAAATCTTTTGCTTCTTTTTGAAGGTCAATTATATCTTGAGAAACCGACAAGTTGGCGAGATTTAATAATTGTAAATTTAAAGAGCTAACTACGCTTGTTATAAAAATATCCACAAAAACGAAAGCCGCCAGAATCAAGCCGAATGAAGTTAAAACGGCGTTTCTCCACATTTTGGCGAAATTGATAATCCGGTATTGCCTGAATTCTTCTTCGGTTCCGGCGCTCGCAATGCTTATAATTATGTCTTTTGAACGCGGAATTAACCCTCTTAAGGCCGAACCCAAAACTGAAAACCAATCCGAGCCCAAAGAAATCATCTGTTTATCGTTTACACTCCATTGGCCTGCCGGGTCTTTAAGACTTACGGGCAGAACGACTTTCTGAGCTGGAAGGCCGAAATTTTTGCTTATAATTTCCGTTATTTTTTCTTCCAAAACCGGCGTGGAAAAGAAGATATTTTTTATTTGCGCCTCCGGCCAATGAGAGCCGACGAAATTCAAGGTTTTTTGCGTTTCCGAAACAACCATCTCTTCAACAACCGACATTTTTATCTGACGTTCTTCGCTTTTGGGCCATGGCGCGAAATGACTGAAATAAAAATTGTTGTTTTTTATAAATATGAAATTCAAGCCGTTTGCCCCCAAATGCATTAAAACAAAATCCGGATTTTGCGGCAAAGCCGCGGCCACGACCCTGCTAAGAGCCAAACCGGCGTATTCAACCGCCGCAACCACAAAATTCACCTCTTTTAAACATTCAATAATATCATCTACTATCCCGCCGTAAACGAAAGCCCCTAAAATTTCCAATTGCCCACCATCAATTTTTATCTCGCCTATTTTTTGCCAGTCGGAATAAGCGGTAGAAAAATCCATCGGCGAAATCATTTGTAAATTCAATTTGACGGCTTCTTCAAGATTATCCGAAGCCGCCATCGGCAAGTTAAACGACTGGGCGTAGATATTGTCGTCCGGAATATTAACCACCGCATATATTTTCTTTTTCAATTTTGGCGTTATCCGCGAATGAAGCTCCCCTAAAGCTTCTTTTAATTTATTTTTATTCAATACCTTCCCTTCCGAAACTATCCCTGGCGCCAAATTCAAAGATGCAAAAACCGACTTATCGTTTTTAGCAAGCGAAAATTTTACCGCCGAATCGGAAATTTCAATTCCGCCGATTTCCGGCGTAGATCTAAAGATTTTTATAATTTTTTTAAAATCAATTGATACCATAGAAATTTATAATGATATTTCTTTTTCCGACTCCAACCTTACTTCGCCGGTTTGACTGCTAACCGAAACTATCGCTCTTATCTGGCGGCGCTTGGTTAAAACGCTGCCCAGCGAATCGATTTGAATTTTCCCGGTTCCGGCGCAAGTGTCTTTACAAACCGTTATTTGAGCCGAACCGCTTCCAATTGTTAAGGTATACGGATTCGGGCTGGGATTGAAATTCGCGTCTCTGACAATTCTAATTACCGCGTCTTGAGCGCCGGACTTTGCCGCCGTTATCGCCTGTTCTGATAATTTCAAGCCGAATCCGCCTTGCAATAAATAATAAGAAATAAAAGCCAGCGCGATTCCCAGCTCCACAATCAGCCCGCCGATTAAAAGCGTCATTGATAAAGTAACCGCAGCTTTTTGTTTTTCTGTCATAGTATATATTATAAAACATTTTTTTAAAAAAACCAAAAAACATCTTAGGAAGTCGGACTTCCTAAATATTGAAATTTAATATATGATTATTTTATGTATAGAATAAAGCCTGTTATTGGAGAAATATACCATATTTATAATAGAGGTATTGAACAAAGAAATATTTTTTTAGATGATGATGACCGTTTAAGGTTTATTCACGACCTTTTTGAATTTAATGATGAGAATCCGACGATAAATCTTGCTTATCATTTCGGGCAAAAACAATCTAAGGAAGTCGGACTTCCTAAGATTGAGCGGGTGCCGAGAAAACTATTGATAGATTTATTGATTTTTTGTTTAATGCCAAATCATTTCCATCTCATGATAAAACAGCAAAAAGAAGGCGGTATTACTGCATTTATGCGCAAATTAGGAACTGGATATACAAATTATTTTAACAAAAAATACAATAGAGTTGGGCATCTTTTGCAGGGAAAATATAAAATTGTCCATGCAAATCAAGAATCTCATTTTATTCACCTTCCCTATTATATCCATCTTAATCCCCTAGACGCCGATTTCCCCGAATGGCGCGAAAGAAAAATTAAAAATTATAAAAAAGCAATGAAATTTATTGAAAATTATCGATGGAGTAGTTTTCAAGATTATATCGGAATTAAAAATTTCCCTTCTGTTACTCAAAGAGAATTTTTATTAAAATTCTTTGAAGGACCAGCGCAATATAAAAAAGATGTTGCTAATTGGCTTAAAAATATTGACCCTGAAGAAATTAAATCATTAGGAAGTCGGACTTCCTAAGATTGGTCCACAAAAAAACCGCCCCGGATGGCGGTTTTTTATTATTTATTGGCCGGTTTCGCTCGTTTGTTCCGGAGCCGGAGCTTGGGTCTGGGCCTGCGGCCCTGTTTGCGATTGCGCCGCTTGCGAATTTTTTATGTAAGAAATGACTTGGCTTGTTTCGCTTAGTTTATTTTTCCAAATAATTTGCTTTTTGCTCAAGTACAATTCATCCCCTGGTCCCCAAAACGCCTGGCTGAATTTTGCCAGATTAAGGGGATTTTGGGCATCGCTTGTTTTTTGAAAAAACCAAACATCCGAAAGATGAAGGCGCGGGAAATATGAAAGCTTGCCTATATAAAGGTCTCCCGTTGATAGATAAACCGCCCAGTAATCGCTGTCGGATTTTTTAAAATTCTGCCAGTAAACCACACCCGCCAAAGCGATAATCAAAACAACGACCACGACCAATAAAATTTTGTTTAGTTTAGACATATTTTTAAAATCATTCTAATTATTCTAATAGATTTTAGCAATTAAAACACTAAAGTTATCCACTTTTACAAATCCCCCAATCTATGGTCTTGCGATGACCATAGATTGGTAATTATCAAGGTTCAACCTCGATAATAGCTTAAGCATTATTCCATTCTTCGGGAGAAATTCCAGCTTGTCGTAAAATTTCCGCTCTGAATCATTTTCCGCCAGGAGATATTTTTAGGCATGTGTTAAAAGACGTTCGCCAATTTTGGTTCGAAAACCAGGAACATAGTCGCCTGTTTTTATTTTTAGTAAAAGCCAGTCTTCTAATACCTCTTGGAGTTCTTTGCGACAATCTTCTAAATTTTTCGCAGAAGCCCAAACACCCTTTAGACCGGGAATTTCACCAAAATAAGTTCTATCCTTCAAAATTTTATATTCTGCCTCTTTTAGTTTTTTATTAATAAATTCGGTAAGCATATTTCTATTCTATCACACCCCAAAATCAAAAGTCAATGACCGATCCAAAACTACAACCTCGGAATGCTTCTCCATGGGGAAGCGCTTTCCTATGGGAAAGTATCTATTCTCTATTATCTTCATTTACGTCATCGCAAGACGTAAATTTTGTAAATTTAACAATTACAAATACAAGAAGCTTACTTGACTTTAATCTAATCTTCGTAAAACATCAAGGAAATAAAATTAGATTGATTTTAATTATCGAGGTTCAACCTTGATAGAAACGATTTTGACCCCATTTTTCTGACACCAATTAAGCCAATTACAGATATTATTCGCTATAAAAATGCGGTTTTAATTCCCCATCGGGAATATATCGTAAGGCTTGACGATAAATAGCTTTAATTGTCCCTTTGTCTAATTCCGAATGACTGGGAATAGTTAATGTCTGTCTTGCGCTATCAGGAAGAATTCGAACTAATTTAATATGACTGCCTCGCTGGGCAGCCACAGAAAAACCAAAAACAAGGAATATTTTTACTATTTCCTGACCGGAAAGAAT
>Ga0210050_1002259_pt1 | contig 18771 bp, 17 predicted proteins | sample CryGey132114_all_FD_185463 | JGI IMG/M metagenome (GOLD analysis project Ga0210050, IMG submission 185463) | Groundwater microbial communities from aquifer - Crystal Geyser CG22_combo_CG10-13_8/21/14_all (SPAdes) (version 2) | ecosystem: Environmental > Aquatic > Deep subsurface > Groundwater ...
CTTTTCAAGAATAGTTTGCTTTAAAAAAGACAAAATAAGCTCGCTGTATTCTTTTACTCCCCATTTGGGATCAGGTAGATCGCTCAAACCAAAACCAGGCAGATCAAGAGTAATTACTTGATATTTTTTGGAAAACAAATTAGCTAACGGCGTTAAGCTGTTAATCGATCCGCCCCAGCCGTGAAGAAAAAGCAGCGGTTGCCCTTGGCCTTCTTTTAAAAAATGGATTTTTTTCCCTTGGACATTGATAAACATTCAGTTAAAGACTGATTAATAACTGTTTGAATTCATTAAGGTTGTTTACTTCAACTTTTTTACCGTTTAAGAAAAATGTCGGCGTCTCGTTAATGCCGATTTTTTCTCCTTGAGAAAGATCATTCTGCACTTTGTCTTTGACAGACTGAGAGTGAAGATCTTTTTGGAACTTAACAAGATCGAGTTTTAGTTCTGAAGCTAAATTAAAGAAGTAATTTTTTGGGTCGGAAAGACTTCTCCAGCTGTCTTGTTTTTCAAAAAGTTTGTTACCCATTTCCCAAAACTTTCCCTGAAGACCGGCGGCTTCGGCGGCATAAGCCGCCTCTAAGGAAGAAGGATGAATCTGATATAAAGGAAACTGGCGGTAGACTAAAGTAGTTTTATCCGAAACTTCTTTTTCTATTGAGTTTAAAAAATCATGGAAGGAGCGGCAGGCCGGGCACTGAAAGTCGCTGTACTCAACTAAAAGATTTTTTCGATTATTCCAACGGAAGTGATCACTTGTTTCAATTTTGTTAATTTCGGCAAAGTCGCTTTTTACTGGTTGGTTGGTGAGTTTATAAACAATAAACAGAAAGACAAAGGTGCCTAAAATTGAAACAAGGCCGATTATTATTTGTTTAGTTTTAACCATGTTGATATTTTATCATAAAGCTATTTTTAGGAAAGGAAGAAATTTAGGGAAGAGAAAGATGTTTTTGATGGTTTTTTGGTTGGAAACAATGATAATATTTAAAAAATAAGTTTTCGGATTGGAAAAAGAAAAAACATGGCTTTCTCCATCGATTTTATGCTCTATTCCTTCAACTGGCGGATCGGTTTTTATCTCAACTGGGGCTGAGATAACGTCAGGATAACCATATTGGTCCTTAACTTTTAAGTCAAGAGTAATTTTTTTATTAACAGTAATTTTTAGTTGGGTTTTTTGCCGACTAATTTCTCTTTCTGTTGGTTCGGGAAGGAAATAAGGATAGTTTTTTAGACGAGTTCGGTTGAAGTTGGCGCTATTGATTTTATATTGGGAAAAATCAAAACCAGTCGTGATTAACTGCCCGGTTTTTCTTAATAGATCATTACTGACCTTGGGAAAGACAGTGCTTTTTGAATAAGAAAGCGAGGAGTTGATTAAATAAGGAACAATCCAATAGCCGTTTTTTTTCGCCACATAGTCGTTATAAGGATCAATAAGGTTTTTATCATAGTAACGGAAGTCGGTTAGATAAAGTTTGCCTCCTTGTTTTTTGATTCTTACTCTATAGGTTGGTGTTACTGACCACTCAACGTCTTTTCCTTGGTAAGAAGTGGTTTTTTGTTTAATCCAAAAGTTTTTCAGTTCCCTAAGACCAGGAAAAACGATTTTGTCTTCATTTTTCAGTTGGTAGACGTAAGCAATCTGTTTAAGAAACTCATCTTGATATTTTTCCTCATTAGAGTTTTCCAGGCCTAAAAGAGCAAAGCCAATGGTTTTTTGCTGGAAAAGAGCTTGATTGATAAGCAGCTTAAAATAGGAAAAATCTTTATTTTTTAGATAGTCGTTAGGTTGGGAGGTAAAGGAGTTAGTGGTGTCGCCGTAGTTATATAAAGGGTCGCTGACGGTTTGCCGGAGCATTAAAACAGGGTCTTTATTGTCAAAATCAGGGATAAAAGCCCAAGAGCGGCTTCCCGGATAAGGATAGTGAACTGGGCCGCCAGATAAAGTATAAGAGTCAGTTCCCCATTGCTCACGGGTGATTTGATGAGCGATGACGCCGTATTTTTTTTGGAGATAGTTTAGACTGTCCGTATCTATCAGCCAGCTTGAAGTTAAGATTGGATAGAAGTCAAATTTATTATGAAAAGTGGTAAAAAGTTGATCAAGGAGTTTTTTTCTGTCTTTTATCTGATAGCCGATGGTAAAGACATTTTGCGCCTCAAACCATTGGTTTTCGTGACCATAATAAATTACTTGAGCGTCTTTGGCAAGACGGGGCGTGATTTCGATAAAAAGCCCAAGATTGACAGTTTGTGACGCTTCTTTTATCTCATTTTTTAAGTAGTCAACATAAGTGTCATTAGTCAAAACATCGTATCTTAAAGCAAAAAAGACGGGGATTTGGTAGTTTTTAAAAGCATTAATTTGCAATTTCAGATTATCAAAACTGCCTTTTCCACAACACTCCTCTCCCCTAACCTGGTTAATAAAAAGGACTTGAGGTTTTCTATTTTCTGAAGCAAAAGAACAAGTATTAAATATAAAAAGAAATATTAGTAATAAGAAAAAGTCCTTGACATTAACCATATGATATTTTACTATAAAAAAATGGAGACCCAGATTTTAGCGTTAAGAAAACTTATTATTTCAAGAATGGATCTGGTTATATATTCCCTAGCTTTTTTTATCCCCCTTTTTATCTCCCAACCTCAGTTTTTGACAGGAACCGTAGTAAATTGTTTCTATTTATTGCTGTCCAGAAGTTTTCCTATAAAAAAATCCTGCCGGTTATTGTCCTGCCGAGTCTGGGAGCGATTTTAAACGGAGTTTTGTTTGGACCGGCAACAATCTTTTTGTATTATTTTTTACCGTTTATCTGGATAGGCAATCTAATCCTTATCTATAGTTTTTCCCAGCTGGTGAAGTATTTTCCTAAAGGAGTGGACTCGCCGATGGTTAATACGGCAAGAATTGTAGCGGAAAAATATCCTGGGTTTAGACCAGTTTTTATCGGGCCCTGTATTGTGAAAAAACTTGAATCTTCAGAAGACTACCCGGAATTGAATATCATCGTTATTACCTATATTGAACTACTGACCATCTTTCAAGAGTTTAATATTAAGGAGTTAGAAAAAAATATTAATGATCATTTTGACATCGAAGAAAAAGGTATGCCGAGGATTTACTCGATTGATGGTGGGCTTTCCCATAGCGGTGGTTTGACCGCAAAGATCGTTTCCTACTTTACTAACTACCTAGAGGTTTTGAAAAATTTTGAGGCTGATCCGAAAATTAAATTATTAGATATTCTTAACTGCGATGGCGGCTGTATTGGCGGACCAGGAATAAAAAGCAGTCTTTCAAAAAAAGAAAAAGAAAAAGTGATTTTAAAGTTTTGGCAAGAAAACGACAGATAGAACTTCGTCAATTGCTCTTGAAATTACCATTAATTTCTTCTATTGTATTAATACATTAAAAGCTTGGTGTTGGCCATTCCCCGATTAAATCGGGGGAGAAGGCCAAAAAATTATTGGGAATGCTGTGTAAATCAGCAACTGTGCCGCAGCGGTAAGAGTCCGAAGACCGACCAAGCTTTTGTTTCTCCGAGCAGGGAGAGTTATGTTTAAAGAGTTACATCCTTTAGTCACCTGGGGCGCTAACCCTCAAGAGGCTAATTTTCTTAATCGACTTCCACCAGAAAGCAAGCTAAATTATTTAAAGTCCCAACTTGATACATATGAGCTTCATGTGGTGAGAAATCATGTTGTTTCTCTACCCTATTACTACTGGATGGGAGAAAAAGGAGAAGTTTTTTCTGATCAACAAAAGAAAATAAAATTAGAGGTTGATGAGAAAGAAAGAGATGGTTTTTCCAAGATGGGGACGGAAAAAGCCATTAATCTGGTTTTGGAAAATCCTAATCAGTTGGTTTTTTGGTATAGCCCGTCAGGGCCAGCTAGTTTTAAAAATCCGCCTGATCCTGAGTATGCTAAACCGTATAACATCGGCCAATTTTATATCATGTGGCGGCAAGAAGATAAAATAAAAAATATCGCCATCTCAATTAATAATCAAGGAGAAAGTTGGCTAAAAGAGGTTTTTGGCAAAGATTATTGGGAAGAGGCAGAGACATTGGGTCAAATAGAAAGAATAAAATACTTTCTTTCTTCTCCGCAGGCGACAGACTTTGTCAATATTGATGATTTCTTAAATTATTCTTGGTCTAATCAGGACTTAATGGTTTTTAAAAATTTTAGTTTAAATGACGGCTTAAAGGAAATTAGAAATTCTTTAATAGGAAAGTTGAGATCAACTGTTAATAACGAACTGATTGCCGCTAGATTGGTTTCTCAAGGAGGCAGTCATATTTCTCAAGAAAAACTGCTTTCTGCATATCAGTCAGTCATCTATCAGGTTATGGATAAAGAAGGATTGACTAAGCTTAAGCTTGGTGGCGGCTGTGGAGGTAGCGAAGTGAGGAAAAACGGGCTAATAAAGACTCTGTTTGACTATTTTCCCGTTTTAAAACTGGAGTCACTGCCTAATCTATCCTCAGAATTTAGGAAATTATTGAATAATGAAGAAATTGAGCTTCACTGTCCTGCCTGTGGTTGGCAAGGACAAGGAGATCCTTGTGGCGAATGTCCGGGATGTCATAGAACCGTTGAGGAGATAAAAAATTATTTAAGTACCGGGGAGAGGACTTGAACCTCCACGGGTTTTACCCCATATGGTCCTAAACCATACGCGTATGCCGTTTCGCCACCCCGGTAACTATTAATCTACTAAAAAACTTCGGCTCGATACGACGTTTTTCGCTTAGTAGGAACCCCTCCAAACTCAACGGCTCCTAAAAAAGCTCAAAACGTGTATCTTCGCCTCGTTTTATTAAATATTATAGCAGATTGACTGAATTACGATTATAAAATCCTATAAGCCTAAATTTTGGAAAAGGATTTTTGTGGATAACTAGAAAACTATGGGATTATTTTATAATAACTTCCTTTTGTCTGGCCGATTTTTATCACCAGTCCCCGATCACAGATTTTTTTTAGATCATATCTTAAAGTTCTTGATGGAACTTTCAAAATCGGCGTTTTATAAAATCTAAAGAAATAATTTGATGATCTTTGATAATTTGATAGATTTCCTCCTGGCGGGGTGGCAGATTGATTTGAGTTTTTGCGTTAACTTCTTTTTCGATTTCTTTTTTAAGTTTTTCCGCCTGCTCAAAAAAAGTCTGAAGCATAAAAAACAGGTAATCATTAGTGTTTTTTAAACCGATGTCAAGGTAATAATAATAGTCATTTTTATTTTTATCTAAAGACTCTTCAAATGAAACCGTTGGTTTGAATTGATAGTTTTTGATTTGACAAACAGAGTATATTAAAAGTCTTCCTATCCGACCATTGCCGTCTAAAAATGGATGAATTTTTTCAAACAAAAGATGAGTGATAAAAGCCTTGATAAGGGGAAACTTTTCTTTATCTGAATTTATATAGTTAATTAATTGATTAATTAACTGAGTAATTTGACTCGGTGGAGGACATACATAGATGGCGACTCCGGACTGGTTAAATATGGCGCTCATTTCTCTTCTAAACGATCCAGCTTGATAGTGAATACTATTCATTGTTATCTTATGAAGGGTTTTAATTAGCGAAAGGTTAATCTTCTTAATTTTTAGTTTGGAAATAAAATTAGTAGTATCAATAATATTATCAATTTCTAATTTTTTAATTTTGTCCGGCGATCTTTTATAGTTTTCTAGATCTAAAGGATTGCCTTCGATTTTGGCAGAATAAAGGGAGCTTTTGAGTAAACTAATTCGTTGAATTTTTTGATTAACATTTGGAGGTATATTTAGCGTCAACAAGTACTGTCTTATAGCTTCAATTTTTCCAAGAATTTCAAGCATTTCTAAGGTAATGGTATATTTTGGAGGAATCTTCATATTGCCGAATATTGCCAGATATTGCCGAATTTTTTTTGTCATTTATTTTTTATAAATATATCTATCCCAAAGTTTCTTTAGGAAAGGCAAAGTTAAAGTGGAAAGAAGGAATCCCAAGGTGGGGACGATTGCGTTTAACCAGGGTTCGACTTTAAGGATATATTTTAGATAAAAAGCAATTGATAAATAAGTAAAAAAGACAAGGAAAAATCTTCTAGAGTATGAAGTTTCCCAAGCCTTATCAAGCTCGACCCTTTTATTTCTTTTTTCGATCTCCTCGACTCTTTTCTCTAATTCCTGAAGTTTGTCCATGATTATATTTTATCAGAGTAAAATACTCTATTTTAATATTATAATGTTTTTGGACTTTAATTAATTAAAGTCAATAATGTATTACAATGTTTTAAATCATTGTAATAAAAAGATTTAATGTTTTGGTTTGAAAGTTTTTGTATTTTTTGCGGAGAGGGGGGGATTCGAACCCCCGGTAGCATTGCTGCTACATACGCTTTCCAGGCGTACGCACTAGGCCACTATGCGACCTCTCCATTAGAAACCGTTAACGAGTTAAAGAGTTAACGAGTTTACGGTTTCTTATGTCCGCCTAAGTTCGCTCTTCGAGCCGCAGTAGAAATCTACTAAGGTGAGAAGTAAGAACTGGCGGACTATCAAAAGAAATTATATCACGATTAAAAAGTTTTAGATCTGGGGCTGAAATTTCTTCCTTAGGCTAGAATTGATTTTTTTTAAGATGTCGTTTAAGATAAGTTTATGGATCTAAACGAAGCAATCCTCAGGTTTTTAGAATACTGTGAACTTGATAAGAATCTTTCTTTGAAAACTGTCAGAATGTACGGTTATTATTTGCAGTTTTTTAAACAGTGGCTTATAAAAGCTCAAAACCAAAACTCAAATCTTAAATCTGAAAAAGCCGGTTTTAAAGTTGAGAACATTGATGAGGAAACGATTCGCAATTTTAGGCTGTTTATCTCACATGAGTATAAAAATCCTTATAAGGGAGCTTTAAAAAGACAGACGCAGAATTATTTTTTAATTGCCTTGAGAAGTTTTTTCCGCTTTTTGATTCGTCAAAGACTTTCGGTTCTCTCGCCCGAGATGATTGAGTTGGGAAAAAGCCGAGACAGAAATATCAAATTTTTACAGCCTGGGGAATTGGAAAATCTCTTTCGAGCGGTTGATCTCAAAGAAAAAACCGGCCTTCGTGATCGGGCGATTTTAGAAGTTCTCTTCTCCACCGGGCTTCGGGTTTCTGAACTAGTTTCTCTCAATCGCGAACAGATAAATATTGAGGCCGGCGAGTTTGGCGTCATTGGCAAAGGCGGCAAGGCGCGAGTGGTTTTTTTATCAAAAAAAGCCAAAGAATGGCTGCAAAAATATTTGGGTAGTCGCAACGATCCCTATCAGTCGTTATTTATCCGTTATTCTGGTCCACGGCCAAAGGAAGAATTGACCAATGAGAAGTTAAGACTGTCTGCCCGCTCAGTCGAGCGGATGATTGATAAATACAGGAAAAAATCAGGTTTATTATTTAGAATCGGACCGCATATTTTACGCCATTCGTTCGCCACCGATCTTTTAGAACACGGCGCTGATTTGAGAAGCGTTCAGGAAATGTTGGGACACAAAAATATTGCCACGACCCAGATCTATACTCATGTAACCAATATCAGATTGAAGGAAATACATGAAAAATATCACTCAGGCAATAAATGACAAATGACAAAATCCAAATGACAAATAAATTTCAAATTTCAAATTTCAAATTTCAAATTATCCTCTGGATATTTATTTTAGCTTTTATTGTTGTCTTTTCGTATTTAAGCATTAAGCGATATCGTACTCTTAATTCTTATTACTACGATCTTGGGATCATGAATCAGGTAGTTTACAACACTTCAAAAGGCAGGTTTTTGGAGATGACTAATCAGGATCTGAAAAAAAACGTCAGCCGGTTAGCAATTCATTTTGATCCGATTTTAGCCATATTTGCTCCGTTTTATAAAATTTATGAAGGGCCTGAGGTTTTATTAATAGGCCAAGCATTAATTCTTGGGCTGGGGGCCTGGGCAGTTTTTCTCATCTCAGAAAAAATTCTCAAGAAAAAATTTATCAGCATGATTTTTGCTCTATCCTATCTTTTTTATTTTCCAGTCCAACGAGCAGTCATTTTTGATTTTCATGCCGTTACCCTAGCAACAACTTTTCTTCTCTTTGCTTTATATTTTGATGTTTTAAAACATTATAATGCTTTTTTTATTTTCACTTTTTTAAGTTTGTTGACTAAAGAACACATCGGTTTGGTTGTTTTTTTATTAGGAATTTATTTATTTTTTATTAAAAAGGAAAAAAAAGTAGGGCTTATTACTTCGTTTTTGGGAATTTCTTTTTTTGTTCTGACTGTTTACTTCATTATTCCCAACTTTAGAGGAAGTGAGCATTTTGCTTCAAATTATTTTAGCGATATTAGTTCAAGACTGAATTATATTATCCGAAACGGCTATGCTTATTCTAAAACGCTTATTTATCCAATGTTTTTTAGCCTGTTTTCGCCGCTGACGCTACTTATCAGCGCTCCTGAATGGCTGATAAATATAATAAGCTCAAATCCCAATATGCGCTCAATTCTTTTTCATTACAACTCGGTAATCGTTGCTTTTCTTTTTTATTCTCTGATTTTGGGATATAAAAATTTTGACCGATTGGTGAAAAATAATTTAATAAAAAGAATTGTTTTTGTTTTATTTATTATCTTGAGTTTGAGATCAATTTATAAGTTTAATCCTGTCCCCTCTTCTGTCAAGTATCCGGTGAGTTACCGCGATCTTGATTCGGTCACACAAAAATCGCTGATGATTTGGAAAGAAAAATTAAAAGACGACAACATTATAGTATCTACTACCCCCCGTCTTGCACCCTTTTTTACGAATAGAAGATATTATTATAATTTTTTATATGATTCTGCTTTTGCCGAAGCTGGAGATACTGAAGAGGAAGTGGAAAAAAGCAATATCAGCAATTATAAAATGGCTGACTATGTTATTATAGACAAACAAGAAGTTAAAGATAGTTTACCTAATAAATTTTATCAAAAATTAAATCAAGATAAAGATTATAAAATGATTTTTTCAGATGATAAGAAGATAGAAGTTTATAAAAAAATATGATCTCAGTAATTATTCCATTCTATAATGAATCGGAAAATCTAGCTACTTTAATTAAACATTTAATTAAAGTAAACAATGAACTCAATCGAGAATATGAAATTATATTAGTTAATGACGGTTCGACAGATAATTCAAAAGTCAAAATTCAAAAGTCAAAATTACAAGTTAAAAGTCAAAATTTTAAAATAATAGATCATAAGAAAAGATTAGGGAAAGGATTAGCATTAAAAACTGGTATAGAAAACTCTATAGGTGAGAATATCGTTTTTATGGATGCGGACTTACAGGATGACCCAAGAGATTTACCTAAATTTATTGAAAAAATTGATCAAAGTTATGATTTTATTAATGGCATAAGAATAAAAAGACAAGATAATTTATTAGTCAAACTTTATTCAAATTTAGCCAGTTATTTTTTAAAAACATTTCTTCATTCCCCATACACTGATATTAACTGTGGATTTAAAGCATTTAAAAGAGAGGTTTTATCGGACTTTGTTTTTTATGGTAATAGTTTCCGTTTTTTTCCACTGGCTGTTTATTATAATGGATATAGAGTGACAGAAATTGAAGTGAGAAACAATCCGAGGCATTTTGGTAAAACTAAGTTCGGTAAAGGCAAAATCTTTACCGGCATTCTTGATACCTTAACCGCCTATTTTCTCTATAAATTTTCCGAAAGACCGCTGCATTTTTTTGGCTCAATAGGCGGAGTTATTTTTTTGATCGGTTTTTTGGTTTCTTTATATTTAACTATTGAAAGACTATTTTTCGGAATTTTATTGGTGACTCGACCGCTCCTTTGGTTGGGAATATTTCTTATCATCATTGGAATACAGATAGTGATGACGGGAATTATAGGAGAACTGATAGTATTTCTTGACAAAAAGTCAAATCACAAATAACAAATCCACAAATGAATAACAAATGATAAATGTTTAAACATTAAAACATGAATCCAGTTCTTGCCTTAATTATTACTAATATTATCTGGGGCGCCGCGTCGCCTATTTTTAAATTTGCTCTCCAAAACATTCCTCCTTTTACCCTGGCTTTTGTCAGATTTTTCTTTGCCGGTTTGATTTTTTTACCAATAGCAATCGGAAAATGGCAGAAATTGACGCTTCGTCAATGGTTAGAAGTTCTTCTCGTAGGATTTTTTGGGATTACTATAAATATTTCCTTTTTCTTTTTAGGTCTTCAAAAAACAGAAAGTATCAATGTGCCAATAATTGCCTCATCAGGACCAGTCTTTATTTACTTTCTTTCTATTCTCTTTCTTAAAGAGAAACCAAAAATAAAGATTTTATTGGGAATGATAATAGCTTTGTTTGGTGTATTGACAATTATTTTATCACCAATGTTTTTAGATGGAAAAAAATTTGTTATCGGCGCCATTGAGGGAAATTTATTTATTTTACTGGCAACTTTGGGAACCGTTTTCCAAGCCATTATTGGTCATCGGATATTAAAGAAAGTCAATCCTTTTCAAGTGTCGACGGTTACATTTTTGTTTGGCGCTTTGACATTTCTTCCCTTTATCAAAGGTGAATTTTTAAATTGGGACATCTCGTTTTTAAATATTAATGGTCTTGTGGGAATTATTTACGGAGTTTTCTTTTCATCAGCTTTAGCTTACTTTTTATTTTATTACGGAATTTCTAAAATAAAAGCCCAAGAGGTCGGTGTCTTTACCTATATTGATCCAATAGCTGCAGTTATCGTCGCTGCATTTCTTCTTCGAGAATATCCTAATTTATTTTACTTTTTAGGCGCATTATTGATCTTTGGAGGAATTTATTTGGCAGAAGGAAGAGTACATTGGCACCCGTTACACAAGCTAAAAAGTCACTAATTTTCAATTTTCAGTTTTCAATTTACATTGAATTTACAATGTTTCAATGGTTCAATTGAAAATTTATTGAAAATTGTAAATTGGTAATTGAAAATTGTTACAATATACTTATGTCCAAGATTCTTATCACTGGCTGTGCTGGCTACATTGGTTCAATTGCCTCTGATCTATTTTTAAAGTCAGGCTATCAGGTAGTGGGGATTGATAATTTTCAAACTGGGTATAGAAGACCAATTGAAATTCTTCAAGAAAGATACAGAGATAAGTTTAAATTCTACGAAGCTGATTTAAAATCTGACCTCTCCCCTATTTTTCAAAAAGAAAAAAATATCGACGCGGTTGTTCATTATGCTGCCTCATGTCTAGTTGATGAATCGATGAAAGATCCGGGAAAATATTTTTTGAATAATGTTACTGTCACTGCCAATTTACTTTCGACGATGGATAAATTTAATATTAAAAATATCATTTTTTCTTCAACCTGCGCCGTTTATGGAGAGGCAGAATATTTTCCCATAGACGAAAAACATCCGCTTAACCCAACAACTCCTTATGGAGCTTCTAAAAAAATGGCGGAAGAGGAAATACAGTGGTTTGCAAAAATTAAGAGGATACAGTATTGTATCCTCCGTTATTTTAATGTCTGTGGAGCGACTGATGACGGATCAATCGGTGATTCAAAAAAACCGTCGACCTTGCTTGTCCAAAATACTGTCCGCGGAGCTTTAGGGATTGAAAAATTTTATCTTACCTGTCCTGAAGTGAGTACTCCTGACAAAACTCCAATTCGTGACTATATTAATGTGGTTGATCTAAATGAAGCTCATTTGAAAGCACTAGAGTATCTTCTATCAAAAGGGAAAGAAGAAATAATTAATCTTGGGACAGGGACAGGTAGTTCAGTCTTGGAAGTAGTTAACCAAGTTAAGAAATCAACAGGAGTGGATATTCCGATTGAAAAGGCCAATACCCGGCTTGGAGATGACGCTAAAAAAATCGCTGATATCTCAAAGGCTGAAAAAGTTTTAGGATGGAGACCAGAAAAAACCATAGAAGATTCGGTCAAATCTCTTCTTATCTGGTACAAAAATCACCCGCATGGATGGGAGAAATAAATCAATTATCTTCCAAAGAGAAAGTTAAAAATTCTCTGGAAAAAATTAAGCTTTGGTTTTGTCGGCGTTGGTTCGACAGGCGGCAAATTTTGTTCTACAGCTGTAGGAATAAGTGTCGGAATCACATTTCCACCAGTTCCCTGTCTTCTTAGAGTTACTGAAGGAATAACATTGCCACCGGTTGATCCGGTATAAGTTAATGTTGAAGTTCCACCTCTTCCACCTGCCGACTTTATTGATTCTTTTTTCAATTATTGTGTTGGAGTTTTTGTTCAACAAAAATCAAAGGTTATTTTATCTGAAGACTTTAACTTTCTTGAGCCTTGGTCTTCTTTTATACTATCTGCCCCAGTTCAAACAAACCATCCAGCCCTTTTTTTCTCCTTTACTAAAATCAACTCTTCCCTTAAGAATAATTAGTGGGCAGCCGGCGCCTTACGGAGGCGCTTTTTATAATCTTTCCACTTTTTTTATCTTGACCATCTTATATCTGCCTCTGGTGATTTATGGTCTTTATTCTGTCAGGGACAAGCTTCACTCTTTACGGCCATTTATCATTGGACTGATAGTTACTTCACTATTGGTTTTGACAAAATTTTCTTTTCATCAAAGGTTTTTGATTCATCTGGATATTTTTTTAGTTTTTTTTGGCGGACTGGGGCTTTACTTCTTATTTGAAAAATTTCAGAAGAAAAAAGAGATTATCGATTTTTTAAAATTCTATATTTTTATATTAGTCGTATTTATCTTCGGGTTTATCTATAAAACATCATCGCCTCTTATATCTAAATCCCTTTTAAAAGAAATAAAAACTTTCTCAAATATTAGTTCGCCTGGTTATGTTCTATCTCTATCGCCTGAAGATCACGCCTGGCTGATGGGCTATACTAATTTTAAAGTGATTGCTCGTGATTTTGGAGACAATGATAAGTATTGGAATGGTAACCATTGGCAGGACTTTTTTGGAAATCAGTCAATAGAGGAAAAAATTAAATTATTAAAACTGCTTCCCCGGCCTTTGTATATCTTTATTAATGACGCTAATGGTTACCGATTTGACAATCTAAAGATAATGCCTTGTTTTAAAAGTAAGACCCTTCATTTTATCGAGGTTGGATGTTGAGTTGTCAAGAAGCTCTAATGAGCGGTGGATGGGATTCGGACCCACGACCTTCTCCTTGGAAGGGAGACATTCTACCGCTGAACTACCACCGCAAAAGAAATTTCTAATTTTTAATTATACAATAGTTATGTGAAATATAAAATTTTAATCATTTTTGCCATCGCTTTTTTTATTCGATTAATTGCTTTAAATCAGTCTCTTTGGCTTGATGAAGCAACGACAGCCAGAGTCGTCCAGCAATATAATTATCAAGAAATTATTACTAAATTTTCCCCGAATGATTTTCATCCGCCGTTCTATTATCTTTTCATGAAATTATGGACGAATATTGTTGGATATAGTGAAGTGGCGCTAAGAATGCCGTCGGTTTTATTTAGTCTGGCAACGGGCTATGTCGTTTATCTAATAGCGGGGATTTGGGGAGCAGTATTTTTTTTATTTAATCCGCTGATTATCTACTATTCTCAAGAGGCTCGTATGTACATGATGGCGACGTTTTTTCTGACAGGAGCGCTGCACTATTTTTTACAACTTGTCATTGCGAGAAGCAAAGTGACGAAGCAATCTCATAAAAACGAGATCGCCACGGCCGCCTTCGGCGGCCTCGCGATGACAACAGCACTTTTAACTTTTTACGGTTCGTTTTTTCTGGTTGCCGCTTTTTTGACTTATTTTTTATACAAAAAGCAATATAAGTATTTCATTGTTTCATTGTTGATATTTATTATTTCATTGTTATTAATCAGTCCCCTACTTTATAAACAACTGGTCAACTCAAAAATTGCTTTGGCAAACGTGACTAATTGGTCATTAGTTTTGGGAAAAGCGAATATTAAAAACTTACTTTTAATTCCGGTTAAATTTTCGATAGGCAGGATAAGTTTTGAGCCAAAGGGGATATATTATTTAGTGGCAGGGATATGGACTACATTTGTGATATCTCAAATCGCAAAACTCAAAACTCAAAACCAAAACTCAAATCCTAAATCTATTAATTTATTTCTTTATTTATTTATTTTTCCATTAGCTTTAGGTTTTGTAATTTCGTTTATAACTCCACTGCTTCAATACTTCCGATTTATTTATTTAATTCCAATCATGAGTATATTATTAACTTTTAGTATATTAGGAAAGCCTCTGCTCCACCGGTCCAGTGGCGCAGGCTTGATTGGGGTTTTTTTGATGTTTTCGTTAATTTATCTTTTAATTCCTCAGTTTCATCGGGAGGATTGGAAGAGCTTGGTGAAAAGTTTGCCTAGTAATAAGCCGGTTTATATGATTACTTCATCAAGCGATGTCTTACGATATTACAATAATAGTTTGAAAGTTATCCCCCTTCGTTCCGATTTCATCGGAACTACGGTGGGACAAGAAGAAATTATTGTTATTCCTTATACTGCTGAGATTCACGGAGTTGATTATCAAAAGATTCTTCAGGAAAAAAATTATAGACTTGTTAATAAAAAAGTCTTCAGAGGGTTAGAATTAGAACATTGGGCCAACCTAAATCCGACCGAAGCGGTCAAATGAAGGTTGGTATGACAGGCTAAACAAGCAGTTTTTTAGGTAATTTCTCGATATTTTTTAATAGTGAAGATTAAACCGATAATCAAAGCTGCGGTAAATCCTAAAGCAATTACATAAGGCGGTCCAAAAACTCCGTATTTAGGAATGGCATATAAACAACCGAAAGTTATAGTTAGAAAAAAAACTACATTAGCAAATAGAATAACACTGGGTTTTTTGACAGTATATAAAAGAAAAAGAAAAGGCAGGTTGAGAAAGGTGTAGATAATAAAAGGCAGACTCAAAGATTTAGTGATAGCAGCAGTTTGGGCGAATTTTTCTGTGAAAAAAAGATAAAAGACCCAGTTAGGCGTGAAGTATAAAGCGATAAAAAGGAAGGCAGGGATTAAAAGGTAAAGAAAACCATGCCTGAATTCTTTCATGATTTCTTGCTTGGTTTTTATTTTGGAAAAATTTGGTGATAAAACTTGAGTAATGCTGGCAACTGAAGCCATTACTGTTAAAATAATTTTTTGGGCTAGACCATAATATCCAACCTCAGGCGACTTGGAAAGGAAAAAAGACAGTAAAAATAGATCCATTCTAGAAGCTAAATTAAAAAACTGCGAGGCAATAAAAAAAGTCAAAGTATAGGCAAATTTAAACTCTTCCTTGACAATCGGCGCCTTGATAATTCTGAAAAAAATATACTTTTTTTCAAAAAATAATAAAATAAAAAAAACTGCCGGCCCAAGAATACCGAAGGTAAAAATGATTGAGCCGACGGTAACCAAATTAAGAGGAATTAAAGCAATAATAACAATCGTCTTTATTACATTCGAGAGGTTGAGATACAAATTGGCTTTCAAAAATTGCTTGGCAGCATTTAAGGCATTGATGGCGTAGTTTTGCCAGATCAGAAATAATACCGAAAAGGTAGTTAGGTAAAGCTCATATTCGGGGGCGCCGGTTTTGAAAAAAACCTTATCTAGATATGGAAAAAAAATAAAAAGCAGGGTGATGACAATTATTGAAAAGCCTGTTTGATAAGAAAGAATAGTTTTCAAAAAAACATAAGTATTTTTATGGCGCTTTTCGATCATCGGCGGCAGGTAAGAGTAGATACTTGCGGTCGTTCCAAAGTCAAGAATATTGGCCAAAACATAAGCAACTCCCAAAAGAACGCTCAAGACGCCGTAATCAGAAGGATGCATGATGCGGACCAGCAAGAAGGCGAAAAAAGCGACGAAGAAAACATTTAGGTAGTTGCCGATGGTGTTGACGATGATATTACGGCTGGTAGGTTTCTTAATAAAGCTAAACAATCTTTGGATCATCCGATAATTATAGCACCAAACCTAATTGCAATTACTTTTATTATGTTATAATCTTAACTTATATGTCAAAATCAGCTTTAATCACCGGAATTTTAGGCCAGGATGGGCCTTATTTAGCCGATTTCTTGCTTAGAAAAGGCTATAAAGTTTATGGTTTAATAAGACGTTATTCCAATCCAAATTTTTCCAACCTTGATTATTTAAATGTTACCAATAAAGTTGACTATGTTGAAGGCGATATGAATGACGAAGCGTCCTTATTGAATTTGATCCGCGGCCTTCATCCCGATGAGGTTTATAACTTGGCGGCCCAATCTTTTGTCAAGGCTTCTTTCGAGCAAGCCAAACTGACAACAGAAGTCAATTCTTTGGGTCCCTTATATCTTTTAAATGCCATAAAATTCTTTTCACCAACGACCAAGTTTTATCAGGCATCAACAAGCGAGATGTTCGGACTGCAACACACCAACGGCTATCAAGACGAAAAAACTCCATTTCATCCCCGTTCGCCCTATGGCGTTTCCAAGGTTTACGCTTATTGGATCACCGTTAATTATCGAGAATCATACGGTCTTTTTACCTGTAATGGCATTCTTTTTAATCATGAATCACCGATTCGCGGCATTCAATTTGTCACGAGAAAAATCACCGATGGCGTGGCAAAAATTAAGCTGGGTTTGGTTAAAGAACTTCGTTTAGGAAATCTTGAAGCCAAACGCGACTGGGGGTTTGCCGATGACTATGTTGAGGCGATGTACCTGATGATGCAACAAAAAAATCCTGATGATTATGTCATCGGTACCGGTGAGAGTCATAGCGTCCGTGAATTTGTTGAAATCGCTTTTAAATCAATAGGTATTGCCGACTGGAAAAAATATGTGGTGATTGATCCTCAATTCAAAAGACCGGCCGAGGTACCTAATCTAAAAGCTAAAGCTGATAAAGCGAGAAAAAATCTTGGTTGGAAGCCGAAAGTCGCATTTGATGAGTTAGTAGAAATAATGGTTAAGGCAGATTTGAAACGATATGGATCGAGATAAGAACATTGACAATCTTCGTGGCCTAGCCATGCTAGCGATGATTATTAGTCATACTACTGCCTATTTTTTAAAAGATAAACTAGCTTTTTTAATTTGGGATATTACTGAGTTTGCCGTTCCGATTTTCTTATTTTGCTCAATCTATATTTTTTATCAAAAATTAAAAACAATCGACTGGTCAAGTTTTTTAAAGTATCTTAAAAAAAGACTGTCTCGTTTGCTTCTCCCTTATTATTTATTTTTACTAGTTTATTTTTTTCTAATTTATTTTTTTGAGCCAAAAAAACTCAGTTTTCATCACTTTTTCAGTAATATCTTTCTTTATGGCGGACTAAGTCTTAACTGGTTAGTATTACTTTTTATTTACCTAATCTTTTTAATGCCTTTTATCTTCTTATTAGAAGAAAGAAAACTGTGGTTTTATTTATACGGAGCTTTCAGTCTAGTTTCTTCACTAGTTTTTGTTTTTATTTCACCAATTAATTATCGATTGATAATGTGGCTTCCTTGGTCATTGATTATTTATCTGACTATATATGTCATTAAAAATAAAAATAACAACAAAAGATTATTTCTGTTAGCAGCTATTTCTTTAACAGTTTTTGCTCTTTTATATTTTGTCGAGAAAAAAACCGGACATAAATTAATTCAATACGCGAACAAATACCCTCCCAATTTATACCATTTATCTTATGGAGCTTTTTCAATTGTTTTCTTTTTTTGGTTATCAAAGAAAAAAATATTTCAATTCTTATCTTTTGATAAATTTTTAAAATTTTTTAGCATTAACTCTTACTCTCTTTTTTTTATTCATAATCTCGTAATATTGATTTTAAACTGGCTAAATATTAGATTCTTCAACTGGATTTTATTCTTTATCTTTGTTATCGCTATCTCCATGATTCTTCAGTTTTTTTTGAACGTAGCAAAAAAATTGTTTGTGTAATTTTCCCACTCAAATTTCCTTTCCGGTTTAGGTGAATATTGTGATAAGATTTTTTTAATTTTTTCAACTATCGCTTTTTTATCAGAGAGATTAACACGATATTTTTCATCGATAGTTTCTTTTAAACTTGAGTTATCACCAACGATTATCCTTGCTCCGCAGGCTAAAGCCTCCAAGGGCGGCAGACCAAATCCTTCATATGAAGAAAGATAGATATTAAGTTGACAGGCATTGTAAAAATACGGTAAATCTTCATCCTCGATATAACCGACAAATTTAATTTTATTCTCAAGGCTCAAATCTCTAACCAGTTGAAAAACTTGTTCATTCTTCCAGCCCGCTCTTCCGGCAATAATAAAATTGTAATCAGAATATTTGGAATTCTTTATTAACTCATTGAAAACCTCGATTGATAAAGCTAAGTTTTTTCTAGGTTCAATTGCTCCTGAATAAAAAAGAAAATTTGTAGGATAATCAACTTGATATTTTTTTAAGACAGATCTTATTTTATTGTTGTCGTTAATTTTTTTGAACTTCTCCCCTACTCCCGGGTAAATGACGTGAACTTTTTTTTCATCGATTTGCGGATAAAGTTTTAATAAGTCTTTTTTAGTATTTTGCGAATCACAAATTATCGTGTCACCGTATTTAATTGTTTTCTCCAGTTTTTTTTCGTGAGCAGAAATTACTTCCTGAGTATGGAACTCCGGAAACAGTTTCCAGGTTAGATCATGAATAGTAGTTACTCCTCTAGTTTCTGGTAA
>Ga0210050_1002261_pt1 | contig 18758 bp, 17 predicted proteins | sample CryGey132114_all_FD_185463 | JGI IMG/M metagenome (GOLD analysis project Ga0210050, IMG submission 185463) | Groundwater microbial communities from aquifer - Crystal Geyser CG22_combo_CG10-13_8/21/14_all (SPAdes) (version 2) | ecosystem: Environmental > Aquatic > Deep subsurface > Groundwater ...
AATTATAAACTCGCGCGGGTGGCGAAATCGGCAGACGCGCCATTTTGAGGTGATGGTGCCCGTAAGGGCTTGGAGGTTCGAGTCCTCTCCCGCGCACCAGTATTAAACTTTCAGGAATTTTGCCGATTGATTCAGCCGCGCGAAGCGCGGCAAAGAAGGGAAACACTGGCTCGCCGCGCACGGCGCGGCTCGCCAAGCGCAGGTTCGAGCCAAAGATTTCTTTGGCGGCAACCTTCTTGTGAAGAAAGTTGCTATCCCTTGCGATTTTGACGAGGGTTGAAGCGACTTTTATCCATTCTTTCATCGGTTCGAGCCAATCATTCTGCTTTTGTTCAATCCGCGCCATTTTCTCGTCCAGCGACTTCTTTTCAGATAACAAGATTGCTTTCTGTTCTCGGTAAATTTCCCGTTCAATATCCTGCTCTAAATAGCCGTCCAGAAGTCGCTGGAGCTTCGTTTGTATGGCGCGGATTTTGTTTTGGCCCTCTCCTGAACAAAAGCAGAAACGGATTGGGCGGATTGCTCTTTCTTGGTTTCCGCCATTTCTAAAAGTTTTTCCGCCCAATCCGGACGCAAAGAAAATTTTTGAAGCAGAGAGGAAATTTGTTTATCTAGTTCCTCTTGGCGAATACAGGGTTCGGGACATTTTACCGCCTTACTCTTTTTCGTGCAGTGGTAATAAATGTAATCGTGGACATTTCCATTTTTCTGTTTTTTAACCCTGTATTCGCCAGTTATCATCATTCCGCAAGTTCCGCATTTCAACAATCCACAAAAAACTTGCGGCTCGATTTTGGATTTCTTTCTCGGCCTTCCTCTCTGTTTCAAAACTTCCTGAACTTTATCAAAAATTTTCTTTGCGATGATTGGCTCGTGATTGCCTTCGTGCAATTCTTTGGAGTAGCGAAATAACCCTGTATAAAATGGATTTGAAAGGATAAAAGTCGCCCTCGTCTTGTGGATTCTCTTTCCGCCGCGGGAAAATATCCCGCGTTGCGCCAAAAAGTCGGAAATGTCCTCTAGCCGAGAATTGCCCTCGGCGTAAAGCTCAAAGGCCCCGCGAATAATCTTTGCTTTCTTTCTGTCCACGACCACCGTTTTGGTGCGACTATCGTTGATGTAGCCGATTGGCGCGGGGCCGGGGTATTCTCCACGCTTCACTTTTTGGCGCAAACCACGCTTCGTGTTTTCGGAAAGAGAATCCACATAGTATTTGCTTTGCCCAAATACAATGTTCAACATAAATTTTCCTTGCGGCGTATTTTCAAACCACAGCGTTGGAAACTTCAAGCTCGCAAGTTTTTCAGCGTCCAAAAGGTAAATGATACGCCCACCGTCCACAGAATTGCGCGCCAATCTGTCCGCATGCCAAGCCAAAATTCCATTCGCCTCACCTTTTTCTATTCGCGCCAACATTTCACCAAAAATCGGTCGGCCCGGAATTTTGGCACTTTGCTTTTCAATAAAGACATCAATGATGTTCAAGTTTTCTTGTTTGGCAAAGGCGCGCAATTCTGCGATCTGGTCTTCAATCGAGCACACTTGTTTATCTTCCACATCGGTGGACTTGCGGGCGTAGAGGAAAAATTTATGTTGTTCTATATTCATATTTTTATTGGGCAAAGCAAATACTTAAAATCGTAAGGGATTTCGAACCTGCGCTTGGCGAACCGCGCCGTGCGCGGCGAGCCAGTGTTTCCATACCTTTCCGCGCTTCGCGCGGCTGAATCGGTCGGGCAAAAATCGGAAAGTTTAATCTTGGTGCGTTTGTTTGACGAAATCCGAACCTATTTTGAGCGAAACTGACGCTCCGCCCCGCCACCATGCCGCCAAGCGGCACTACCTCGCAGAAAAACGCACTTTGCAATTTTCCTAATTTTGCGCACGACCCATTTTTTCTCCTAAAAGGAAAAGTGCGTTTTTCTGCTCGGCTCTGTTCTGACGAACAGGGCGGCGGGGCTACGCTTCGGCTCGGACGGCTCGGCATTCCCCCTTGAACCCCCTTGCCGAGCCGTCCTCGCTTGAGCGGGCGGATTTTTTGGCGGCGGAATTATTTATTCTTGCCCTTGCCCCACCACTCCCATGCGCGGGCAAGTTGTAGGAACTCCCTAAAATCAATAAATCCATACGCTAACTATAGTATGTAGAACCAAAGTTAGCAAGTGGATATACTGTAAGTATCAATATGAAAGGAGAAGTACTTATCAAATTTGGTAAAAAAGTCCGCGAGGAGCGGGCGAGGTTAGGTTTATCGCAGGAAGAATTAGCCTCACGCGCCGGCGTTCACCGAACATATATCGGCATGATTGAGCGAGCCGAAAAGAATATCACTTTAGAAAATATAGAAAAAATTGCGAAAGCTCTCAAAATTAGTATCGCGGACTTTTTTCAATCCTAAATCTATGTTACTAACGAAATTTGAACAATTTTTAGAATCAGTTCATCTCAAGGCCTATCGGGAAAAATATAGGCCAATTAAGATTGTGGAAATGGACTTGCCAAAAGAAATTCAGGCAATCGAAATGCTCTACAAGGTTTATTGGGACCAAAAGAAGTTTTTAAACTTTGAGGATTTTTATCAAGAATATCTAAAAGCCCATAAAAAGGACATTGAAACTTTTAGGCAAAAAGTAACAATGTGTAAGGACTGTTTTTATCGCGGATTGCCAGCAAGAATTTACCGCACATGGGCGAGCATTATTACTCAAATTCACGCTGGCTATGTTGCGGAGGCTGTATTTGGCGATGAAACAGTAGCAATGTCATCAGCCCTTGATCGTCAGGGGGCGGATTTTCAAGTTATCTATCGCGGCAAGACATTAAACTATCAGGTTAAAAAGAAGTCGCTCGGCAGAGAAGTAAGGCAGGAAAAACCAAAATCAAAAAATCCACTTCCGGGGGAATTTGTAGATATTAAATATGAGGTCCCAAGTAGTGATTATTTTGAAAATCCAAAGAGAAAAGACGGCGACTATAAATTACCATATAAGAGATTTATGGATAACAAAGAGCTAAAACGATTTCCTAACGGTTTTGTTGTTTTTACTCCCTACACTTTTGAGAAGAAAAAAGCAGAAATAGATCAAGCTCTAAAGTAGTTTGGGTATAAATTTTGCGGAACTCAAAAATTTCTCGGCGATTCTTACATAGTCGGGGTTAATTTCAAAACCGATATACGATTGCCCTAATTCTTTCGCCGCTACACACTCCGAGCCAGTACCGACAAAAGGCACCAAGATTACGCCGTCTTTTTTGGGCATTGCAGACAAGATCAATTTTCGCGAAAGTTCAAGTGGTTTTTGTGTAGGGTGTTTAATTATTTCGTGCTTGTCGTGTTTTTGTAGTTGTCGTGGCTCAAAAACATCGTCGCAAGTTTTACATAAAAACCACCTTTCAACCATTCCGGCCCCTCCGGCCAAGGCGGCTATTTTGATAACATCCCGTGGCAATGCGCCACCCGAGTGAGCGTTATAAACAGTTTCCAGACCCCCCTTGCTAAATCTGCCCACTGTTCCTTTTCTTACTTTTCCGGCTGCTCCATTTAAGAATCCTTCCGTGTACGGCTCTCTAACTTCGTCTCTATTGAAAGTCGGCTTGTCTTTCCAGGCACAGATAATCGCTTCGTGGCTTCTTTGCCAAAAATTAATCGAGGCGACATTTTTGTTTGTGTAGTGCCAGATGAGCCATCGTTTTTTTATCGGTATTTCAACGGAAAGATGAGCTAAAATCTCGCTGAAGCCATAAATAAACATTGTTCCAGTGGGTTTCATTACTCGAATACACTCATTTATCCACTCTTTACACCAAGCCACATACTCGCTCAATTCCCGTTTATCGCCATTGTTGCCAAAATCTTTTCCGATGTTGTATGGAGGATCGATGACGATGACATCGCAACTTTCATCGGGAAGTTTTTTAAGTTCTGCTACCGCGTCGCCTAAGATTATTTTATTGAGTGGTAAAGATTTTGTTTTCTTTGCTGTAGAAGTAGTAATTTTTTCTGCCTGCAATTCTTCTTCGTTTTGGATAACATCAATAACAATGCCTTGAATTTTAATATCTTTGTCCTTTCTAATAATTATCGGCTCGTACGCGCTGTTTGCTGGTTGTAGCCGTATTTGATTGCGCTCTCTATAAATTTTTTTGAGTGTCGCTTCGTAATTATCTATCAAGGCGACGACACGCTGGCCATTTTCGGCGATTTCCTGCTGTTTTACCAACACAACATCGCCGTCTTTGATATTTTCATCAATCATACTATTACCACTCACACGCAAAGCATAAATTTGACCGCTTTTTGGCAATTTGGCTTTTGGTATGGAAATAAACTCATTCTGACGAATTGCCTCTATGGGTTCACCGGCGGCAATAGTCCCCAAGAGAGGAATCTTTACTAAAGATTCCTTTTCGGGGACGCTAATTGCGCGCGCCTTGTTCTTTATTCTTTCCAAATAACCCTCCTTTTTTAGTTTGGATATATGAAAATGGGCGGTGGAAACAGAGGAAAGTTTGAAGTGCTTACTTATTTCCTTGAGTGAGGGAGCATACCCCTTCTTTTTTGAGTAGGATTTTACGAAGTCGAAGACTTCTCTTTGCTTTTTTGTAATCATAAACTTGACTAATTTGACCTATTTTCTATACTTAAAGTATAATCGAAAGAAAATAGAAAATCAAGGTCGAGTTATCCCCAACACTAAATTATGAAAGGTAGTACCAAACAACCGAGAGTATTCATATCCTATAGTTGGTCCAGCCCACAACATGAGCAGTGGGTTTTGGACTTAGCAGAGCGTCTGTCTGGGGACGGCGTGGTTGTCGTTCTAGATAAATGGGATCTTAAAGAGGGGCAGGACAAACATGTATTCATGGAACAAATGGTGAATGACGCGGATATTAAAAAAGTGCTTGTGGTTTGTGATGGAGTTTATCAAACAAAAGCAGACAATAGAAAAGGTGGAGTTGGCACAGAAACGCAGCTAATCTCCAAAGAAGTTTATGAAAGCACGGGACAGGAAAAATTCATTCCTATTATTCGCGAATATGATGAATCAGGGAAACCCTGTATTCCACAATATATGGCAAGCCGAATTTATATTGATCTGTCTTCTGACGAAAAATTTGAGGAGAATTATCAAAAACTTATAAGAAATTTATACAATAAGCCGCTTCTTAAAAAACCATCACTTGGAACGCCGCCGGCTTATATCTCCGAGGAAGAACAAATTGTTTTAAGAACATCACATAAAGTTGCCGAAATTAAAAATGCTATACTTAATGACCGAAGTAGCGCGAACGGCTTAATTTCAGATTATTTAGATACTTTTATTGCTTCTCTGGAAGATTTTAGACTATCCGGTGGATCCGCACCTGATTTTGATGATAAGGTGGTGGAAGTTTTAGAAAAAATGTTGCCTTTGCGTGATGATTTTATTGATTTTATTTTTACAATTTTCAAATATCAAGGACGGGTTGAGGTTGAAAAGCTCCAAAACTTTTTTGAGAAATTAATACCTTTCAGTAATCGTCCCGAAAATGTACAGAGTTATACAAGAATTGATTTTGATAATTATAGATTCTTTTCTTACGAACTCACCCTCTATTTACTTGCTGTACTTATAAAACTCAAAAAATATGACGAGTTGACATATTTTATAAATAATCAATATTTCTATCGTAGCTCAAACACATCGGAGTTGGCCTATAACGGTATAGAGATTTTTAATCATTATTTGCCTTCGCTTGATGAAATCAGGAATAAACGATTAGAGCTGCGCCGCGTCAGCGTTACCGCCGATCTCATTAAATCTCGGGCAACAAGAAAAGATATTGATTTTAATGATCTTATTCAAGCTGATTTAGTTGCGTTCTATATTACGGAACTACGAGGTGGCCATTTCGGATGGTTTCCCCGAACTTCAGTATACAATTCTCGGTGGGGTTCTGGTGTTGAAATTTTTGATCGCTTAGTATCACGACAACATTTCGAAAAAATCAAAAGTTTGTTTGGTATCAAAACTATAGATGAGTTGAAAAAGCTAATTGCTCAATATATTGAGCGTAGTCAAGAAGAGATAAAACAAGGACACCGTCGCTCGTGGTCATGGGATTACGAAATTCAACCCTTGGAAAAGGTTATTGAGCGGGATAAAATAGGTACAGTCCAATAACCGCCGCCAAAAAATCCGCCCGCTCAAGCGAGGACGGCTCGGCAAGGGGGTTCAAGGGGGAATGCCGAGCCGTCCGAGCCGAAGCGTAGCCCCGCCGCCCTGTTCGTCAGAACAGAGCCGAGCAGAAAAACGCACTTTTCCTTTTAGGAGAAAAAATGGGTCGTGCGCAAAATTAGGAAAATTGCAAAGTGCGTTTTTCTGCGAGGTAGTGCCGCTTGGCGGCATGGTGGCGGGGCGGAGCGTCAATTTCGTTCAAAAAAGGTTCGGATTTTGTCAAACAAACGCACCATTATTGTTTTTTTAAAGGAGGAAAAATGATTTGTTTCAATCTTATTCAGATTTCTTTAATTTTTTGTAAGTCATTTTATTGGGGTTAGAGAATTCGCAGCCGCAATATTTTTGGCGATAAAGATTTAATTTTTTAGAAAGCTCCAAACTTCTTTGATGATTTTTTTCTAAATCAAAAGAAAAAGTTTTGTATCTCAACCCGTATTTTTTAGCTAAAAGTCCTCCGTATTCATTGATAAATTTCACGTCTTTATAGCGACTAAGGCTTAATGTCGTGGCAAATTCATTAAAGCCATGGGTTTTAGCAAATAAAGCCGTTTGCTCTAAACGAAACTTGAAACAGACAAGACACCGCTCTTTATTTTCCTTGTAATCCTGGGGCTTACCAGGTAGTTCTTTTTTGATAAAACTTAACCACTGACTATGATTATACTCTCCCGGATGAATTTTTAAATTTAAGATTAAAGCAACTTTTTCAAGCTCTTTCAGACGCTTGGAATATTCCTCCTCTGGATATATATTGGGGTTAAAAAAATACAAAATCAAATCTTTATTTTTTTCAACGATTGGCAGGGCACAAGGGGCGCAACAGACATGAAGAAAAAGCATACATTAAAAACTAAAACTTGTACAGAATTTGGATCATAATAAAAATTATATAAAAAATAATTAAACCAGCGCCTTCATAAATAGAAATTTCTTTCTTTGTATAAGAAAAAATAGCAAAGAAAACACTGGCAATAATTAAAAAGGCAAACATTAATAAAAATTGATTAAAATCAATAATCCTAATTGGATAAATAACAACCGCTAATCCTAGGGCCAAACAGCTATTAGCCACGATAGTTCCCAAAGAACTGCCTAAAGGCATTTCTTTGTGTCCCTGCATGATTGAGCGCAAGCCAAAGGTTAATTCCGGCAGAGTGGTTCCCAAAGAAACGATTAAAAGACCGCTAAGAATCAAGGGAAAATTAAGATTCAAAGCTAATATTTGGGCAGTCCTGGTAACTGCTTCAGCTGAGACTATAAGTAGAATAACACCAATAATGAAATAAAAAATATTCTTTGAAAAATCTTTTTTAGAGACATTATTATAAATTTTACTAAATTGTTTTTTCCGTTCGATCATCAATAAAATATAAAAGAAAAAAACAGTTAAGATAATTATGCCGTCTATTCTAGAAATAAATTTATCTAAAGCTAACAACATTGGAAATAAAGCTAAAACTAAAGCATAAAAAATATTCTTTTGCGTCGTGTTTGAGCTGGGTCGCAATCCCCTGCCGACAATGGCCACTAAACCCAAAATAAGAGTCAAATTTATAATATTAGCTCCAACTACGTTACCCAAGGACAAATTCGGAATTTTATGAGCAGCCGAGGTTATGCCAATAAAAATTTCCGGCAAACTAGTGGCTACGGCCACTATAATAAAGGAGACGGAAAATTCGCTCCAACGCAAGATAGCGGCAATTTTAGTTAAACTGCGAATAACTAAATCAGCCGACTTAATCAATATCAAACAGGCGATAAAGATGAGAACTATATAAAAAATAGTCATAATTATTTTTTGACAATAAATAAAGATTTGCCGAATTCAATTAAAATCACGTTAATTAATCCCAGGCTGATTAAGATTAGCCAATCAATTAAATTAAGTGGTGTGGTTCTCAGAATTTTTTGAAAAAATGGTGAATAAACAGCTATTAAAAGCATGGCAACGCCAAATAAAACGCTTAAATTCAAAAATTTATTGTTAAATGGATTATAATGCCAAAGGTTTTTCTTTAAATTTTTACAACTATAAACAAAAAACAAACTAGCTATTCCTAAACCGACAAAGATAATTGTTCGGAGATGACCAATCTCATAATAATTTTGTTTTAACAAAAACCAAAATAAGGTCAATAAAATTAGATCAGTCAAAATACCAATAAAAAAAACAAGGAATCCTATTTCCTTATTGAAAATCGGGACGTCATGACTGCGAGGCTTTTCTTTCAAAACTTCTGATTCGCCTTTTTCATAAGCTAAGGCCATGGCTGGTAAAGTATCGCTAATAATATTAACCCACAAAATTTGAGCGGCAAGAAGTGGCAAGGGCCAACGGAAAATAATTGCTCCGGCGATTAAAATTACCTCAGTAAAACTAGAACAAAAAAGATAAGTAATTATTTTTTTAATATTGTCAAAAATAGTTCTTCCTTCTTTTACTATTTCAACTATTGTCTTGAAATTATCATCTAAAAGAACAATATCTGCCGCTTCTTTGGTTACTTCTGAACCAGAACCTAAAGCAATGCCTATATCAGCCGCTTTAATGGCCGGGGCATCATTGATGCCATCACCTGTCATTGCCACTGCCTCTTTATTAGCCTTGAGGGCATTGATAATTCTAATTTTATGTTTGGGCTCTACTCTGGCAAAAATATTTATTCTCTTGACTTCCTTTTGAAGCTCTATATCAGAAAGCTTGTCTAAGTCCTTTGCTTCAATAATATTTTTATCTTTAATCAGTCCTATCTCTTCACCAATGGCCTGAGCGGTTAAACGATGGTCTCCAGTGACAATAATCGGCCTAATCCCTGCTTTAAGGCACTCCTTGATGGTTTCTTTCGTCTCGGGCCTCAAAGGATCTTTAAGGGCGATTAAGCCGAGATATTCCATTTCTGTTAAATCCGCTTCTTGCAAATCTTTATCAACAGCTTTTATTTTTTTCTGAGCGAAAGCTAAAACTCTCAAACCTTTAGCGGCCATCTCACAATAGTCTAATTTGACTTTCTCAATTTGTTCTGAAGTAAGTTGACAGGTGTTAAAAACGCTTTCTGGCGCTCCTTTAATTAAAATCAGATGATGATTTTCGTCTTTCATCTCGTGCAAGGTCGCCATATACATTTTTTCTGATTCAAACGGTATTTCATCTAGGCGGGGGAAAATTTTTATAACTTTTTCTCTGTCTAAGCCCGACTCAACAGCGCCTAAAAGCAGGGCGATTTCGGTTGTATCGCCGCTGAGAACCCAATTTTTTAGTTCATCTTCATAATTTTCAACAATTACATTATTGCAAAGCAAGGCAATTTTAAAGAGATCCTCTTTATACTCATCTTTAAACGGCAAAATACCGGCCACGCTCATCTTCCCTTCAGTCAAAGTCCCAGTTTTATCGCTGCAAATAACCGTTATACTGCCTAGGGTTTCTGCGGCAATCAATCTTCTCACTAAAGCTTTCTTTTCTAAAATTCTTTGCATGCCAATAGCCAAACAAACGGTCAAAGCAATAACTAGACCTTCGGGAACACCAGCCACGGCTACTGCCACCGAGATCAAAAGCATCTCTAAAAATGGTCGACCAGTTAAAAGCCCAGCTACAAAAAGTATTAAACATATGCCGACAATAACTAAACCAATCAGGCGAGCGAGATTGCCTATTTTTTTCTGAAGCGGGGTCTTTGTTTTTTCGGTTTCTCTAATTAAAGAGGCAATTTGACCAATTTCTGTTTTCAAACCGGTGGCTGTCACCACTGCTTTCGCTTTGCCGCGCGTGATCGTCGTTCCCATATAGATCATATTTTCCCGATCAGCTAATGGCGTCCCCTCTTTTGAAAGACTGATTTTTTTACTAGATGGTATTGATTCGCCGGTAAGAACCGCTTCTGTTACCTGTAAATTATGCAAACTTAAAAGACGGGCATCAGCTGGAACAATATCCCCTGCCTCAACAATCACCATGTCGCCGGGCACCAATTCCTCAACTTCAATTAAATGTTCTTTTTTCTCGCGAATTACTCTGGCATGACGCTGTACTGTTTGTTTTAATCGAAGAAGCGTTTTCTCCGCTTTATTTTCTTGGAAAAATCCAACAATACTATTAATAAGAAGGGCTGTTAAAATTACCGCGGAATCAATAAATTCTTGTAAAGCAAAAGCAACAAAAGCCGCCACAATTAAGATAAAAATTAGCGGATTTTTAAATTGGTTCAAAAAAACTTCTAAAGTGGTTGTCTTTTTTCTCTCAGGCAATTTATTCTTGCCATATTTCTTTTGTCGTCTTAATATCTCTTCTGCGTTTAACCCATTTTCATTTGTTTTCAACTCCTGGAATATTTTTTCAATTGTTAGAGAATGCCAAATCATAATTTTTTAATTCTTATATAATAAACATGGCGTCGCCAAAAGAATAAAAGCGGTATTTCTCCTTAATTGCCTCCTGGTAGGCCTTCAGAATTAATTCTCGACCGGTAAAAACGCGCTTGTCCGCCGTCGCTGATTCAACGAAGGCGGAAACGAGCAAGAGCAGGGTTGATTGCGGCAGGTGAAAATTAGTGATCAGGCTATCGACAAATTTAAATTTAAAGCCTGGATAAATAAAGAGGCTATTCCAGCCTTTCTTCGGTTTCAAGAATCCATTTTTATCAACGCAATGTTCCAAGGCTCTGGTCACCGTTGTGCCAACCGCAATAATTCTTTTTTTCTTTATTTTTGCCTCATTTAATCTGAAAGCAGTTTCTTTTGATAAAGAAAAATATTCTGGCTGCATCTGGTGTTTTTCAATTTCCTTAACCCTTATTGGTTCAAAGGTTCCTAAACCGACGTGCAGGGTTAAAAACTCCGTCTCTGTCCCCTTCTCCCTGATTTTATCTAAAAGTTTTTCCGTAAAATGAAAACCAGCAGTTGGGGCGGCCACTGAACCTTTGTTTTTGGCATAAACTGTCTGATAATTTTTGAAAGAAAGAGAGGTCGGATGTTTGATATAAGGGGGAAGAGGTACTTGGCCTAATTTTGAAATTTCTTTTTTTAAAGTTTCTCCCTGTTTATTAAAAACAATTAAATTTTCTTTTTCTATTTCACCTGATAAAGAATGGGAAAATTTAATCTTTAATGATTTTTTTAATTTTGGCCTACTGATGATTATCCATTTAGCCGGCCACGAGGTTTCATCAAAAACCGCTTTATTCGAAGGTCTTAATAAAAAAATTTCAACCTTGCCGCTGGTTTCAAATTTTTTGCCGAAAAGTCTTGAATTGACAACCTCGGTATTATTAAAGACCAAAACATCGCCCGAGTCAAGGAAATTTAGAATCTGGTAAAACTTTTTATGGATAATTTCCCCGTTTCTATTTAAAATCAAAAGACGAGAATGGTCTCTCGGCTCTTTGGGCTCCTGGGCAATTAGCTCTGGTTTGAGCTCGTAATCAAATAAAGAAAGATCTGTCATAAGAAGTCAACAAAAAATAAGATCATTCGCTTCTTTCGGCCGGATATTTCATCACTTCTTTCATTCTTTGAAGTTGCTTTTCCAGGCTTGATTTCAACTCTCTTAATTTGGCAACCGCTTCTAAGGCAGAATCGCGCTCCTCTTGTATTTTTTCTTTAAATTCAGGAGCTATTTCCTCTTTTCCCCTTCCTTCAGTAAATTTGTGATACTCCTCTATTAATTCCATTTTGCCTTTCGCTTTCATTAAATCTTCTTCAGCTTTTTCCAAAAACCCCTCTGTTTCTTTCAAGCGGTCTTTTGTTTCTAAAATCTCAGCACCAGAATAATACTCTTTATTTTTCCCAAATTTTTGCTCTCCCATAAGATTGTCTTTAAATAAATTTATGATATAATTATAACTTAAAAAAGAAAATATGCAAGATCTTATGGAGTCAAACAATCTCCAAAAACTTAAGGGGGAAATTGAAGAAACAGAAAGGGAGCTGAATAATCCCGAGGTTTTAAAGGACCAAGAAAAGCTTAAAAATTTGTCACAAAAATACAAAGAACTTAAAAAGGAGGAGAAATTATTAGTCTCTTTAAAAGAAATAGAGGAAAAAATAAAGACCACTGAAGAACTATTGAAAAAAGAAAAGAGCTTAGAAATGATTAGTTTGATAGAACAGGAATTGAAGAATTTGGCGGACGAGAAACAAAAAATTGAAAAAGAGGGAAAGAGCGGAGAAGAAATGGAAGAAAAGAATGCAATTATTGAAATCAGGGCTGGGACTGGCGGAGAGGAGGCTGGTCTTTTTGCCGGCGATTTATTTAGGATGTATTCACGCTTTGCCGAAAAAAATAATTGGCCGGTGCAGATTTTAAGTTCTTCCCCTACTTCTTTGAATGGATATAAAGAAATTATTTTTGGCGTCAAAGGAAAAAATGTTTGGGAAGCGTTGCGCCATGAAAGCGGAGTTCATCGCGTCCAGAGGATTCCGACAACTGAAAAATCTGGCCGGATTCATACTTCTACTGTTTCAGTGGCTGTCTTGCCTGAAGCTTCAGAAGTCGAGGTGAAATTAAGGCCAGAAGATTTAGAAATTTCCACTTTTAGGTCTTCCGGCCATGGCGGTCAGAACGTTCAAAAAGTAGAAACAGCCGTAAGAATTATTCATAAGCCAACCGGGCTTGTCGTCTCTTGCCAGGAAGAACGCTTTCAGCAAAGAAATAAAGATAAGGCGCTGAAAATTTTGCGCGCCAGACTACTCGCTCAGCAACTTGAAAAGCAGGAAAAAGAATTGACAGAGGAACGGCGGCTGCAAATTGGCAAAGCGATGAGAGCGGAAAAAATTAGAACTTATAACTTCCCTCAGAATAGAATCACCGACCATCGCATCAACAAAAGTTGGCATAATTTAAAAAAAATTTTACAAGGAAATCTTGAAGAAGTTATCAACGATCTCAATCCAGATCTTGCCCGGTAAAAATTTAATCTCCTGATTTTCCAAATCGTAGAATTTAAGAGGGCTTTCGGCTGATTTTAGCCAAATCCCTTTTTTTGTTTCTCCGTTTTGGAGGATTATTGCTTCTCCCGCGCCTGCTAATTTAATTTGCCGCCTGCCGATTTCATCAATAATCTTGATTTCTGTTTTTAAAACGACTAAGTTAGGAGTTTTAATCTGACCATCTTCATCTTCGAAAGAAGATAGTTTATCGTTCGTCTTCTTATATCTTAAATATTGGCTCTCTTCTTTGTTAAATTTCCAAAAAACTGGTTCTCTATAATCAATCTCAATTTCTGCCTGTCGCGAAGCGACTCCCGCGAAGCGGTCCATTTTATCACCCTCCGTCTTCTTCGATTCATATAAAAAATTGCTGGTTTCAATAATTTTAAGATTTTTGTCTTTAGCTGCTTTTTTTATTGAATCTCTGCCCGTATAAACATTAAAAGGGGCAATTCGCGAGACGTCTCGCCAAAAATAAATACCGTTTCCTGAAATTTCGTTTAAATCATAAGACAAGTCATTTTCTGCTTTAAGTTGTTTTAACGCCTCAGGACTTCCGCCAGCATGAACGAGAATGCCTTTGTAGTCTGAAGCTAAGTCAATGAAATATGGTCTAGTAGAGCGCACCGGCCCAATTTTTTCCGGCAAAGACTCAAGGTCGAAAATCGTTAAAAAGCGGGTAATTCCCGCTTCAACTGGTACTTCATAAATTACTCTTGCTTGGTTCAAGCCCGCCGCTCTATAAGATTCCTCGAAATTATCAATCATCACTGCTACAGAAGACCACGACTTTTTGAAGACAGCGACTGAACCTTGTTCTTTCCCAGCTTGAACCTCTTTTTTAAAAGGAGCGGCGTTTCTCGTTTGTAAATAATTAAAGGCTGTAAGAACGCCGATGACGGCAATGACAATAAGAAGTCCAACCAAAGTAAGCAATCTTTTATTTACAGACATAAATTATTTTATTTTTGTTGTTCTTCGTAAGTTTTCGCTTGTTCTATCCTTTCTAGCAAGGTTTTTTCATATTCCTTTCCAAAATACAGGATGAGAAGCAAAGAGATCAAAAATATAATCCCTATAGCAAGGAGAAAACCAAAGGGCGTAAAAATTAACTTCTTTTTTCCTTCCTTAGTTTCACCAATGAGAATTGGATTATCTTCTATAATTTTAAACTTGATCATAAACCTATTTTATAACTTATATATCATAATAGATAATTTAACGGGTTAACTGGGATGCCTTTCAATCTCACTTCAAAATGTAAATGCGGTCCGGTAGAAAAATAACCAGCGCCCGGCGTACCTGGCATGCCGCCGCTTTTACCTATCACCTGCCCTCTTCTTATATAAGAACCTTCCTCAACGTTAATTTGAGAGAGATGACCATAAAGAGTAGAAAATTCTTCATTGTGAATAATCAGAACATAACTATAACCCATTCCGCCATGAAAAGCTTTGGCCACATAGCCCGAGGCAGCCGCTCTGACGGCTGTGCCCTGGCCTGCTCTTATATCAACGCCGCTATGTTCGCCTATCCATCTTCGGTAAGGATAATCAGGATCGTGAAAATAAGCAGTGACTATGCCGCTTGGTACCGGCCAAGAAAAAATTATTTCGCCTTCCCCTTCCATCAATCCCCCCTCTTCCTCTGCTTTAAAGTTTAGCCCTTCTCTTATCTGTTTTTCTAAAGAGGAGATTTCTCTTTCTGTTTTCTTTTGTTCAGAAATCGCTTCAGCTAAAAGACTCTGAAAACGCCATTCAGCGCCTCGCGTTTCATCAAGTATTTTTGTTTGCACGATTTTTTGTGAATCAAGTTTTCCTTTTTCACTTTCCAACTGATGTTTCAAAGAAACTAATTCTTGTCTTTTTGTCTGAGCATTTTTTTCTTCTTCAATTAAATCTTTCTTTTTTTCTTCTAGGTTGTTTAAAGAACCAAGCAAGGAACCCTGCAAACTATCAAGACGACGATACCAACCCAAAACATCAGATAATGAATTTGATAAAATGGCTATTTGCAAGAGATTTTTTTTGTCATTTTGATTAATTAATCGCAGGACTTCAGCTATCTTATTCTTCTGTTCGATAATTTCTTTTTGTTTCTGCAAAATTTTAAATTGAGTATCTTTAATTTCTAGATCATTAGTTTGAATTTCATTTTCCTTTGTTCTCACGACTATCTTCTGCTTATAAATTTGATTTTCTAAAATACTTAATTCATTTTTTAAAGTTGAAGCCTCTTTTCTTTTTTCTTCAATTTTTTGTTGATAAATTTTTTGTTGCTCATCAAGTTCCTGCTTTTTTTTCTGTTGTACTTCCAGCTGTTTCTGGATTTCTTCTATCTCTTTAGTGTAATAAGAATTCTGCGCCAAACAAGGCTTGGTAATAAAAATTAACGCCGCTATCAAAAATAAAAAAATAATTTTTTTAGCTGATCTTCTAATTTTCATAAATTCTAAATTCTATTTTCTATTTTCAAACTTCTAGTTTTTCAATCGCTTCTTCAACCCTCTCAACTGTCTTTTTCTTTCCTAAAATTTCCATTATTTCAAAGGGTGGCGGTGAATTTTTTTGTCCGGTCAGGGTAACGCGCAAGGGCCAAAGAAGCTCACCAGTACCAGTTTTTTCAGCTAAGAGAAACAAGTTTCTTTTCAATTCCTCCAGATTAAATTCCGTCTCCGGGATTTCTTCAATGATTTTTTTTGCCTTCTCTAAATTTTCTCTCACTTCTTCTTCTGTCATTTCTTTCCAAGTCAGCAGGTCAGAAGGATATTCCAGCTTTTTAACAAAGAAAAAGCTACTCCCGCTTGAAATCTCTGATAATTTTTTCATTCTCTCCTGCTCTAAAACAACAATGTTTTTTAGCCAATCAAAACTAGCTTTTTCGCCTGTTTCTCTAATCTCATATTCGCCATTCACTTTTTTGATTAAACCGCTTTTTATCAAATAAGGAATGCATAATTCAGTTAATTCCGGCAAAGCCTTTTTTCTGATGTATTCTCCGCTCATCCAAAGAAGTTTATTCAAATCAAAAATTGCGCCTTTTTTTTGAATTTTCTCTAGAGAAAAAGATTTTACTAATTCTTCACGAGTAAAAATTTCTTGATTGGTGTCTGGATTCCAACCTAAAAGAGCGACAAAATTAATAATTACTTCCTGAAGAAAACCTTTTTCAAGATAATCTTCAACCGCCACATCTTGTTCCCGCTTTGATAATTTTGACAGGTCAGGATTAAGAAGCAGGGGCAGATGTGCGAATTTCGGAACTTCCCAGCCGAGAGCCTGATAGAGCAAGAGATGTTTAGGCGTTGAAGGAAGCCATTCCTCGCCCCTGATAACATGAGTAATCTTCATTAAATGATCATCGACGACGCTGGCTAAATGATAAGTCGGCCAGCCGTCTGATTTTAAAAGCACCTGATCATCAATATTTTTAAGATCAAAAACAACTTTGCCTCTTGCTAAATCATTAAATTCTATTTCTCCCTCGCCAATTTTTAGCCTCACTACTTTTGGCTTTCCCTGTTCTAACAAATTTTTAATTTCCTCTGCAGATAAATTTCGGCACTTGAGGTCATAGCCTGGTGGTATTTTTTTTGCTTCTTGTTCTTTTCTTAATATTTCTAATCTCTCTTTTGAACAAAAACAATAATAGGCTTTTCCTTTCTCAATAAGTTCTTTTGCTGTCTTCTGATAAATTTCAATTCTTTGCGATTGAATATATGGTCCGCATCCTCCTTTTTGATCTATTATAAATTTATTCCCCTTTTCCTTAAGGAACGGCCCTTCGTCCCAATCAAATCCTAATTTTTCCAGGGTTTCAAGTAACTTTTCTGTGGCTCCAGGAACAAGTCGCTCTTTGTCCGTATCTTCAATACGCAAAATAATCTTGCCTTTATTTTTTTTAGCAAAAAGCCAATTATAAAGAAAGGTCCTTAAACTGCCCAGGTGCAAAAACCCGGTTGGCGAAGGCGCAAAACGGACTCTAATTTTAGACATATTATTCATTATAACAAAAAAAGCTAAAAAGAGAAGCGAAAAGAGGAGATCTTGACAATTTTGAAATTTTTGCTACTATTTAAGCATTAAAATCATTAGTTCTTTAACGTGCATTAACGTAATAAAAAATAAAAACTTTTCTTGAGAAAAACTCAAGAAGTAAAGGAGGAAACATGAAGATAAATGTCGAAAGGGTTTTTTGGGGCGTGGGGATTATCCTACTAATCATAGGATTAATAGGATTATACAGGGGAATCAAAATAAGAATTGACGGCCCCAAGATAAAAGGGGTTGTCAAGGAAGCGTTTAAAGAAGTCATAGAGGAAGCTCCTTTAGAAGAAATAATTTCTAAAGGAGTGGAGAAAGGAAATAAAAGGATAGTAAGCTCTCTTAATGTTGTACAAAAGGATGTTAGAATCATCCAGAAAGAAATACAAATGATGAAAGGAGAAGTTAAGGGAGAAAAAGAAGTCATTGTTATACCGGGACCGAGAAAAGAAAAGGTTACAAAAAAGATTTCAAAAGAAACTATGCCCGTGCCTGTCATGCCGGCAGAGGAAACAGAGACTCAAAAAGTTACAGAAGACCACACAATAAAGATTCATTTTGAAGGGCAGACGGATTATGTAGAAGTTAAAATCGACGATGAAAATCCGTTCACCTTAAAAATGGGCGAGCAACGAGACGTTGTTTTGACAAAAGAAACGCATGAGGCGGCGATAAGTTTTTTTAAAAATGGCGAAAAGTTCGATGAGCAAGACAGGGATCTCAACATCCAAAAGGAACAGGAAGGAATGAAATTCATCGCTCTAGAGTAGAGAGGAGGAGAAATGAAAAAGATATTGATAATGTTTTGTTTATTTGGTTTATGTTTTGCATGCACTGGCCATGCCCTGACGGTGGACATCAGGCCGTCCAAATTTAAGAAAACTGTCTCTACTCCTTCATCTTCTTCTACCTCAATCACCTATCTTTTCCCCGCTGGATTTGAAGTTGGTTATTCAATCAACCAGTGGGTTATAGAGGGTGGCCTTTTGGCAGGAGATCCTGCGAGAGGAGTGCCTTATAATGTAGGAGGAAAAGTGAGTTATTTCTTAGGAAATGACATTTTTTCTCCCTATATTGGCGCTAGCGTAGATGTGGCTTTAGATACTTCTACCTATCAAGGGGTGGAAGTTGGAGGAGTTTTTGGGGTAAAAATCAAAATAGGAGATTTTTATCCTCAAGTGGATTTCGGCTTAGGCTGGAATCCAGCTAATGGAGCGTTTTCTTGGAAATGGAGCGTCAAGGCATGCTGGTCATTCGGCAAATATGCTTTAGGAGCAAGTTACAAAAACAGGTTTAACGGAGGATTACAAAGTGGAAGTAGTAGCAATTCCAATCCAGTAGACCCGCCACCGCCTCCGCCGCCAAATTAACCCGCCAGTCTTCATATAATTAAAGGGGCTTATTCGCTAAAATATAAGCGAGTAAGCCTCTTCCTACCAAAAACAATTTTTTTAAATAAAGTCAAATAATTTTAATTTTAACTTATGAAAACTACAAAACAAAAGAATCAGAAAATATTAAGCCTTTTTTTAGGCCTAGTTTTGGTTTTATCAAGCTTGCC
>Ga0210050_1002262_pt1 | contig 18754 bp, 19 predicted proteins | sample CryGey132114_all_FD_185463 | JGI IMG/M metagenome (GOLD analysis project Ga0210050, IMG submission 185463) | Groundwater microbial communities from aquifer - Crystal Geyser CG22_combo_CG10-13_8/21/14_all (SPAdes) (version 2) | ecosystem: Environmental > Aquatic > Deep subsurface > Groundwater ...
TTAATAAGAAATATCCCTATATAAAAGAGAATCTTCCCGCAGTCTTTAAAATATCGGGAAATAAAAATCCCATTTTACTATTTTCTGCAGATAAAATTAACAAATGCAAAAACATTAATGATTTAAAAAAACTGACATTATCCAAATCAAAAAAAGAGTTAACGTAGGCTGTAAAGTAAACATCACCTAATTAGTGGTTTTATAATACTTTTAAGAGCATCAAAAAGAAATTACTAAATCAAAAGATTTAAATATACTAAATGATAACTTTATCATATGTCTAAATTACAACAAGTTTATCGTATGGATAATCTTCATAGATTATTCTTCAAGGCATTTTCAAATCAAACGAGACTAGAAATTATTCAACTGTTAAGAAAGAAACCTTTGAAGGTGATGGAAATATGTGAAAAAACTGGTTTTGAACAAAGCAGGGTGTCACATAATCTTAGATGCTTAGAGCATTGTGGATTTGTAAAAATTACGCCAAATGGCAATTTCAAAAATTATTCTCTTGATGAAGAGACCATAATCCCAATAGTTGACTTATTTGATAAGCATATTCAAAAATATAAAGAAAGATTAGAAAACTGCGGAGTGATTAAAGATGGTTAAAAAATATGATTTAATTATCTTGGGTGGTGGAGCAGCTGCATTTGCTGCATCAAATACAGCCAATAAACTTAAGAAAAGAACTTTGATGATTAATGATTCTAAGATACTACCCTTAGGTGGAACATGTGTAAATGTTGGTTGCGTTCCAAGTAAAATAATGCTTCATCAAGGACAAGAATATTACTACCCAATTCACTCCCAGTTTAGAGCAATTGATGTTAAAGGGAAAGCTGATTTTGTTGAAGCTTTGAAAGAAACAAGAGAGATGGTTGAAGGTTTTAGAGAAAAAAATTATAAAAGGGTTATCGGTAAACAAAAGTATATTGATTTTAAGGAAGGACGAGCAAGATTTGTTGACGCCAATACTGTTGCAATAGGAAATAAAACTTACAAAGGGGGCAACATTTTAATTGCAACAGGTGCTTCAACATTTGTCCCCCAAATAGAAGGAATAAATGAAATTGATTATCTGACTAATGTTAATATTTTCAATCTAAAAGAAAAACCAAAGTCGATAGTTATTTTTGGAGGAGGGGCAATAGCGATGGAATTCTCACAAATATTCAATCATTTTGGAATAGATGTTACTGTTTTACAAAGATCAGATAAGGTTTTGTCAAAATACGATTCTTTTATTGGAGAAGAGTTAAGAAAACACTTAGAAGCAGAAGGCATTAAGATTTATACAGGGGCTACTGTAAAAAAAGTTAGAAAAACTAACAAGGGTCTTGAGTTTGAAGTTGAGATAAAAGGCAAAGATGATTTAAAAAAGATTGTTGCGGAAAAAGTAATGTTGGGTGTCGGATTAACTGCTCATACAAAAAACATTAATGCAGGAAAAGCAAGTGTTGAATTAGACGAGAGAGGTTTTGTTAAAACAAATGAGTATTTGCAAACCTCACAAAAACACATTTATGCTGCTGGTGATGTTACAGGATTAATGCCTCTTGAAACTGTTGCGGCGAAACAAGGAAATTTTGCTGTAAGAAATATGTTTGAAAATGCGAAGAAAACAATTAACTATGAAGAAATTCCTTCTGCTATTTTTACTTCTCCAGAAGTTGCTGTTGTTGGCATCGGAGAAGAAGAATACATGAAAAGATACAAAACTTGTTTGTGCAGAACTATTACGATAGACCATGTTGAAAAAGCAGGGATTGTAAAAGACACCCGTGGCAAAATAAGAATGGTCCTTGACCACAAAACAAACAGAGTGATTGGGGTACATATTGTTGCCCCAATGGCTGCCGACATTATTACAACGGCAACTTATGCAATTAAAAACAAAATGACTCCTGATGATATTCGTGACACCGTTCACATTTTTCCAACGATGAGCGAGATGATTAAAAAAGTTGCGCAAAGCTTTACTCAAAGTCTTGATGACATGGCTTGTTGCGTGGAGTAGCAATATGAGCAAAATACAAAAATTACATACACTTTATTTTAAGAAAAACATTTCCAATTATACAAAAAACGTGTCAAAAATATTCGGAGAGGAAATTAAACCAATTGTTGAATAAAATGAACTCACAAATTTATCTTGTTGCAATTGTGTCTGACTTCATAGGAAAATTCTTGCTTGCATCTTTAGTAATTATGGTTCATAATCGTGTAAGAAAAGAGGGCAGAATAGACAGAAAAGTTTTGAAAGAGATGAAACTGGAAAAATTTGTCGGTTCTATCTCTCTGATTTTACTTATCCTTGGATTTATATTTCATTTAGCAGATTGGTTTTTAGGTTAGATCTGTAAAAATATAATCCTTAATCAAGACAATAACAACGGAAGTTCGTTTTGGCAAAAGATAATCAACTGGTTTAATGGTTTGTTCAGTTAGTTGCACCTCAGCGCGAGGTGGTGCCCCCGACTTTTTTTCTTCGTAAGATTTGAAAATTCGATTGCGTATAACATTGGGATTTAGAGAAATTCAATTTCCTCGAAAAAATTATCCTCGTGAAACTGAGCTGAAATTGAATTTGGGTGAAGTGAGGTGCAACCGAACGAAACCCTTTAAGCCCTGTTAGTTGCGTCGGAGTGAAACGGAGACCGAGGGAAAGTGCAACGTCCCGAAAGGAAAACTCAAAGTTTTTGAGAATGCCGTTTGTATTAATCTAAAATAATATTTTTTGGGTGGGCAATGTATTAGAGAGCCACCACCTTTTTTGCTTCTTTTTTTGGATAATTTATTTTTGGTTATTCTCCACCCAAAGAAGATGCATCCCTCCATCAGGAAATAATATATTCCCAGTCATATTAGAGGCCATTTCAAGAAGATAATAAATACTATCTCCTGCTATTTTATGACCTTCTAAAGCTCCAGTTATTGTTGATTGTCTTGCATATTCTTCTGCTTGTTCTTTTGTATCATTTGGAGAAGCAGACATCACTCCGGGAGCAATTGCATTGACCCTCACATTTTTACCTTTATAATCTAATGCAATTTCTCTTGTCATATATCCAATTAACAGTTTTGAAAGAAGATAGGGATTATAATCTCTTCCAGAAACACTTGCAGTATCTAACAAATCAAGACCTTTTGTTTTTGCATCTTCTATAGTTATCTCAAGGGTTTTTTTATTTAAATCTGAAAAAGGGTGTATTAAATTTTCATTAAAATATCTTTGACTTCTTTCATCAGCAAAATTAACTATATCTACTCTTAATTCGGGGTGACTTTTATGATAATCTAAAACAGCCAAAGACATATTTCTCATTACCTCAAAATTAGAATTAAAATATCTCCAGTCTTTTTCATCGATACCTTTTTCTTGAGTCCACTTTTCAAAATCCTCTTTTTTTGGGAATTGAGAGGCCACATTAATTAAAGCTATTCTTTCAAGGCCATTCCCAAAATAGATTAAAGAATCTTTTAAAAATTTCTTTGAACCCTCTAAGGAAGATATGTCTGCTTCAATAGCCCGAATTTTTTGATTACCGTAATCTTGCTGAATTTTTTTAGCTGTTGATTCTGAACTTCCTCCAGACCTATAACTAACAGAAGCTTTCCATTCTTTTTCTAACAGCAAAGGTATTGTTGGCTCGGCAACCCTCCCGGGAGAAGCAAACAAAACTAGCTTATTTCCCATTTATAATTCAGGTTTATTATTTAAAAGATTATAATATTTTAATTCCATTTCATCCTTTGTTTTAAAAACCCCTCTAACTGAGCTTGTTGTAGTCCAAGAATCTTTTTGTTCAATACCTCTCATTCTCATGCAGTAATGGGCTCCATTAACAACGCAAATTACTCCTAGGGGTTTTATATGGTCTTCAATTTCATTTACGATTCTTTCTGTAAAGTCCTCTTGTAAACAAGGCATTTTTGCCATTAGTTTAATAATTCTTGCAAGTTTGCTTAAACCCAATGCTCTACCATTAGGAATATATGCAATAGAAACCTCGTATCTTATAGGAAGAAAATGATGCGGACACATTGAAAAGACAGTTATTCCTTTTTCTAGAACCATTCCATTATATTTTGTAGGAAAACTTTTATCCAATATTTCGTGGACTTCTCTTTCCGAATCCATTAAACCTGAAAAAATTTCTGAGTAACTTTTTGCAAACCTTTTTGGGGAATCTTTAAAATTTTCATCATTCATATCAAGTCCAAGACCTTTTTCCATTATATCTCTAAAACTTTTTTCTATGATCTCTTTGTCAATCTTGTTATTTGAAGGATTTTCCATAATAAATAAAATGCATTAGGTTATTTAAAATTATATGTTCTAATGCGTTGTCCCAAATCAAATAAATTTTTCATTCAAAAAAATCTTGGCATCTTTAACAATTCCTTTAGATTCTTCTATGACTTTTTTTATTTCATCTTGAGGAATTCCAAAAGGAAAATAGTTTTGTATTAATTCTAATTTTTGATTAAGAAGCACTAATAATTTTTTAAGGTCAATAATATCTTTTCCCTTAATTTTGTTAGGCAATTTTGCTAAATATTCAGAAGTATTTATTTTCCAGATTGAATGGGGTGGAATTCCCTTATTAGTTTTGTATTTTGGTAAAACATCTTCTTCATACCATTCAAGATTTCCTTTAAGATGATATTCTTTTGCATTAATTAAAATATCGTTTGATTTACTACTCACCGCATTTAATTCAACAATTAAAGAATTCAAAAGCCCAAAATAAATTTGATTTCTTTCATTTTTTCTATCTTGCCTTTTTTTATTAAATAAAAACCACATTAGTAATAGGGTAAAAATCCCAATTATTGCAGTTACTATCAAAGAAATTAAATTAGAATAATCAAAATTACCTCCAGAGATATAAATTAAATTGTTACTCATTTTATACTTCCATAATTTTATTTATCAAGAACTAAGAAGCGTTGCACAAATTGCGACAGAATCTGTAACTGCTTTCTCAGGAGTTATTTATTGAATTTCCATTTTGATTGTTTGTTAAAATTTATTAAAACCTCTATTTCTGCTAATTTATGAATAACTTTTTCTCTAAGAGGTTTTAATTTTTCAAATTCAATCAAATTAATATCCATATAATCCCAAAGAATTATTTCATTTAAATCTTTTTCCATCTTCAAAAATTAGTATTTAATTCCATATTATATGTTGTCACTCTTTCGCACTGAAAGAATTAAAGGAAGTTCCTTTACATTAGCTTGAAAATCGGATTTATCCGACGATATTTTGTGAATTTTCATTTTGGTAAACATACGACATTTAACGAAGTCGCCGAAGGCGATTTGGGTGGAGAAACCTGCAAGGTTTCGGAACCGTTAAATTCCTGTTAGTAGACCGAAGCCATAGGCTGAGGCGAGGGATAGTGTAACGATTTTTCACGAAGTGAAAAAATCCCGAAGAGTAAGCTTGAAGCCCGTTCTATTTTCTATACAATAATGAAAAAGTGTATTTTCCGTTTTTTTCTTCTGCAATTTTTTGAGATGCAGTTTTTTCTAATAAATCATCTCTTCCAAGAATTAAATCTAATTTCGTTCCGTTTTTCAAATTTGTTTCTATGGAATGCAATCCATAATCTAAATGAAGAAATGGTGCAACTATTCTTTCGGATTTTCCATCTTCTCCGCAAGCATAAGCATCGCAATATACAACTCCAGAAGTGGTTGTTTCATGCGCTTTGGATGGAAAATTCATTTGAGTTAATGCTTTCTGAACAGCAGATTCTAATTGATTTAGAGCAACAACTTCCTCTGGTACAATTAGTAAATCAATATCATTATATGTTTCAGAAGCATTTAAATCAGGATTATTCACATTAAGTTTTCTTCTATATTTCCAGTGAGATGATGGAAAAACAGAACTTCCAACTGCCAAAATTGCAGAAGGAACTGAAAGCCTACCGCCAAAATCTAAAACAAAAGGTCTAAGATTTTGTGCATCTTCTTGATTTAGAAATTCGGAATAAAATCTTTCAGATTCTACTTCATAACTTGGTTTAAATTTCAATTTGATTGCTTGGATTAATTCCATGATTTATAGGAAAATACGCTTCTTTAAAAGCTTTACTACTTTCAAAGGGCTTCAAGCTTATTGCAACTAACAAATTAGTAACTCAATTTTACCTCAACGATTAGCTCAAGTATTTGAAAAAATGATAGAATCAACCTAATAGCAAATAATATAAATCTCCTTTCTAATTTTAAACTATGAAAGTCAAGAAAATTTCTTCGAACGTTTATGAAATTGCGAAAGAAGGGAAAATGAATGTTCCTGTGAGAATTTACGCCTCGAAAAAACTTTTGAAAGCGATAGAGGGCGATAATTGTTTGCAACAGATGATTAATGTTTCGCAGTTAGAAGGAATTGAAAAAAACTCGCTGGTCTTGCCTGACGCGCACCTCGGTTACGGATTTTGTATAGGAGGAGTTGCGGCGTTTGATATGGACAAAGGAATAATTTCTCCCGGAGGAGTTGGATATGATATTAATTGTTCTGTTAGATTATTGAAGACAAATTTAAAATTAGAAGATTTGAAAAAGAAAGAAAAAGAACTTGCTAGGAAACTTTTTAACAAGATACCGACAGGAGTTGGGAAAGGAACAAGGGTTAAAATCTCTGAAAAAGATTTGAAAGATATAATGGTTAAAGGAGCTAAGTGGGCTGTTGAGAAAGGATATGGTAAAAAAGAAGATTATGAATTGTCTGAAGAATTTGGTTGTATGAAAGATGCCGACCCTTCCTGTGTTTCAGATAGTGCGATTTCTCGAGGGGTAAATCAGTTAGGAAGTTTAGGTTCGGGGAATCATTTTTTAGAAATACAAGCAGTTGATGAGATTTTTGATAAAGAGACCGCGAAGATTTTCGGGTTGGAAAAAAATCAGGTTGTCATAATGATTCATTGTGGTAGTCGAGGATTTGGACATCAAATTGCTTCAGATTATATCAAGGCAATGGAAGAAGAATATGGTTTTGAAAATCTTCCTGACAGACAATTAATTTGCGCGCCGATAAAATCAAAACTCGGGAAGAAATACTACAAGGCGATGTGTTGTGCTGCGAATTTTGCGTTCTGCAATAAACAGATATTGACTCATTTAACAAGAGATGTAATGAAAGAATTTTTTCCAAATGTTGAAATTAATGTTGTTTATGATGTCTGCCACAATATTGCAAAGTTTGAAGAGCACATTATTGATGGGAAGAAAAAAATGGTCTGTGTTCATAGAAAGGGAGCTACTAGAAGTTACGGGCCGGATAATAAGGACATTCCAAAAAAATATCAAAAAACCGGCCAGCCAATTTTAATTCCTGGAAGTATGGGAACATCATCATATGTGCTTAAAGGAACTAAAGAAGCAGAACAATTGTCCTTTTCATCGACGGCGCACGGGGCAGGTAGAAAAATGTCAAGACATGAAGCAATGAGAACACTGAATCAAAATAAAGTTGAAAAAAACTTAGAAAATAAAGGAATATTTTTTAGAACGGGAAGTGTTAAAGGATTATTGGAAGAATCGCCAGAAGTTTACAAAGACGTTGATGAAGTTGTAAAAGTTAGTGATGAAACCGGTTTGGGAAAAATTGTTGCTCGAATGATTCCGAAGATTGTTATAAAAGGTTGAGGGCTAATCGCTCTTCTTGATAAATCGCGATTAAGGGATAATGAGATAATTTTATAAAGAAAATTTATTTAGATATTGAATGAAAAGAGTTGATAAATTTGTTTTAATCTTTCTTGTTATAGTCTTAACCAGTTTTTTTGTAGGGGCAACAGTCAATGTTGAAAATTCAAGTTTAATATCAACTGATTATCGTGTCGGGGAAAAATTGCAAGGTGTTTTAAATATTAGTGTCTCTAATGAAAAAATTAATGAAGGACTAAAATTCACTTTCAATTCTGAAGAAAAATTGATTCCCCTTAAAGATTTTTTTGATGCCCATAATAAAACTTTATATTCTTGCGAACCGACAAATTGTGAAAATGATTTTAGCGTTAGTGGAAGTGCAGAAACCTCGAAAGAAATTCCTTTAACCTCGGGAAAAAGCGAAACCATAGGATTTGTCTTGAATGGAGATGATTTAGAAGTTTTAGAAGATGGATTTAGTTTTGATGTATCCAGCGACGCTGGTTCTAATTGTGTGAGTCAATTAAGTGTTGATGTTTCTGCCGACGGAGATATTGAATGGGAAAATAATAAAAAACTCGGAGAATCCTGCGGGGGAGATAAAACTTCAACTTGTTACAATGCTAATAGTTTTGATTCGTGGTTCCTTTTAGGGCAAGAACCTTATTGTGAAAAAATTAAAATTGGGAAAGCTCCAGCGTTCGATGTTAAGGCATTAATGAAATCGAAGGAAGGGGCAAGTTTCGAGGGTAAACCTTTAGTTGCAAGTATTTACGATTCGACAGGAGAATTAAAAGGAAATTGCGATTTATCAAAACCTACGACGAGCGGAAGTGAAGAATCATGTTCAATAGATTATGTTTCAAAATCAACTGAAAATCATTTTGTTTGTATTTCTTTGAAAGAAGGTTCAAGTAATGAAGGATATAGTTTGAAAGCGAGAGACACAGGTAATTTTTGCGGTTTTAAAGGAGACCCAAAACAAGTAAGTTCAACAAGTGCAGATTATTCTATAAAAGTTTCTCCGAGAAAATACGACGCTGTTGGCTCGTTTAATTTAAATGATGAAGCAGTTCTTTCTCAAACTGGTTCCCCATTAATAGCGGAAGTAAATGATTTCATTTCAGAACGATACGGAAAAAATTGTCCCGACGCTGGATGTATTATCCCTGTAATGTTTTCTGGAATTGGGCAGAAAATAATAATAAATAATATTAATATAAAATATAAACATTCTGCGAGTAATGAAATTTCAAGAGACCAATTATACAAACTTTCTACAACTCCTGCGACCTTGAAAACTGCGAATTCAGTAGTTGTTAATTTAGATGAAAATGAAATTAGCTTACCGAGTAATCCCGGAAATTATAGTTTTAAATTATTTTTCAAAGGGGAAAAACTTTTAGAAAAAAATATCACTGTTCGTGAAAAGGAAATTACTATAATTGAACAGATACATCCAAAAACTGTGGCTGCAGTTATTCCAAACACTTTTCTTGTTTTTGTCGACGGAAAAGTAAATGTTAGTGAATTAAAATTTGAATGGACTTTTAGTGATGGTAGTTTGAAACAAACTTCTGAAAAACCTTTTGTGGTTCATGCTCTTCCTACGATTGGAAATTATACTTTGAAAGTTAAAGCATTAAAACAATCAAAAGAAATATCTTCTGCAGAATTTAAAATTGAGGCGAAGGCCCCGATTGAAGCAGTTAATGAAACAATTGCTCTCTATAAAGAACGTATAAAAAATGTCAAGGCAAAAAAATCAGTATTGTCTACAACTTATCAAGGATATATAGATGGAATTGTTAACTTAAATGATATTGAATCTAATATTAATTCAATAGAAACTCACTACCTTGTTTTAACAAAAGAGACTACCCAAGATGATTCGGCATATGCAGAAATGATGCAAGAATTATTTGATGAGAAAGTTCCAGTAGATATAAAACCGAGTTCAACTGAAGAAGTGCAACTTATTTATGATTTGAATGATTTAGTGTTGGACGATTTTAATTATTTATTTAAGGAGGTGTATTCTGTTTCTCAAGAAGATGAATATAAAGACGCTATATTCACATGGTTTATTGAAAATGTCGACGTTGAAGTGAAACAAAAAACCTATGCGTTATATTATGACGATTATAAACAATCCTTTGTAAGTGAGTTTGAAGTTAAGATCCATCCTAATATTCCTTCTGATAAAGGGGGTTACTTAGTTATAGAAAGAGATGTTAGTGATTTGAAATTTGAGAATGGAGTTGTTCCGGCCGCGCATAATGGTGTTAGTGGTGTTGAAGTTGATTTATCTAAAGATTCTACAATTAAATTTTCTTTAGAAGAAGATGTTGATTCATTTTCTCTTCCAATGTTTTTTGCTCCAGAGTTTAGCATGTTGCAAGTTTCTCAAGGTTCGACGAAGACAAATACTGGCGGAATAGGATTCTGGCCTAAATTTTTAATAGGATTTTTCATAGTTGCAATTATTGTTTTATTTTTGTATATTCTTTTACAAAGATGGTATAAATCAAAATATGAAAAATACCTTTTCAAAAATCAAAATGATTTGTATAATTTATTGCAGTTTATTAGGAATTCTAAAGTTAACAAAATGAAAGATGAAGAGATAATCGAAAAATTAGTTAAAGCAAAATGGAAACGCGAGCAAGTTCACTATGCTTTGAATAAATATGAAGGTAAAAGGGTTGGAATGTGGGAAATTCCTTTATTCACTCGTTTTGAGAAAAGAAAGATAGAAAGAGAGTTAGATAAGAGGAAAAGAATTGCTAAATTGTAGTTAGTTTAGTGAAGAAAACTTTAAATAGAAAAAAAGGCTATTTGAAATATGAAGATAAAGATTTTTAGGAATTTTGCTAAGAGGATATTTAATTCAATCTTCAAAAAAAGAAGTGAGATAAATCTCGGGTTTTATGGTCCTCCGAATGCTGGGAAGACGAGCTTGGCTAATAGGATTTGTAAAGATTGGATAGGGGAAGAAATTGGAAGTGTAAGTAATATCCCTCACGAAACTCGAGAGGTGCAATTTAAAGAGCAAGTTGAAATAAAACATAAAGGGAAAACAGTTTCATTCAAAATGATTGATACTCCTGGGATTGCGACAAAAATTGACTATGAAGATTTCATTCAGTTCGGAGTAAAAAAACGAGACGCGCAAAAACGAGCTAAAGAAGCGACAGAAGGAATTATTGAATCGATAAAATGGATTGAAGATATGGAAGCGGTTGTCATTGTTTTAGACGCAACAAAAAATCCTTATTCACAAGTAAACATTACAATTATTGGAAATTTAGCGGCAAGGAATATTCCTGTTTTAATTGTTGCGAATAAAATGGATTTAAAAAAAGCTGACATTAAAAAAGTTGAAGCTGCTTTTCCAGAATATGATGTTATAGGAATTAGTGCTAAAGATGGAGATAACATGGATGAATTTTATGAATCTTTGTTTAAATTAGTAAAATGATTGAATTAATAATAGATGATGAAAAAGGGAGAAGAAAAGTAGATTTATCGTCGGTAGAAAAGTTATTATTAAATTTAAATAAACTTATGTCTTCTAAAGGAAATATAGAAGATAAGTATGGAGAATTTAATTTGAAAATGTTAGAGGAAAGTAGAAAAATGGATGAAGACCAATTAAGATATTTAGTTATAGGATTATCTGAAAAATTAAGATATCAACTGAATATTAATCAATACACTCGTGAAAGTTATTTCAATATGCAAGGAATTGCAAAAAAAATTGTAAGATGAAATTTATTAATAATAACATTTAAAACATAAAATTCATATTAATAAAAGAGGATTAGACACAAAAGAATTTACATAATGGTAAAAAAAATAAAATTGGAGTTGAAAATTTTTTAATATGGCAGATAAAAAACTCAAAGGATTAACATTGGAATTTATGCCTTATTCAGAAATTCGAGATTTAAATTCGAGTGAAAGAGTAAAAAAAATTCTAAAAGAAATTTTAGATAATCGCATTATTGTTTTACAGGGAAGATTGAAAGCCGAAGAGGAAACGCGTTTGATTGAAGACACGATGGCGATGATTGGGCATATTAAAAATTTCAAGGGAATTGAATTGGCCGTAATTGCTTCCAATAATGAAAACAACGGACTTGGAAGACGATTTGGTCAGGGTATTGCAAAAATGTTAGTAGGAGATACGACGGCAATGACAATTATTGGTCCTGCAAGTATTGTTAAAGAAATTAAAAAGAATCCTAAGAAAATTGAATTGTTGTTTAAAAATTGAAATTCATATATAAATTTCGTAAAGAATGAAAAAAATATTCATATATACTGAACATTCTAAAGAAAGTTTATTTGAAAGAAAAATTTCAAAAGAATTTGTAGAAAATACAATAATAAATCCAGATAAGATTTTTGAAAGTATTAAAGGAAGGAAGATAGCTCAAAAAGAATTTAATAATAAATTATTAAGAGTTATTTACAAAGAAACTGATAAAATTTATATAGTCATTACAGTTTATTATTCCAAGCTAGAAAGGTATTAAAATGAAAGTAAAATATGATTCAGAAATTGATGCAATGTTCATAAATTTTCAAGAGGGAGAGTATGAATTTAGTAAAGAAATTGGAGATGGAATAATAATTGACTTATCTAAAGAAGGGAAAGTTCTTAGGATAGAAATTCTTGATGCTTCAGAAAAAATATCCAAAGAAAATTTGAAGAATATGATTTTGTAAGGCCAAGTTAATTATTTTAACGATAAAAACTTATTTAAACTGATTTTCTCTTAAATAATTATGAAAAAGAGGGGTAAGGTGAAAGATAAAGATAAGAAAATTATTTTAGTTATTAATTTATTATTAGTTATTTTTTTATTAGCAATTGCATTAAATAATTATCTTACAGGGCGAGCAATTCAAGGAATTAATTTGTCTCCACCAACGGATTATGTTGCATATTATTCTTTTGATGGAAATGCAAATGATGATACAGGCAATTTTCATGGAGTTTTGACAGGCGTTTCTTTAGGAACAATAGATCCAATATTAACAACAGGAAAAGATGGTGGTGCAAATACTGCTTATGAATTTAATAGTTTTAATAGAATAAATCTTGTAACAAGTCCAATACCACAAAACATTCCAAATGGTTATGCGATTTCAGCATGGGTGAATCGAGATGCTTCATTAAATTCTGGAGAACATATTGTTATCGAAAGAGGTTATTCTAATGATTTGTATTCGAATAATGGAATTTATTATTGTAGAGTTTCGCCTTCAGATAACATAGTTCATTCAGTTACAGGGCAAAGTGTTTCCGATAATGTTTGGCACAATATAATATGTAATTTAGAAGTTTCTGGCACAAGTGCAACGCTTTCAATTTATATTGATGGGAGTTTAATTAATTCACAATCATTCAGTTTTCCAACAGATAATAATTTAAAACATGGAACAGCAACTGATACAGGTATTGGGGATCGACCAATAGATGCTGGTTCTCCAGGATTAATTGGAAAAATTGATGAAGTTTATTTTTATGATAGAGCTTTAACCACGACGGAAATAGCTAGTTTTTCTGGAACTCCTTCCGGAGCGGTTTGTGGAAATAATATTATTGAAACAGGAGAAAGTTGTGATGGGAATTCTCAAAGTTGCACAATTAATGGATATAGTGGAACTCAAACTTGTAAAAATGATTGTACTGGATTTAATGTATGTACTACAACAGAATCGTGTGGAGATGGAATTTGCAATGGAGCAGAAACAACAAGTAGTTGTTCTCAAGATTGTCCAACAACACCCCCACCACCTGCGGGAAGTTTGAATGCTGTGATAACTGTTAAAACAATATCTGATATTGATATTGTGACTACCGGGTATTATGCTCCCTTGCCTGTTTTCTTCGAGGGTTGGGAATCAACACCTCGAGATGAAATTGCTGAATGGAAATGGGATTTTGGCGACGGCTCTCCAGAGTTTGTAGGATTTAATGCAGCACATATTTATGATAATGATGGAACATATACTGCAAGACTTACCATTACTAATTTTAATGGACAAACAAATAGTGTTACAAAACAAATTAAAGTAAATGCGCGAACAGGAAAAGCAGTTTATTATGTTGATTCTTCAAGACCAGATGATAACGGAGATGGTTTAACTCAAGCAACAGCATGGAAAACTGCGACCAAAGCATTTCAAGGATTAGAAACAGGAAAATATAATGAAGGAGATAGAATCTTATTTAAGCGAGGACAAACATTTGATTTAGGTCCAACAATTACATTAACAAATGCAAATATTAGAGGGGTTTTATTTTCAGATTATGGAACAGGTGCTAAACCTATAATTCAAAGAACTGTTGGAAGCACGGGAGGAGTATTTTATAGAGCTTATTCTTCTAGTGGCCAAATGAAATATTTAGTTTTTGAAAATTTGGTGTTTGATTTGCAAGATATAGGGGGGACATTCTTTTACCTTAATTATGGAGCAACTAATGGAAAAGAACATGACCTTGCTTTTTATAATACTGATATTTTAAATCATGCTGGGAAAGGAGTTTCTATTGGGGGAAGATTAAGAACTGGAAATAAATTTTCAAATTTGTATTTTATTAATTCTAAAATGGATAGAACAATTGCAGGAAATGTTCCCTTTGTACCTAACTCTCAGAACTTATGGTTTATTGGAGAAAATCTTGCGATAATTAATAGTGTCTTTGACAGATCAACAAACCACAATTTATATGTTGAACATGTTTGGAAAGGAGTTATTGCAAATAGTTCTATTAATAGAGCATATTCCTATTTTGATAATAGTCGAACGAATCTAAGATTGGCAGGAGTTCACAATCAATCTGCAGATTATTGGACTGAAATAAAAACCGCACCAAATCAACCAATTACATTAGCTCAAACCTATGGAGAAGGTTATTCTTCAGCACATATTTATGTTGGAAGGAATAAATTTTTAGGTTATGATTATTATCCTTCCTCAAATGCAAATAGTAAAGAATATATGTATCAAAATGTGGTGGTTGGAACAAATGGAGACTGGCCTGGAAATGTTTACGATGTGATTTTTGAAGAAAATACTTTCTCAAATGCTAAAACTTTGTTGAATATTGGAAATGCTGAAAATGTGACGGTTAGAAATAATTTATTTATTAATGGATTTGATGCTTATAATGGAGTTAATGGTTATGACTCTGAACCATCTGGGATTTTAATTGGAGATAAACACGGAGATTCTTGGGATACTCGACCAGTAGATAATATTCAAATAATTGGAAATACATTTGTAACAAAGGACAATACTTTTGGAGGAACAGGAGATTATGGTTTAATTCATATAAAAGATTTTGCATTAGGTTCAACTAATCATCTATGGTCTTATTCAACTCATAGAAATATCGATATTAAAAACAATTTATTTTATATTCAAGAGGGAACTTTAGGAATTAAATTAGTTAAAGTTGAAGCTCAAGCAGGTTTAATTGATAACATTGATTTAACTAATAATCTTTACTATCTTTCTTCTGGAACTTCTAGCGGAAATTTATTTCAGAATGGTGTTACGCTTTATACATTAACTGGTTGGAGAGTCCTTGGAAAAGATGTGAATAGTATTTTTGCAAATCCTTTATTAACAAGTCCTTTAGGAAGTGATGGTATTCTAGATGATTTTAATCCTGACTCTGATTTAAGCTTGCAAAGCGAGAGTAGTCCAGCAATCGGCGCAGGAACAAATTTACAAGCAAATTCATATTTTGATTATACACATAACCCTCGAGGTAGCGTAGTAGATATTGGAGCTTATGAATTTGGCTCAGCAGAACCTCCACCAACTTCTTGTGTTCTTAGTTCTGCCTCGTGGTCTACTACAAATGTTGTGGATGGAACAGCAGTTACATTAAATATTCAGGGAACAGATTGTGCTAGTGAAACTCTAAAGATAGAAATCTGGGAAAATGATTTTTTGATTGATGATTTGGTTCTGACAATTAATCCATCAGGATTTTCTAACAATTGGAATGCAGTTCATACATATAGTGGAGATGATGATATTGGTACAGATGCAAGAAATTATTATTTTGTTGCCACTCTTAATTCAAATCCTTTAAAAACTGTTACAAGTAATGAGTTAGCTGTTACACAAGCAACAACACCGCCATCAGGGGGAGGAAAAGGTGGAAAAGGAGGTGGCGGAGGTGGAAAATCAGGAGGTCCACGAGAAACTAGTAATCCTCCAACAACTTATAGTGGTTCAGATTTATTAATAACTGGGAAACTTAAATCAAATGGGAATACTGGAAATCCATGTGGAAATTGTGAGATTACTATTGATTTCGAAAGTCACCCTCAATCAACAATCACAGGAGAGGCTGGAGAATTTAGCGTAACATTTAGTAATATTGATTTCACTTCTGGAACTCATGAAATCACTATTACTTATGGTGAAAAAACATACATTAAAGAGATATATATCGAACCATAAAATGAAACCAAAAAAAGGAATAAGCGATGTTATTTCAACTGTTTTAATAATTTTACTTATAATGGTTACAATTCCTTCAATTTATTTTGTTGTTAAAAAATTAGTTTCTGACAGCGGTAGTGCATTAAATCAAAATATTATTTCCGTCGTTAAATTTGAATTAAGTAAACCAGATTCAGATGATTTGTTGAATGATAGATTTTGGATTAAAAATACTGGTCAAACTCTTTTATCAGGTTATAGTGTTTATATTGATGATGAACTTCAAGACCTTGTCTTGCATAAACAAATAAATGCGTTGGAAAGAGAGTCATTGTATTTAGCTAATCCTTATCCTGTAGGTGTGCATAAATTAAAAGTTTTATCACAAGATTATTCACAAACAGTAACATTTACTGCAGATGAAGAAGACCATATCACAATTGATAGGGTTGAGGTTCTTCAACCAACGCCTTAATTAATTGTTGCTAACGCAAAATAATCTTTAAGTAAATGTAAAATACAGATTATTAATTTAAATCAAATTGACTATTAAATGGGGAGTTGTCTAAGAATTGAAGAGATTTTGTTATATCTTATTAACTTAACAATGCTGATTATTACAGACTTTTTCGACGTAAAATCCTGCTGAAAACGGATTTGAAATTATAATTAATTTCGAGCATGAATGGAAAGTAATTTGTGTTAATCTTAAGTATATGTCATGAACCTATACATCAAGTCAATAAAGCTAAATTATTTAAATAGAATTTTCTTGTTTCTTTTATGCCACACCAATGCGTTCATTGTTCAGAAGTTTATCCCGATGCTGCTGCAGAATTACTTAAAGGATGTGTTTGTGGAAGTCATTTTTTCTTTTACATTCGAGCAGACCAACAAGAGAGATTGAAAGATAAAGAATTATTTCAAGACCTTAACGAAGAAGATAAAGAAAAGATTGAATCTGATGTAAGGGAGATTATGGGTATTGAAAATGAAGAGATACCGATTATTCTTGACTTGGAATCTGTTAGAATTTTAGGGCCTGGAAAATTTGAAATTGATATTGTTAATTTATTTAGTAAAAAGAGGCCGTTGATTTACAAACTGGAAGAAGGAAAATACATTATTGACCTTGCGTCGAGTTTTAAAATTAATTTTAATTCGCAAAAATGACCATAAGTATAAATAAAATTCTAGAAGAGGAATTAAAAAGTGTTAAAGTTCATCCAGAAGAACTGGACTATTTGAAAAATTTATCGCAACTTGTTGTAGAAAAATTAAAAACAAAAATTGATAAAAAAGGTATTTCTGCAGAGGTTTTCGTCGGGGGAAGTTTAGCGAAAAATACGCTAATTAAAAAATCCTCTTATGATGTTGATCTTTTTGTCAGATTTGCAAAAAAATATTCGGAAGAAGAAATAAAAATATTCATGCGAAAAATATTCTTCTGGTTTTGGGTTCCTGGGCAGAGAGTAAAAGTTAGAAGAGTTCATGGGTCAAGAGATTATTACAAAATAACTCTTCGTTCAAGAAGAGGATTTAGTTTTGAAGTTGTTCCAGTTGTTAAAATTAATGATCCAAAAGAAGCGCGCAATATTACTGATTTGAGTTATTTTCATGTGACTTATATTAGTAAACAAGCTGAAAAAAATAAAAAATTAATTAATGAAATTTTATTGGCGAAAAGTTTTTGTCACGCTCAAAAATGTTACGGAGCTGAATCTTATATTCGTGGTTTTTCAGGTTATGCAATTGAACTTTTAGTTAGCCATTATAAAACTTTCAAGAAATTTTTAATAGAGATGATTAAAGTTGAAAATCAGATAATCCTTGACCCAGGAAAACTGTATAAAAATAAGAAAGATATTGAATCTAGTTTAAGTGAATCTAAATTAAAAAGTCCGATTGTTTTAATTGACCCTACGTTTAAAGAAAGGAACGCAGCAAATGCTTTGTCTTTAGAAACATTTAGAAAATTCCAGAAAAAATCTAAAGAGTTTTTGAGAGAACCTAGTGATAAATTTTTTGAACAGGTTAGAGTTGATATTCCGTATTTCCGACGGACAGCTCAAGATATTAAAGGAATCTTTGCAATATTTAGACTGCGAACAAAAAAACAAGCAGGAGATGTTGCAGGAAGTAAAATGTTGAAATTCTCCAAACTTTTAACACGTGAAATTGGAAAATATTTTGATGTTATTGAACAAGAATATGATTATTGGGGCGCTAAAAAATCGGATGTTTATTATGTTTTGAAAAGGAAAGTAGAAATTGTACATGTTGGTCCGAGTATTCATCATAAAAACGCTGTAAAAGCTTTCAAAGAAAAACACAGAATTTGGTATGAAGAAGAGGGAAAAGTAAAAAGTGCTATGCCTACGGATTTATCTGTAAAAGAATTTTTGAAACAATTTAATAAAAAACACAAAAAAACGATTAAAGAAATGGATATTAAGAAAGTTAAGATTATTTAATCAGAATTTGGAAAATTTTCAGATTCATAATTTGGTTTTATTCTTTTAATTAATTCATCCATTCTTGCTATTCGATTTTCGATTTCTAATCTTAAATTCATAATACTTTGACTCGGAACATACCTTGG
>Ga0210050_1002265_pt1 | contig 18729 bp, 19 predicted proteins | sample CryGey132114_all_FD_185463 | JGI IMG/M metagenome (GOLD analysis project Ga0210050, IMG submission 185463) | Groundwater microbial communities from aquifer - Crystal Geyser CG22_combo_CG10-13_8/21/14_all (SPAdes) (version 2) | ecosystem: Environmental > Aquatic > Deep subsurface > Groundwater ...
TCGCCGCCTTCGGCGGCGAAATGCGTTCGGACTAATTCAAGAATACTGCACCAGAAAGGAAAAGTCAAAGAGTTTTGGTTCGCCTCGCTTCGCTCGGCGACTAATTCGTATTCAATTTTGGGGGTAAAAACGAATTGGCGGTTTCGCATTTTGGGGGAAGAAAATTTTTTAATCCTTAATCCAACAACAATATGAAATATATACTTTACGCTCGCAAGAGCACCGAAGAAGACGATAGGCAGATTTTAAGCATTGAAGCGCAACTCGTAGAGTTGCAAGAGTATGCCGCCAAAGAAAAACTTGAAATTGTCGCCTCGCTTTGCGAAGCAAAAACTGCCAAAGAACCTGGGCGAATGAAATTCGCAGAAATGTTGTCATTAATTGAAAAAGGAAAGGCAGACGGAATAATTTCATGGCACCCAGACCGCCTCGCCAGAAATTCTGTTGATGGTGGCAAAATAATTCACTTCGTTGATCGCGGTTTGATTAAGTCCCTCAAATTTCCCACCTTTTGGTTTGAACCAACACCGCAAGGATTATTTATGCTGAACATTGCGTTCGGTCAATCAAAATATTTTGTTGATAATTTGCGAGAGAATGTAAAAAGAGGTTTGCGACAGAAAATCAGGAATGGTGTTTGGCCCGGTTGGGCGCCAGTGGGATATTTGAATAATCCTAAAACTAGAATGGTCGACATTGATAAAGACAAAGCCAGTAAAGTTAGAAAACTTTTTGAGCTTTATGCCACTGGCGAATACACCTTAAAATCTCTCGCAAATTGGTGTAAAGAAAAAAATCTGCGAGGAAACCTAAATAAAGAAATTGCCGTCAGTAATATCCAAAAAATTCTACAAAATGTTTTCTACATTGGCCTGATGAAATATCGTGGGGAAATTTTTGAGGGACGACACGAGCCGTTAATTTCAAAGAAACTTTTTGATAAATGCCAAGAAGTGATGAGTAAGCGAGGAAAAGTGCAAGAGGTCAGAAAACATAACTTTGCTTTTCTTGGCTTGTTAAAATGCGCTTCCTGTGGGGCGAGTATTACTGCCGAACAACAAAAGGGACATAATTACTATCGTTGCACCAAGAAAAAAGGAGTTTGCCAAGAAAAACATTATTTGCGAGAAGAACAATTGACCGAACAGATTAAATCTTTTCTTCAAAAAGTTTCTTTGCCGAGCCAAGACACAGAAAAAGTTTTGGCGGCGTTGGATAGCGAACAAGAGCAGGTAAAACAACAAGCTCAATCAAAAGCGGAAGGTTTGAAAGAGCAGTTAAAACAGGTAGAAATAAAATTAGGAAAACTGCTTGATATGTTTTTGAACGACGCTTTATCCGCAGAGGAGTACGCCGCCAAAAAGCAAGAATTATTATTACAAAAAGTTAGTTTGCAAGAGAAAATCACTGACTTTGAACAAAAAGGGTTGTCTTGGCTCGAACTGGCTCGTAAATTCGTTTTATCGCTTAATCAAGCCGCAAAATTAGTGGAAACGGAAAACAAAAAAGAAATGACAATATTTTTTAAAAATATCGGCTCGAACCACATTTTACAAAACCGCCGATTGATTTTTTCGCCCAAAATTCCCTACAATTTGGTCGCCGAGCGAAGCGAGGCGAACCAACGAAATTTGACTTTTCCTTACTGGTGCCGGGGAAAGGACTCGAACCTTCACAGTCTTTCGACCGTCAGCTCCTAAAGCTGATGCGTCTACCAATTTCGCCACCCCGGCATTATTCAGCATTATATTGTTATTTTATCCCTAAACTTTTCAAATGTTTTTGGGCCTATTCCTTTTACATTTTCGATTTCGTTGATTGATTTGAAGCCGCCGTGGCTGTCGCGATATTCGACTATCCGCCCGGCATAAACCGGCCCGATCCCCGGCAGCGAATCCAACTGCGCCGCCGTGGCGGTGTTGATGTTGATTTTGCCGGATTGTTGGTTCGATGATTCATTTTTGGCTTCCGTCTGGCTACCAGCTTTCAGCGCTTCATTTTCTTTCTGTAAACCGGCAACTTTCGTTTCCAGTTCGGAAATCTTTTTATTATTTTCTTCAATAATTTTTGTCTGATCGCTGCTACTTGCGCCTGCCCCTTTTTTAATCATCAACAGAACTCCGCCGATCAGCGCAATCACAACCAGACCGATGCCAATGTAAACGCTGTATTTTTCAATCAGTTGCTTCATTTGAAAAATATTAATCTCGAAGTCAGAATGTCGAATGACTAACAAATGGCAAAGCCATAATAACGAAGAAAAACCAGTTTGGGCATTTGGGCATTTGATAATTTTTTCGTCATTCGGATTTCGGGTTTAGTCATTCTGTAGTTTTTATTCAAGATGTTTCGCCGTCTCCCCAACTTTCTCTTTCAACTTCGGATATTTCTCGATGCCACCATCGGCAATCTCCTTCGCCGCTTCAGTTGCTTTTTCAATCATAATTCTATCAGAAATCGAAGCAAATTTAAACTCCCAAAAGCCGGATTGTTGATAGCCATACAGCTGGCCCGGGCCGCGAAGTTCCAAATCCTTTTCCGCTAATTTGAATCCTGACGAAACCGATTCCATATAGGAAAGTCGCTTTTTAACATTCTCCGAACCGGATGACGAAAAAAGTAAGCAGTATGATTGTTTATGACTCCGTCCGACCCGCCCGCGAAATTGATGAAGTTGTGCCAAGCCAAAACGCTCGGCATCTTCAATCATCATCACTGTTGCATTAGGAATATCAACGCCAACCTCGACCACCGAGGTAGAGACCAAAATATCATATTTACCATTTCTAAATGCTTCCATAATTTCCTGTTTCGATTTTCCGCCAGAGGCGAGACCTCGCCCGCCCTTTCGGGGCGTGGCGGGCATCTTGCCATGAAGCCTGGCGATCTTTAAATCGGGAAATATCTCTTTTGATAATTTTTCATATTCTTTGGTTACCGACTTTCTATCTTCTTCAAATAGATCCATTCCATAATTTTGATCTTTGATTTTTGCATTTTGAATTTCATCGCCTTCGGCGATGATTGGGCAAATAACAAACGCCTGATGACCTTTCTTAATCTCGCCGCGAATAAAATCGTAGGACTTCTGGCGATTTTCCGCTGCCACCACTTTGGTGATAATTTTTTTCCGACCGGCCGGCATCTCATCAATCACCGAAACATCCAAATCGGCAAAAACTACCAATGACATCGTCCGCGGAATCGGCGTCGCCGTCATTGAAAGAAAATGCGGCCGGAAAAAATCATTGTTCGATTGTTTCATTGTTTCATTGTCATTCGATTCGTAATTTTGTACTTTCGCTAAATTCGTACTTTCGTAAGGGGTAAGCAGTCTTGCTCGCTGCGAGACCCCAAACCGGTGCTGTTCGTCAATTATCACCAATGCGATATTATCGATTTTGGTTTTGCCAGAAATTAACGCGTGCGTTCCGACTACAACATCAGCATCACAACGATCTTTTTTATGACCAGTTATTAATCCAACGGAAATTTTATCTGGCTCTAAAATCTCTGACAGCGTTGAAAAATGTTGATTGGCTAAAATCTCCGTCGGCGCCATCAGCGCCACGCGAAAGCCGTTTTTGACCACAACCGCCGCTGCTATTGCCGCCACAACTGTTTTCCCACTGCCGACATCACCGTTCAAAAGCCGATTCATTGGTTTGGTTGTATTCTTATCATAGCTATTCCTTAATTTTAAATTTTGAATTTTAAATTTTAAATTTTCTTGACCCTTTAGGTCAAGAATTATTTGCCAAGCTGATTTTCGTTGCGCGTCGGTTAATTTAAATGGCAATTTTTTGACAAAATTTTGCAGAAATTTTTCATCAATTTGCATCGCCGGCGCTTTGTGAATTTGAATATCACGCTTCGTCAACTGTTTTTGTAGTGAAAACAAGAATAATTCGTCAAAAGCCATTCGCTCTTTGGCCTTTTCCAAAGATGCTGAATTTTCCGGCTGATGAACTGTCGAAATTGCCGCCTGAATACTAAGCAAATTATTCTCTCTGATGATTTCTGCTGGGATGTATTCCTGTATTTTTGACGCTAAATTCTCAATTCTAGATTCTAACTTCGCAATGTAGTAGCTGTGAATTCCGGCGGTTTCAGGATAAATCGGCACAATTTTTGGCTTTGTCGCTCGATTTGGCGATTCCATCTGTAATTGTCTAGAAAAAGAATCAAAAGTCACTTTGCCATTCAATATCAGCTCGAAACCGGGTTTTAGCATTTTTGTAAGATACGGTTGATTAAACCAGACAATTTTGATGCTCCCTGTTTCATCAGCCACAACTGCTTCAGTGACGGTAAATCTTCGACGACTCGTCCGGCGATTAGTGATGTTGATGATTTTTACTTTGATTGTTTTATATTCGCCGATGGTGTTCGGAAGCTTATTGATTTTACTAACGACCGTATAATCTTCATAGCGGCGCGGAAAATAAAAAAGCAGATCGTGGACAGTCTCCACGCCAAGTTTTTTAAGGCGCTGTGCTATTTTCGGCCCAACACCGTGCAAGAATTGTACTTTTGTCTCAAAATCCATTTTAATCTAGTTCTCGATTATTCCACCACCGATTACTTCATCGCCAATGTAGAATACCGCAGATTGCCCTGGCGTTACCGCCCGCTGCGGTTTTTTAAATTTCACTATTAATTTCTCACCGCTTTTTTCAATTGCACAAGGATTTTCCGGATGATGATAGCGAATCTTAACGGATAAGCTGTTAGCTTTTAGCTTATGGCTTATAGCTTTCGGATCAATCCAGTTCAAATTGGAAACAATCATTTCTTTTTTGTACACATCAGCATCGCTCCCAACTATCAATTGATTCTTATTGACATTAAATCCTACAACGTATAACGGCTTTTTCTCGGCTGACTGCTGACTGGCTGACTGGCTGATCAGCTGGTCTATAAGTCTTCTTTGCCCTATCGTATAGTTTAAAAGTCCATCGTGATGTCCAATAATTTTTCCATTTTTATCAACAATATCTCCCGAGGCAAAAAATTTCTCATCCAAATATCGCTTTAAAAATATCCGATAATCTCTATCAGCAAAAAAACAGATTTCTTGGCTCTCCGGCTTCTCCTTGACAGGAAGATCCCATTTGGTAGCTAAATCTCGAACTTCTTTTTTTATCATATTACCGAGCGGAAGTAACACTTTTGATAGTTGATCTTGATTCAAGCGATATAACATATAGGATTGGTCTTTGGATTCGTCAATACCCTTCAATAAATAATTCTCAATTTTCAAATTCCAATTTTCATTCAATTTTTTAATGTTTAAATTTTCAAACTTTTGAGATTTAGAGTTTAGAGTTTGATTGAGCATTGGAGTTTGAGCATTGAAGTTTCTTTTGATCCTCGCATAATGTCCTGTAGCCAATTTCTCGCAGCCGATTTCCAGCGCCTTTTTCAAAAGCAGATCAAACTTTATCTTTTCGTTACAAACGATGCAAGGGTTCGGCGTCCGCAAATTTTGATATTCCCGCAAAAAGTAATCAACAACCTCTTTTTTAAATTCTTTTTTGGCGTCAATGACATAAAATGGGATATTAAGCTTGGCTGCCACCATCCGGGCATCTTCCAGCGCCTGATAGTTGCAACAGCGATTGTCGCGCTCCACTCCACACATCGGATCGGACCATAATTTCAAAAAGAGCCCAACTAACGCCTGCCTCTCATCCTTAAGTATTTTGGCGGTGACAGAGCTGTCAACACCGCCTGATAGTGCAACTGCGATTTTTGTGCTCATTATATTTTCCAATAGTTATACGCAATCCTCCGAAGCTTTAGCGAAGAAGGATCATTATTTTGAAGTTGAGAATAATTCGTTTTTTCTTACCATCGAAACTAAAAGATCATGAAGCAATGGTGTTCGAAGCTGAGTCTTGTAAGTCGAAAGTGCATTTAATTTTGCGTTCTCCTCATCAGAGGTGAGCATAGACCTTTGCCAGTGGTGAGTAAAATCAGCCAATTTCACCGGCGGAGTCAAATTATTGTCCATATGCAAGCCTACTGGTTGAGGGAAATGCCGGTAGTGGACGAGATAACTATAAGAAGTAATTTTTTGCTTATTCGCCAGGATTTTCTGCATTACCTCTCCGATATATTTATGATCTGGATTCTGATCACTTTCGTCAGGATACAGTATGATCGTCGGCTGGAAATTATCCATCTCATGGTTAAGCATTGTAGTCAAATCTTTCTCGGAGATTCGTTCCCTAAGGTAGAATTCTAGCAACTCGAGATATTGTAGATCGCCACTTCCGACACCAAGAATTTCTGTTGCATCACGGAATTCTTTATGCCGTTCCGCCCCAAAACCACGACGATTCCCATCAGTAACTAGCAGTATCTCAATTTTTGCCTTATTTTTTACTGTCCTCTGGATATAGCCGGCAGCAGCGATTGTCTCATCATCAGGATGTGGAGAAATAATTAGGACTTTATCGTTGGCAGTTGGTTCTTTGACATCAGCCATTAAGTTGACTGAGACTTCAGGCAAGACAGCAAATTTGCGTGCATAGAGATAATAACCGCCAATGCCAAGGACAACAATCGCTACTACTATCCAGACAAGCATCTTTTTTGTCCAAAACTTCTTCGCCATAATCTCATTTTACTAGATTCTTGCCGACTCTGAAATGCGATGAACACATTGCTTTTGTCTAAGCCGGCGCCGAACTGTATCTCCGGAGTCCTCGACGTACTGATGCGGTTAGATCCTTATTGACGGTCTATTGCGAAAAATGCAAGGCGGGTTGGCTCGGGTGGCTTAAAACAAAAGTAATATGCGAATAAAGCATTTTAAACTTTCAGCAAATTTCTAAACAGCATTGCTACCGTGACTGGCCCAATTCCACCAGGCACCGGCGTATAAAATGAAGCTTTCTGATATGCACCTGCGTCCATGTCACCTTTGATTTTGCCGCCGACCTCCGAAGCGCCGGCATCAACTAACACCACGCCATTTTTGACCATTTCGGCCGTAATCAATCCAGCTTGGCCGGTGGCGGAAATAATTATCTCAGCATTCCGGGTAATTTTTGCTAAATCAGCAGTTTCTATATCAGCAACTTCCAATCTTTTTACTTTATTTCGAAGTACTTTCGCCAGCGGTGCACCGACAAGAAAACCCTGACCGATAATTGCAACTTTCTTTTGCCCGAGATCAACACCATCAAGCGCTTCTAAAATTGCCAATACCACTGGCGGCTGAAAATCAGAAGTCAGATTAGCACAAAATCGGAGTCCATCAACATCTTTTTCTAGCGAAATAGCTTTGATAACTTTCTGGCGATTGATTTTTGCCGGCAGAGGCATCTGGAGTAATATGCCGGTTACTTTTTGATCATTATTTAATTCTTCAATCTTTTTTATAGCATCTGCTTCTAGAGCTAAAGCACTTAATTGAAAAAGTTTAAAATCAACGCCAATATAATCTGCCGCTTTTTGTTTTGCTTTAATATACTTCTCGGAAACCGGATCCTCACCAACCCAAATGACCGCCAAAGTTGGCTTGATTTTTAGTTTCGAAATTCTAATCTTTAGCTTAGCCAGAATCTCATCGCGAATTTTTCGACCATCAAATTCCTTCATTTCTTTTTGGACCTATAATCCTCGATTGCCTTCTTGATTCCTTCCTCCGCTAAAACTGAACAGTGGTATTTTGCCGGTGGGAATTTACCCATTTGTTCGGCAATTTCGCGGGATGATAATTTAAGCGCCTCATCAAGTGATTTGCCTTTAACCAATTCCGTCGCGATTGACGACGAGGCAATCGCCGCTCCACAACCAAGAGTTTGGAATTTAATGTCGGCAATTTTATCATTTTTTATTTTTATATACATTTTCATCACATCGCCACAATTTGGATTTCCAACAGTCCCAACTCCATCGGCATCCTCAATCTCCCCGAGATTTTTCGGATTGCGGAAATGTTCCATAATTTTGTCTGAATATAAATTATCCATATAACTCCTTATTTAAACGGGCTCATTCTTCTTAATTTTTCGATGATCAGCGGCAAAACTTCCAAAACTTTATCAATTTCTTCTTCCGTTGTTTCGTGACCTAAAGTAAATCGTACCGATCCATGGCATTCCTCTGGAGTACGGCCCATTGAAAGCAGTACATGGCTTGGTTCGAGTGAGCCGGAAGTACAAGCTGAACCGGTTGATGCGGCAATACCTTCCATATCCAGATTCAAAAGTATTGATTCACCCTCGGCGTTCATAAAGGAAATATTAACATTCGACGGCGATCGATACTCGCGACTACCATTTAAGCGGGAATTTGGAATTTTCAAAAGACCATTAATTAACTTCTCCCTCAACTTTCGGATTTCGTGCTTCGGATTTGATTCTTTTTGTTTCGGATTTCGATATTCGGATTTCGGATTTTGAATTATCTCGATCGCTTTCGCCATTCCAACTATTCCCGCCACATTTTCCGTACCAGCCCGCTTTTTATATTCCTGTCCGCCGCCGACAATTTGATGTTTGATTGGGACGCCAGATCTAATATAAAGTAAGCCAATTCCTTTTGGCCCATAAATTTTGTGCGCAGTCATTGTCAGGAGATCAACATGTAAATAATCAACATTCATATCAAAATATTCAGCCGCCTGAACTGCATCAGTATGGAAAAAAATGCGTCCCGCATTTTTTTCAGAATTATGAAGTTTGAGTTCTGAATTATGGGTTTTATTCATAATTCCTAATTCATGATTCATGATTCTGCGAGTATTTGCTCGCTCAATCATTTTCCCAATTTCCCGAATTGGCTGGACCGTACCGATTTCATTATTGACATACATTATCGAGACCAAAACGGTGTTTTTTCTGATCACTCGCTCAATATCAGCAACTTTAATCACTCCGTCGCGATTCGGTTTGATGTAAGTCGCTTGGATTCTTCCGTCACGTTCCAACTCCTTAATCGTATCCAGTACCGCATGATGCTCAAAAGCCGAAGTGATAACATGTGGTTTTTTAATTTCCGAGGCATCGATAACACCTTTTATTGCCAGATTGTCAGATTCAGAACCACCAGATGTAAAAACAATTTCTGTTGATTTACAATTCAAAAACCTGGCGATTTTATGCCTGGCGCTGTCAACTGCCGCTCTCGCCTCCTGGCCAAATGAATAAACGCTCGAAGCATTACCGAATTTACTTGAAAAATAAGGCAACATCGCCTTTATAACTTCCGGATCAACCGGAGTAGTAGCCGCATGGTCTAAATAAATTTTTTTCATTTTTCAATCTTCTTAGCAATCTTACGTAGATCTGCCATACAGGATTTGCAGCCGGAACCAGAAACTGCCGCCTCGTATTCACTTTGCGGCACTAAATAAGCAACTGGTTTTGAATAGCGGCTGACTTGATAAACTTCTCCAACTTCAACTTCCCGCATCACCTGCGAAATTTTGTTCTGCAATTCATTTACATTGATGTTCTTCATAAAATCTCCAAGAATGGATAACTGATATTCTAATGACTAATGGCGAATTTATCGGCCTTATTAGTTATTGGTTATTCAGATATTCGTCATCCATTCTTGTACTCTAACATTTTAGGTAACATTTTGTCAATACTTCGACTTGCTCAGCATTGACTCTGAGCGAAGTCGAATGAGTCAAGGGGTAACTGCTCACTCGTCATTGCGAGCCATCAAGTGAAACGAGGGGCGAAGCAATCTAGGTTGCTTCGTCGTTCCTCCTCGCAATGACAAGGCGAGTAAGCAATTATGTCAAGGGCTATTGCCAAGATCGGAATCTCATGCTATGCTTAAGCCACTTTTCGCCACCCGAAAGGAGCACAAAATGTGGAACTTTTGGCGAAAACGAAAGGTCTTCCGTGCAGCTCTCGTCCAGATACAAGATCACATAAGGTGCCAGCATTTTGCTAGTAAGGAATCTAGAAACAGGGCGGTACGAGAGGGAATTCGACTCTACAAATCGGCGGCGGAAAAAGCGAGTGTTGAATTGAGCCAGGACGACATCGAGGCAATAAAAGAGACGATTCAAACCGCAATCGCGCTCCGAATCGGAGCACCGGCCACATCACCATCGCCGGCAAGCACTGTGAATCGCCTTCGCGCACGTCTTCAACTCAAAAACAAAGGCCGCTAGAATTGTCTGCAGCCCAACCTAACCGGCATTCATCTGCCGGTTTTTTCTTTTGGCAATATTTCCAGTATCTAAAACCCTCACTTCTCCTCCCACACTTCGGAAGTGTAGGTACTGAAGTGAGGATACAATCATACAATCCCAAACAAACTTTTTGCCTTTTTAGTTGTTTGTTTTTCAACTTCGGCGATAGAGACTTTTTTTATTCTAGCAATCTCCTCTGCCACCTTTACTACATAGGCTGGTTCATTGCGCTTGCCTCGGTATGGCTCCGGCGCCAGATACGGGCAATCAGTCTCAATCATCATGCTCCCTAGTGGAATTTCGGCGATAATTCGCTCAACTTCCGTCCCCTTTTTGTAAGTGATGTTGCCGGTAAACGATAGCGCCATGCCCAGATCTAAAATTTTTTTGGCAAAATCCCACTCGCCGGAGAAGCAGTGCAAAACTCCGCGCAAGTCTTTCTGATAACTCTTCAAAATAGCATAGACATCAGCCTCGGCTTCGCGACAATGGACAATAACCGGCAAACGCAGTTCGATTGACAGATTCAGCATCTGCTCAAAACAAAATATCTGCTGTTCGCGATTTGGGTAATTAGCAAATTGCGAAGAGCGTTTCAGATAGTAGTAATCTAAACCGCATTCTCCAATTGCCACAACTTTCGGATGATTCGAAATTGCCAGTAGCCGTTGTTTGGCCTCAATATCAAGATCAAGTGCCGAATACGGATGAATGCCAATGGCGGCGAAAACCTCGGGATATTTACGGGCTAAATCCACTGATTTTTTTGAGGAATCAACGTCAACGCCAACATTCAAAATCCGCCGGACATTTATTTGTATCGCCCGACCCAAAACTTGGTGAACTTCGTTCTTAAATTCGGGAAAATCCAAATGGGCGTGAGTGTCAATAAGCATGTTTCAAAATTAAAACTTAAAAGTCAAAAATCAAAACTTGCAACTTGATATCTCAAAACTTTTTATCCTTCAAGGTTATTATACTCGATGCCAACATTTTGGATATTTCTTCCGCTTCAGTTAAAAGGTCGTTTATTTTATTCGCATCTAAGTCGATCGCGTCACGATAAAGCGCCAGCCAATATTTAGTTTCATTGGCAGACTTTAATGCGATTTGGTAATATTTTATGAATTCTTTGCGAGAAGAAGATGATTTTGCCTCGACGATGTTTGCGCCAATCGAAGTTGACGACCGCAATAGCTGGTCATTAATTGCTCTAAATTTGTTATCACTTTCTTTCAGAAATTGAATAACCGCAATTGAAAAATAATAACAACGATATTTCAAATCAGTTTTAAGTTTTGAAGTTGGCAGTTTTGACATTTGAGCTCTTAGTTTTGAGTTCGCTATGTGTTTTTCGTCTTTAGTTTTTCGTTATTAATTATCTAAAAAATGTAATGTAGATGACGGTTGTGATAACAATAATGGCAGCGACGATATCTCTAAACTTTAAATTCTCCTTAAAATAAAAGGCTGAGAAAAAGTAAACCAGAAACGGGCCAAGGACTAAAATTATTGTTGTTTCGACAACGCCGAGTTTTTGAAAACCGTAGAATTTCAAAACCATCTGGATGACGCCAAAAGCCGCTGAAATTATCGTGTAGGCAAAACATTTCGCCGGCATCTCAAGAAGTTTTGGCCGCCAGAGAATTAAAAATACGACTGACATAACTAAAGTCCGAGTAAAATAAAGAGCAGCTGGCGAAAAAACATCAAGAAGATATTTGATGATAATTGACTCTGCTGACATCAAAACCATCGCGCTGACCACGATGCCTGTATTGCGAGTGATCTGCAGATGATGGTGGCGAAAACGTGAAGCAATCAAAACCAAAGAAGCGATTGTGCCGGCGATAAAAAGCGCTAAATTGCGCTCAGCCGGTAGAAAAATTTCCGACAGAATGATCGTCACCAGCGGCGAGAGCATCATAATTAGCTCAAACTCATGGATCTCCTCCTCCTGAATACCGCGATAATAAAAGGAATTCCAGGTTATCGCCACTGCCAGCATCGCCAAAAACAATAAAATATATTTGTAACTCCAGAGCGCCTGCCAATGAACGAGGCCAAAAGAGGGCAAAAGAAAAGCGGTGATAATCGCCAGCCAAATAAAAAGCAACGGTATGAATCGTTTTACCGGGATTTTGTATTTGGAGAGGATAACTTTGTCAACAACCACCCCTCCGGCATATCCGATTGAAGCTATAAAAGCTTGGATCATGAAATCATCTTATAGGCTTTTTTAATTGCTTCCTTATAGAAATAAGGCATATTCAAGGCTCCAGTTTTTGATATTTTGAATTTTTTGAACTTAGCTTTGCCGGCTTCTCCGTCAATCTCAAAATCGCCAATCTTATTTTTAATTTTACATAAGTAGGAAACAACCAATACTCCTCTTGATTCATCAGCTGACACTTTTATGGTGTACATATATGCTTGAATGATATCAACTACTTCGGATTCAAATCCCAATTCCTCACGAATTTCTCTAATAACAGTCTCTTCCGGCTGTTCACCTTCATCAATTTTTCCGCCAGGAAGTTCCCATTCCTTGCGCTCATTTTTCCGCAACCATACCGCTCCATCTTCAAATACAATCCCCTTAACGGAAATTGGAACTTTATAAGTTTCTTTCATAAGTCCTCCAAAATATTATCAATCTAGACGTGGAAATAATGGCTCGGGCTCTAAAGTTTCCAGTTGTTTTTTCATCTTGGCGGCGGTTTCTGGCATAAAGGGCGATAACGAGGGGACTAAAGAACTTAAGGACTGAAAAACAAAACCCAAAACCTCGGCTAATTTTTCTTTATTCGACTTTGCCAATCCCCACGGCTTGTTTTCGTCAATATAGGAATTTAACTCTGATACAATTTTATTTATCTCCGCCAACGCTTGATCAAATTTTAACTCTTCGACTAATTTTCCAAGTTTTGAATTTTGAGTTTCAGTTTTGAGCTTTGAGTTTTGAGTTTTGAGTTCATATTTGTTTATCATCGAAATTGTTCGCTGGACTAAATTACCCAATCCATTCGCCAAATCATTCTCGTAGCGCGCGGCGATTTTTTCTTCGGAAATATCGCCATCCTCACCAAAGGGAAACTGGCGCAAAAGTGCGTAGCGAACGGCATCGGCGCCGAATTTTTGCACCAGTTTATTTGGATCGAGCACATTACCGCGGGTTTTGCTCATTTTTTGTCCGCCAACGGTGAAAAAGCCATGAGCAAAAACTTTTTTCGGAAGCTCTAAATCGAGCGCCAAAAGCATTGCCGGCCAAACAATCGCGTGAAACCAGAGGATGTCTTTCGCCATCAGTTGAATATCAGGCGGCCAAACGACGAAGTCGTCCTCGGGCTTGACCCGGGGATCCATTTTTAGTAGATTCCCGCCTCCACGGGAATGACTATTTGGAAAATATATTTTCTCTGCAGAATAATAATTGATTAGTGCATCAATCCAAACATAAATCGTTTGTGACTCATCGCCGGGAAACGGAATTCCCCATTCGACTTTTTCCCGCGAAATTGAAACATCTTCCAACCCGGCTTTTATCTTTCCGATTACTTCGTTGCGACGACTTTCTGGCAAAATTTGATACTCGCCGGCCTCGATCGCCTCAAGCAAATTCTTGGCAAATTTCGAAAGCAAAAAGAAATAATTCTCCTCGGAGTGTTTCTCCGGCTTGGTGCCGTGATCTGGACACTTGCCATTAGTTAGTTCGTCCGGCTGTAAAAATCGTTCGCAGGCAACGCAATAAAGTCCTTCATATTTTCGCTTCTCAATGAAACTTTTTTCTTTCAGATCCGAGACAAATTTTTGGACAATCTTTTCATGCGCCGGATTAGTCGTGCGAAAAAACTCTGAATACTCAACGTTTAAATTTTTCCAAGTGTTTTGAAACGCCGGCACTAGCGAGTCAACAAACTCTTTTGGTTCTTTACCAGCCGCTTTGGCGGCTTCGGCAATTTTTGCCCCATGCTCATCAACGCCGGTCAAGAAGAAGACTTCTTCACCCTTGCTTTTGTAATAACGCGAAAGAACATCGGCGGCGATCGTCGTGTAAGCGTGCCCGATATGTGGCACATCATTGACGTAATAAATTGGAGTCGTAATGTAGAATTTTTTTCGTTCCATATCATTTTAGTTAGAATCCCGCGAAGCTTTAGCGAAGTGGGATGCTCATAACTTGATATTATCAGAACGAATCAGCGGCGTAAATCTTGACAAGTTTTGAATTTTATGATACCATTTAATCAGAATTCCACACAGCCGGCTGCTGCTGGCAAAAATCAAGAAAGGCAGTGATAGTGATGCGGCCGCAAGAGCATGTCGATGGCATACTGGAATGGGAAGAGAACAAAAAAAGCGAAGGCGTCGTTGCCTTCATCCCCAACGCCGAGGGAGGATCAATCGTTGTCTTTCCCTCAAAAAACGGCTTCCTGCCGTTCGGTGTCCCCGGCGCCCAACCGCGCTTCTCCCAGCCAGGGGTCGGAGTAAAAGAACACTGCATCCTTCGTTGGTCGGATGATGCGCGTTGCTACTTCGCCTATCCTCGCAACGAGTTGTCTCTGGAGGAATTGCGAGGATGCTACCACATCGTCAACGGCAACAAAGAACTGGCGCTGGTCAAACCATTCGGAGAAGAGAGTCGCGTCTGCGCCTGGAAAACAGACAACGGCATCCTGATGATCGCCGTTCAGCAGAGGTGACAGGGAAAGAAGGTGAGAAACAGCCTATCTGGGCATGGATCATAACCGTGACCGTCGCTGCCGGTGTGGCGGTAGCGGTAATCGCTGTGTCTCGGTCGGCGGGACGCGCCGACCGGCACGCAGAGCAGCTAGGATTTCTTAGGAGGATCAGTCGCCAGCCCAAGTCGTAGGGCTGGTTTTTCTTTTTCTCTTGCTATTTTTTTGCTCTTATGATATAAATTCTATACCAACCCAATGAGGAGGAATTTCGGATGGATGACCAGTTTCTGCGTAATGCGTTGGAAGTAGCGCTTTGGCATATTCTTACCGATGTAGGGATGAAGGAGGACGACAGCATTTCCGCAAATCCCGTACTGCGGCCGCCGGACAAACTCCGACTTGTCGTCAACAAAAGCTTAACGATTGGAGATTTTGTCTTGTGTCCGGAACTTGAACAAACAGTCACATCAATGATGAGCGCCGTGATGAGAACTCTGGCAATAGTGAAGATATCTGTCAAGTCAGTTACTTTGTCTGGTATTCGCCGTGATTGCCACGGCCAACACGAACACACGATCATCTTCTGAGAGGCGATCTAACCGCTCGCCTGATCGGCTATCAACTAGCCGCGTCCTGCCCTCGACATCACGTCGGGGCGTTTTATTTGCTCAAATGTATACCGATTTTCAACGATCGTTGAAAATCGGTATACAAATATCTTGCCACTGGCGTGCGTAATTCAGCTGCGGCAAAATTTTTATTAGATCATTTTTTCACAATTAGCACAAACTCTCCTTTTATTTTGTGATTTTTGAGATCGCTGATAATTTCGCTGATGTCCCCGCCCCAATACTCTTCAAACTTTTTTGTCATTTCGCGGGCGAGGAAGACCTCCGAGCCGGCGCCAAAATGACTTTTGATGTCGTTCAATGTTTTTTCCAGACGCTGTGCCGATTCATAAACAACAATCGGAGCTTTTAGCACCGCCAACTCTTTGAATTTCGTCTCCCGCCCCTTCTTCTTTGGCAAAAATCCGACAAAATAGAACTCCTTATCAACCATTCCGCTAATTGAGATTGCCGCCGTCACGGCACTCGCCCCCGGGATTGGTATTATTTGGATATTCGAATTTTGGATTTGATTTCGTTTGTTTCGGATTTCGACATTCGGATTTCGGATTTGCACGATTAGCGCTTGTCCCGGATCGGAAATGCCCGGCGTGCCGGAATCGGAAACATATGCGATATTTTTTCCGCGTCGCAATTCTCTGATAATATAATCAATTTTTTCATCACTCGAATGCTGATGAAGCGAAATTAGCTCTTTCTTAATTCCCAAATGATGCAAAAGTCCGCCGGCAACTCGCGTATCTTCGCAGGCAACAAAATCAACGGAAGATATTATATCAATCGCCCGCTTGGTTATATCATCCAAATTACCGATCGGAGTGGCAACAATAAATAAAGTCCCGTTTTTCATAATGATCGGATTATAACAAATTAGCCCAACAAATTACAGCTATCGAAATATCAGCGACCAGATTGTCGCTACGCCGGCAAAGGCCATAAGTAATATTGCAACTCCGCCGATAATTTTCGACCAGGCGCCATTAACGCGACTGCCCATTAGTTTCCGGCTAGATGAAAGAATTAAAATCAAAATTAAAATCACCGGCGCAATATAGCCGTTAAGTATTGCCGCATAGACCAATGCCCTCATCGGATCAATCCCGACTAAATTAATTAAAACACCGATAACCAAAGAAATTATAATGATGCCGTAAAAAGAATACGCCTGGCGCAATTTATAATGCAAGCCCTCCTTCCAGTGAAAACTCTCGGCAAAAGTGTAAGAGCTCGAACCAGCCAAGATCGGGATTCCCAGCGCGCCGACGCCGATAATCCCGATTGCGAACAAAAAGTACGAATAATCACCGGCCAACGGCCGTAGCGCTTCGGCGGCATCGGCGGCAGAGTTAATGGCGAAAATGCCGTTTTTATGCAACGTGGCAGCACAAGCGGTGATAATGAAAAACATCACCAGGTTTGACAAAAACATTCCCGACCAGATATCAATCCGCATTTTTTTAATTTCGCCGCCGTAAAGACTTTTTTGCCGCTCTTGGATATTTGTCAGCCCGTCTTCAATCTCCTCCTCAACTTCCTGCGATGTTTGCCAGAAAAAAAGATAGGGCGAAATCGTTGTGCCGAGTGCGCCGGTAACAATTAGAATCTGGTCTTTGGAAAAACCGAAAACCGGTCGCAGCGCCGACAAGCCGATTTCCCGCCAATTCAACCCTTTTATCAGAAAAGTTGAAATGATATAGGCAAGAAGCACCAGTGCCAGCCACTTTAAATATTTGGCATATTTTTTATAGCGAGTATAAATCTGCAAAAGCATGATGACCGCGGCGATAAGAATAATCAGAACAAAATAATCGATTTGCGGCAAAAACAGCCGAATCGCCTCGGACATTGCTCCGAGATCAGCGCCGATATTAAAAGTGTTGGCGATGAATAATAGAACCGTGCAAAGAATTAGCACCCAGCGGGGAAAAAATTTTCGAATATTAGCTGCCAACCCACGGCCGGTAACCAAACCGATTCTGGCGCACATCTCCTGAACCACCGCCATCAACGGAAAAGTAAAAGGCGCCAGCCAGAGAAATTTATAACCGTAGCCGGCGCCGGTTTGCGAATATGTCGCAATTCCCGAAGGATCGTCACCAGCGGCACCGGTTGTCAAACCCGGGCCAAGAGTCCGCCAAAAATTGCGCACTCCTTTCACCGGCCCTTTCTCAATAACGGTTTTCTCGACATTTTTTGTTGCTTCAACTGTTTCATCCAAGACCCTAGCCGGCGTTTCAACGACTTTTTCGATGATTGTTTCTTCCTCAACTTTTTTGCCGTCTTTTTTGACAGTGATTTTTTCATCAATGTCAATTTCCCCGATTGATTTTTTCTTTTCCTCACCCATTTTCCCTCTGTTAAGAATGTCATCCTGAACTTGATTCAGGATCTATTTAATAGTGGATTCCGGATCACCCGTCTCGCCTTCGGCTTGCCGAGGCGGAAGTCCGGAATGACGAAATAATTCCAACCAGTCCTCCATCGACAGTTCTTGAGCCCGGACTTTTTCCGCCAGTCCGGCTTTTTTAATTATATCAGATGCTTCGGATTTGTTTATATGCAATCCGGCAGCCAAATTATTTTCCAGGGTTTTCCGTCTAGCGGCAAAGCCAAATTTCACTAGGCGGAAAAACTCTTGAATTGCGAAATTGCGAGCTCTTGCCAAATTTCGACGGTCGCAAGCGCTTTCCGCTGAAGGCGGAAAAGAGCGCCTAGAAATTTGGTCAGGGCGAGCGTAATTTTGCAAACGAGGAATTTTACTTTTTACTTTTAATTTTATTATCGCCGAGTCCACCTCCGGTTTTGGGAAAAACGAGGTGTTTTTGACAATTCGGACAATTTCCGGCTCGGCGTAAAATTGGACTGAAACTGAAAGCAGCGACATCTCGCCCGGCTTGGCGCAAATTCGCTCGGCGACCTCTTTTTGTACCATCAAAACCATAAGTCCCGGCTTATTATCAGCTTCGAGAAATTTCCGGATGACAGCTGAAGTGATGTTATAAGGAATATTGGCAACGACTTTAAAACCTGAATTATGAATAATGAATTCTGAATTATGGATTTTTAATGCATCTTGATTTATTATTGTTACTTTTTCCCTCCATAATTCATGATTCGTAATTCGTGATTCTAGCGCCTCTGCGAGGCGCTTGTCTTTTTCAATCGCAATCACTTTTCCCGCTTTTTTTGCCAATTCCTCCGTCAAAATTCCCAGTCCCGGCCCGATTTCGACGACGGTGTCAGTCGGTGT
>Ga0210050_1002279_pt1 | contig 18670 bp, 8 predicted proteins | sample CryGey132114_all_FD_185463 | JGI IMG/M metagenome (GOLD analysis project Ga0210050, IMG submission 185463) | Groundwater microbial communities from aquifer - Crystal Geyser CG22_combo_CG10-13_8/21/14_all (SPAdes) (version 2) | ecosystem: Environmental > Aquatic > Deep subsurface > Groundwater ...
TACGGACACAGACTCATTTCAATTGAGGTTGTCTGAAGAGGTATACCATCACGATTCATGGATAGCCCTGTCTCAAGCGGAGAAACGAGCTAAGCAAGCTCAAATGTCTTATGACGTTGAAAAACAAAACCTTATCATTCGAGTGGCTGCGAGTTACTTTAATGTACTTGCTGCTTTAGACAGCCTTGAATTTGCTCAAGCAGAAAAAGAGTCTGTGGGTAAACAACTTGAGCAAACTAAACAACGATTTGATGTGGGATTAATCGCACAAACAGATGTACACGAAGCTCAGGCAAAATATGACCAAGCCACAGCCAGTGAAATCACCTCACAAAACCAAGTCGATGATGCTTACGAAGCCTTAAGAGAAATTACAGGCACCACCAGCACTAATTTAGCACGTTTAAATACGACTATTCCTCTAGTCAAACCGCAACCAGATAATATTTCTGACTGGGAAAGTGTGGCTGAACGCTCCAACATTAATCTGATCAGTAACCAACTTGCAACAGAGATTGCTCGAGAAGAAATTAAGCGCCAATTTGCAGGCCATTTTCCGACAGTCGATTTCAACGCCTCTTATAGTGACAGCTCATCAACAGGCACCTCTGCTGGCCTAGATGATAACAATGTTTCCAGTAAGATTGGAACTGGAAGAGATTTTGCGGGTACAACTGTTTCCTTGTCCGTCAGCATTCCAATTTTTTCGGGTGGAAGCACTAGCTCCAGTGTACGAAAAGCACAATATGATTATAAAATTGCCTCTCAAGATTTAGAAAGAGTACATCGTGAAGTGACCAAACAAACCCGTTCCGCTTTTAGAACTATCATCGCCAATATCAGCTCCATTAAAGCACTGACTCAAAGTCAAATATCCAATCAAAGTGCTTTAGAAGCCACCAAAGCTGGATTTGATGTCGGCACAAGAACCATGGTAGACGTACTGCTCAGTACCACCAACCTGTATAATGCGAAACGTACCTTAGCCAGAAGTCGTTATGACTATGTGATGAATGTACTGAGACTTAAACAAGCTGCTGGGATCTTAACCCAAGATGATCTCATCAAGGTTAATGGCTGGTTACAACATTAAGAACTTTGCCTCTGAATACACTCATAAACAGTTTCAGAGCGAATATCTCCAAACTAACAAGGGTGAGAATGACACATTCATTCTCACCCTTGTTACTCTTACTTATTCAACTCAAAATCAACACTGACTATTGCCTCGAAATCGAGTAAAATGCCCCTATTCCCCTCCCGAGAAAAGAATAATGCCGGCACAAGACAGTTTACAACGATTTCTATTTGAACAAGGTAATATTAGAGGCGAGCATGTTGTTCTTGCGGAAAGTTATCAAAAAATATTGTCTCTTTACGCCTATCCCGAGCCGATTGCAAAACTATTGGGACAGGCACTCTGTTCCGTTGCCATGATTACGGCAATGCTCAAGTTTGAAGGGCGAATCTCTTTGCAATTACAGCATGGATCGGCTATTTCTTTATTGTTTGTTGAAGCGAACCATCATGGAGATTTAAGAGGTCTTGTCCACTTTCATCCTGAGGCTTCTTTGGATGATTTCCAAGATATGGTCAGAGGTGGAGTGATGAGTGTGAACCTGATGCCTGAGAAAGGAAAACAATATCAGGGCGTAATAAGTTTAGAAAAGCAGGATCTCGCCTCTTGTTTGACTCAATACTTCAAACAGTCAGAACAACTTGATACAGAATTTTGGCTTTGTACCCAAAACAATGCAGCTGCGGGCCTAATGCTTCAAAAACTTCCTCAAGAGCACCCAGATCCTGAGTTATGGAATGAGCTACAAATCTTAACTCAAACAGTCAAACCTAATGAAATGATTGAACTCTCCAGTGAAGTTTTATTAAAACGTCTTTATGCAGAACATGATCTTCAACTGTTTGAAGTTAAAACGCCCCACTTTAAATGTCAATGCTCAAACGAGCGTGCTTTAAACTCTATTCTCATGATTCCGCAAAAAGAACTCACCCAACTCTTAAAAGAGCAACCCACTCTGGAATCTGATTGTGAGTTTTGTCGTGCTCATTATCAATTTACTGCAGATGAAATTTATCAAGCACTGCTTGATCCTGATACAAATTCAGACAATAGTTCAAACACAACTCATTAAATTATTTTTTAATAAAAAGGCAATAATATGGCAGTCCAATGGTATCCAGGTCACATGCATAAAGCCCAGAAAGAGATACGGGAGATTATGGATGATATCGATGTAATCATTGAAGTGTTAGATGCCAGAATCCCATACAGTAGCGAAAATCCTTTGATTTCACAATTAAGGAAAGATAAGCCCTGCGTTAAGCTCCTCAATAAAATGGATTTGTCCGATCCCCTGTTGACCCAACAATGGCTTCAGGCCCTTGAAAAAGAACAAGGGGTTAAAGCACTTCCCGTCACGACCAAAGAACCTCAAACTATGGCTTCGCTTTCAGAAACCTGCCGCCAACTCTATTACGATAATCATCGTCAAGATCGTCCCATTAAAACCATGATTATGGGTATCCCAAATGTGGGGAAATCTAGCATCATCAATCTATTAGCGGGAAGAAATATCGCAAAAGTGGGAAATGAACCAGCGGTCACCAAACGCCAGCAAATTATCTACATTGATAATGGCATTGTGCTATTAGATACACCAGGCATTCTTTGGCCAAGAGTAGAAAATCAAAATAGCGGCTATCGTTTAGCCATAACTGGAGCCGTTAAAGATACAGCCATAGAGTATGAAGATATTGCCTTGTACGCAGGAGAATATCTGTTAAAAAATTATCCCATGCTACTACAACAAAGATTTGATTTAGACAATTTACCTGACAGCCCATTGATGCTCCTTGAAGAAATTGGAAAACGTCGTGGTTGTTTAAGATCTGGAGGGCATATTGAGTTACATCGAGCCTCAGAAATTTTGATTCATGAATACCGTTCTGGAAAGCTGGGACTCATCACTTTTGAAACGCCAGAGATGGTGCAACAAGAAGAAATTATGGTATTACAACAGCAGGCAGAAAGATTGGAAAAAAAGGCGCTCAAACAGGCTTCTCGAAAAAAGAGTAGAAGATAAAAATACATCATTGAATTATTCCGATTATAGTTAAAGCTATCACCCCATTCTCATTGACATCAAGACCATTATGCATACAATGGCAGCTTTATTATATATATTAAATTTTCCGAGATTTTCATGAACTCATCAAATCTATTAGAGGCACTTAACAGTTACGGTATAAATCAACCTCTTGAGGTGATTTATAACCCAAGCTACGAAACACTATATCTTGAAGAAACCCACCCCGATAGAACGGGTTATGATATTGGTGTTGAGACGGAGTTAGGTGCCATTGCTGTAGATACAGGCATATTCACTGGTCGCTCCCCTAAGGATAAATATTTTGTACGAGATGACACCACCAGAGATACTTTGTGGTGGTCTGATCAGGGCAAAAATGACAATCGCCCGCTTAACCAAGAGCAGTGGACCGAACTGAAAAAAACGGTTAGCCAACAACTGAGCGCTAAAAAATTTTTTGTTATGGATCTTTTTTGCGGTGCTGATGATGATGCTAGACTAAAAGTACGCTTTGTAACCGAGGTCGCTTGGCAAGCGCATTTTGTAAAGAATATGTTTATTCGACCTTCGGAATCTGAATTAGTCGATTTTGTACCAGATTTCATCGTCATGAATGGAGCCAAGGCAACACAAAACAATTGGCAAGAGCTGGGCCTCCATTCAGAAAACTTTGTTGCCTTCAACATGACAGAACGCATCCAACTCATTGGTGGTACTTGGTACGGCGGGGAAATGAAAAAAGGTTTATTCTCTGTCATGAATTACCTTTTGCCGCTTAAAGGTATCGCCTCTATGCATTGTTCTGCCAATGTGGGAAAAAATGGCGATACTGCTATATTCTTCGGTTTGTCGGGCACCGGAAAAACCACATTATCCACAGATCCTAAACGTCAATTGATTGGCGATGATGAACATGGCTGGGATGACAATGGCGTATTTAACTTGGAAGGTGGATGCTATGCAAAAACAATCCATTTAAGCCAAGAACATGAACCAGATATCTATAATGCGATTCGTAGAGATGCTTTATTAGAAAATGTTGTTGTAGACAAAGATGGAAAAATCGACTTTAACGATGCATCAAAAACTGAAAACACCCGGGTCTCTTACCCCATTTACCACATAGACAATATTGTTAAACCTGTTTCCAAGGCTGGTCATGCTAGTAAAATTATCTTCTTAACTGCAGATGCTTTTGGGGTACTACCACCTGTTTCCAAGCTTACAGCAGAACAAGCGGAATATTACTTCTTATCTGGTTTTACTTCTAAATTGGCAGGAACCGAGCGCGGCATCACCGAGCCGACACCGACGTTTTCAGCCTGTTTTGGTGCGGCATTTCTAACACTTCACCCCACTCAATATGCAGAAGTGCTGGTTAAACGTATGCAGCATGAAAATGCTCAAGCTTATTTAGTCAATACAGGATGGAACGGCACGGGCAAGCGTATCTCCATTAAAGACACTCGTTTTATCATTGACGCCATACTCAACGGATTAATCGAAACCTGTGAAACTAAAATACTGCCTTTTTTCAATCTGAATATACCCACAGGACTTGAAAATGTCGATCCTGGCATTCTTGACCCTAGGGATACCTATGCAGACAGCAATGAGTGGGAAATCAAAGCAGAAAAATTGGCCAGTATGTTTGTGGAGAACTTCCATAAATTCACAGATAACGAAGCAGGTAAGTCACTGGTAAACGCTGGTCCCACAATCTAGGAGCCTGTCCGAGTATTATTTTCAATTGTTATTAGGCTCCAGATAAATGAGATGTCTGGAGCTTTCATCTTTTTGCCAAGCTCTTTTTGCCGCCCCGTTTTACAATCTCCAAGAAATACACTTGTAGGATATCCGCCATAGCTTCCGTGAGATATTTCTTAAGCTTCTGCAAGATAGAGGATGCTTTACTCTAAAGATATACCCCTGAAATCACCCACAAAAAACTCATCCGCTTGTTTTTATTGAATTATTTATCAGCAGACTTCGCACTTTGTTTTGCTACAGCTAAAAAGCTATCTTGTTTAAAAGTGGCTAAACACTACAATTCAATTATCGCAAGGACGTGATGAAGGGATACAGTTTAGGATAAACTAGGCAGGAGCCCTCTTTCAAACTTGATTTCATGATGAAATCTACTGAGTCGATGCTATTTTGATAGCCATGACAAGGAAAAACCAAGGCGGTTTTACAAGGAAGAATGAAAAGGACAATCAAATAGGGATATTGCAGGATGCACAAGACAAGGATCCCAAGGGACTTAAAGGGTAAAATACAGGTGGCCTTAGGGCCACCTTTTTTTAGGTCTGTTTTTATGCAAAATTTTCAACCTGAAATCATCAGTTGAGCGAAAATAGATGGGTGAACCCTGGTGCTTCATGGGAGATTCAATTGAAGAATTTAGGTTCAACTAAGAAGGCTGGTTGTCAATCACTTCAATAATTTGCGGTAATATTTCCAAAGCCAATTCATAATCAAAGTTTTCAATGGCGTCATTGAGATTCATACGTTGTTCCTTAAGATCTAACGAGTCTAATATTGGCGATAGCTTTTGAAAAAGCACATCCACCTCAACCTCACCGTTCAGAAGAAGTTTTTCAATATTCTGTAATAAAGATTTAAGCGCTTCGGAAGAATAGGCCTTCTTTTCAACGGGGCCATCCCTTTCAAAGGTTTTATTCACCTCAGGAATTAACCGAGAAATTTCATCGCAAACAATATTAAGTTCATGCAAAAAAATATCTAAATATTCAGAAATTGGGGCATCATCACTCGATTGAAAGGCTACTTCTAATTCTTGAGCTGTATATCTTAATCTATCTGCACCTATAGTACCCGCCAAACCTTTTAGAGTATGAATCGTTCTTTTGAACTCATCAATATCCCCTCGTTTTAAAGAAAGTTTTAGCCTCAGATGAACAGAATGATAATCTTTGTAAAAAGTGTTCAGTATTTTACGATAAAGCTTTTCCTGGTTATCAACCAACTTTAACCCTTTCACCTTATCCAAGGACTTAAATTCAGGCAGACCGTTCAATAACTCTGGCATATCAATCAGTTCAATTTTGGATTGGTATTGCATCTCAACCAACTCTGAGAGAACATCCCTCCCCAAGTTTTGATCTGGCAGCAACCAGTTTTGAAGGCATTGATAGAGCAATTTGGGTTCAAGAGGCTTGGTGATATAGTCATCCATCCCAGCATCCATACATTTTTGTTTATCGCCAGCCATCGCATGAGCGGTCATTGCTACGATGGGGAAACCTGTTTTGACACCCGCTTTAATTTCTTTAGTCGCGCTCAGTCCATCCATTCTCGGCATTTGAATATCCATAAAGACTAAATCAAAATCTTCACATTTAATTTTTGCTATCGCCTCCACACCATCATTGGCAATTTCGACCTGGATCCCTAAGACCTTCATTAACTCCATGGCGATTTGTTGATTAATTTCATTATCTTCCGCCAACAAGACTTTCTTGCTAGAAAGTATTTTCAATAACTCTCTTTGCGGCTCTCGAATAGGTTCTATCTCGTAACCTGGTGCTTTGGGTAAATTGAGTGTTGTTAGTAAACTATTGTGTAACTCTGAAGGCGTCACTGGCTTATCAATAAAGCTATCAATTAATGTATTCTGCTTTATTTGAGGATGCTCCAGCATAGATGTCATCAACAGCAAGTGCACATTATTACGGGACAACTCCGACTTAATGGTCTTTGCTATCTCTAAGGCTTGATCATTTTCTAAAGAGTAATCCAGCATAATGACATCAATTTCATCCCATGCGACATCTACTTTTTTAATCATTTCCGACGTTAACGCTTTGGCCAAAACTGAAATGGTTTTTACGCCAAAAGATTTGAGCATGTTCTCTAATATACTTAGGGTTTCAGGATTATCTTCAATAATCAAAACATCTAAATCCTTAAAGAAGTGCTTATCATAGAAGAACAAAGAATGCTTATCCTCCTTGATTCCGAGCTCAGTGGTAAAACTGAATACCGAACCGACACCATATTGACTCTCAACCCAAATCTCTCCGCCCATTAACTCAACCAGCTTCTTACTTAATGACAAACCTAAACCAGTGCCACCATATTCTCTGGTAATGGAATTATCAGCTTGAGTAAATGCTTTGAATAGATTTTTAGTTTGATCTGGCGTTAATCCTATTCCATTATCAATGACTGACAATTTTAATTTCACCTGTTGTTTTTCTTTATGAATAATAGCTACCTTGATTTCTACAAAACCATTATCGGTAAATTTAACGGCATTTCCAACCAGATTAATCAATATTTGGCTGAAGCGCAACTCGTCTCCAATCAGTAAAAAATCCACCTGTTCTAGTTGAGAAATAATGAGTTCAATGTCTTTAAGTTTGGCTTGAGGCCCAACCGAATTCACTACAAATTCTAAAACTTTTTCTAACTCAAAGGGTCGTGCTTCTAGTTCTATTTTATCTGCCTCAATTTTTGAAAAATCCAATATATCATTGAGCAGTAATAACAAAGCCTTAGATGATTTTTCAATTTTTACCAAGTAGTCGCGTTGTTGACTGTCCAAAGAGGTTCGTAAAGCCAATCCGCTTAATCCTATAATGGCATTCATGGGCGTACGAATTTCGTGACTCATATTGGCGAGAAAGTCACTCTTCACTTGGGTTGCTTTTTCAGCTAATTCTTTATGTTCTTTAATTTTCTCATAGGCTGTCGCATTATCTAAAGCGATAGCTGTATAGCTGGCCAAAGTTGTTAACATATCCTGATGTCTTTTTTTATAAGCATTGCACTCAAAACTTTGTACAGTAATCACACCGATGATTCGACCACTCACCATTAATGGGCCATACATTATTGATTGCGTTGAACCACCAACTTTAGGGGGGATCTCATCCACCCAATCACCAAATATGGCTTCTTTGTCTCTAGCATAATCATTCGTGAAAATAAATTTTTCTTGTTCAAAACAAAGAACTGCCAAACGTTCTCTATCAGTTATTTCTATACTAAATTCAGGAAGAGGTTTACCATTTTCCAAGGCAATTTTAAAGTTCAGGCTATTATTATCCTCCTGATAAAGGCCTATACCAAAAACATTCGCATCCATTAAATCATTGACCTGTTGATACACGGTATTTAATATTTTTTCATAATCAAAACTAGAGCTTATTTCTACCCCAATTTTACTTAAAGTAGCAATATCTTTAACCGATTTTTCCAACTCTAAAGTTCGTTGCTTAACTAATACGCTCAACTCCTTTCTGCGCCGATGATACTTTTTAATGCTTAAAATATAAAGACTGTACAAAGATAAAAGAATCAAAACTAATCCCAGCATCTTAATATTATTGGACTGATACCATTTGGGTAAAACGGTAAATGGTACGTCTAAAGGAACCTCGTTCCACTGACCTAATCTATTACTGCCTTTAATCCTTAATACATAAGATCCCGCATCCAAATTTGTATAATTAGCACTTCGATGATCAGGATCCGTTTCAATCCAATGAGTATCATAACCAATGAGTTGATATGCATATTGATTCTTCTTGGGCCATGAAAAATCAAGCGCAGAAAATTCCACATAAAAGCTTTTGGTTTGAGCAGGAAGGGTTAGATTTTTAGGTATGGCTTTTAATTGTGTTTCACCATCAATTTTCCATTTAGTCACCATTAAAGGAGCAAGGTAATCCCAAGGCGCGAAGTTCTCAGGTTTGATGATAGCAACACCCTCTGTGCCACCATAAAAAAGTAATCCATCTTGTGATTTAGCATAAGAACTATACCAATTTACACCGACATCAAATCCATCAGCAAGTGATAGCTGATAATACTTCTTTAATTTCGGGTCAATTACACTTTGCCCAGTCCAGATTCTACCTAGTGAATCTAGTTGCATATTAGGCCACAGAGCGACATGAGGGAGCCCCAATAATTCGTTGACTGATTGAAACTGTGCCTTATTTCCAATCAAGCTTTGTAAACGGTCTGTACCTAGTTGATTGGCAACCCAGACTCTTTGTTCAGCATCGATCATCAAACCCACAATCATATTATGAGAGATTGAAGTCTTATCCGATGGTGAATGGGTATACTTAGTCAGGATTTTACCCATGGAAGGCAGTACATAAAGTCCATTAAAAGATCCTGCCCATAATGTTCCATCTGCCTCTAAAGCAAGGGATTCAAATTGTAGTCCAGGGATTGCATCCTCATCTCCTTCTACGCCGAAACTTTCAAACACCTCTGTTGCAGGATCAAATCGATTTAAACCACTTTCTGTTGCAATCCATAGCCGACCTTGTTTATCAGCCAATAATCTACGGATGGAGTTACCGCTCATGCCATTCTTTTGAGAATAATGACATATTTTTTTGGATTCCGGTTGATAACAGTAGATTCCCTTCAAACTGGTACCAATCCAAATCGTGCCATTTTTAGTCTGAACCATTTCAGTAATAGCACCATCTTCTAATGAAGTGGCAAGTTCTGGATCTTGAGAAATACGATATTCACCGTCTTCCTTTTTTTTAACAATATCAATTCCATGTCCACTTGTTCCAAGCCACAAATCTCCATTTTTGAGTTCCAATACGGATAAAATATCGGGAAAACTAAGAGAATATTTCTCGCCAGGGGCGTAGGTTAAATATCTAAAACTATTGTTGGTGGCATTGGTACGATTCAACCCACGCCCCCAAGTGCCAACCCAAACTAATCCTGAACGATCTTTGAACAATGCACCAATATTATTCATGTTGATGGAATGAGGTTGTGAGTCATTATGTAATATTACTTTTTTGACAATTCGATGTTTCAAGTCCAACACATCAATGCCACCACCGTAAGTTCCCAACCAAATTTCATCTTGATTAAACTGTAAAATTGTTCGCACAAAATCATGACTTAATGGTTTTTGATCTTTCTGATTTGAAGATACTTGTCCATATTGCCCATCCTTTGAAAGCCAGACAACACCGTTTTCTCTGGTTCCCATCCAAATTGTTTGATCACTGGACTGATACAACACACTGATTTGAATATCGCTTAAATGATTAGGGGTGGGTACATCCTTGGACATTTCACGAAATTGTTGGCTGTGTATTTTTTTAGCGCTCAGCCCTTTTTCTGTCCCTATATATAAGGTTTTGTCCTTAGCCAGTAGCAAAGAATATATGTTTTGGTTATGTAAACTGTCAGGATTGAGCTGATCCTGCTGATAATGCATGAAGCTATTTTTTGCTAGAGAAAAATAATCTAACCCAGCGCTGGTGCCAATCCAAACTCCTCCCTCATCAGCCGCTAAGGCTCTTATTTCATTATTGATTAAGGATTTTGCATCCCCCTCTTTATGGGAATAACGAGAAAAATAACCCAGTTTGGGATCATAAATAGATAAACCATCGGTTCGAGTTCCCACCCAAACGCGACCATCTGTAGTCGCAAGTAGCACATTGACAAAATCTCCCGAGAGAGAATGAGCATCATCTGGATGATTGGAGAATTGTTGGAAATGATATCCATCATAGCGTAAAACGCCTTTTTGTGTGCCCAGCCAAATAAGCCCCTGAGCATCTTCCGTCATGGAAGTGATGATACCCAAGGGGATCTCGTCTGAGGACGCCACACTTTCAAAGAGACGGTTTCCAATATCAAATAAATTACCAGACCAGCACAAGCGTACCGGCCCAATAAACAGCATGATAAGACAAAGGATTCGAAGTAGAGGCATATTCCGTCACAATGATCACTCATGCAATTAAGTGTAGTCCATTTTTTTGAAGATATCGAAAATCCCTATTGAATGAGTGCCTAGGAGCCTGTCCGAGAATAGACTAATCTACTGCGGCCAAGCCTGACTGGCCTCGCTACGATCGCTATTCTCGGACAGGCTCCTAGATCCCGAAATGTGAGATATCAGAACTTAGGATGAAGGTAAATAAGCCTAATGATCTCGTTTGTCCCCTCTTGATCTGCGATGAGAGGATGAACCATAGGAAGACGAAACGTGGGGGGATGAACGACTTTTATGCGTTCTGTTATCACTTCGCTCCCGATCATATGATGATGATGGCTCAACGCTAATGGGTGGAGCTTTATTCTCTCGAGTTTCTTGATGCCTTGTAATAGGCTCAATCTTAATATTAGAAGGTTGAGGTTCATGCAAACGTCTTTCCGGGCGAACAACATCAGGTCTCGTGTTATTTCTTATAGGTGGCGTCGTTTGATGCCCATTTTCACGATGACTTCCTTTTGGCTCCTCTCGAGTTGTGTGGGTTTGAGAGCCTCTAATCGGGTGACGATTCGCATTATTTGAATACTCCGTGTTACGGCTCCTATTTTGAAGTCGTTGACTCAGCAAACTATCCCGAGTTTCTGGGTGACGGGGTTCTGCATCAACATTCCCACTATGACGACTATTCGTTCTATTTTGCTCCATTCTATGCTGATTATTCACCAACAAATGTTCTTGCTGACGAATAACCCGTTGCTGTTCTACGCTGGGTCGACGACTATTAAATCTTTCTCGCATATGATCTGTGCGATAAGCCACGCCATGACGATGGGTGGGATTATGTTCCCATCTTCTAGCTGAGTGGTGATGAATCACATGTGTTCCACCGTAGTAACCATGATTATAAGGGTGACCATAGTGATAATCACTCACCACAATATGATGTTCATGCCATGAAAAAGCGCTAAAGAAAAAGTTAAATGAAATATGGACACCAGGTTCCCAATAATATAGACCTGAATAACTGGGGTAATAACTATGCCAGTACCTGGGAGGATAATCCATCCAATACCAAGGGCCATACACGACACGGGTATCATAAACTGGCACATAAATCACTTCTGGTTCTACCGATTGAATCACGATCTTGCGCTCAACCTTATCGACCACCATATGTTCCATCTTAGATAAACTACCAGCCTTATCGGCTTTCTGTCTTAGATTTTGAATACTGTCTAAAACCCTTTCCTCGTCTTGTAAAAAGGCATCACCCAGCTTTTGTGTCCAATCCAACTCATCACTCATTCTGGCTAAAAGCGAGGGGAAAGCCACCAAAGCCTTCACATTGGGGTCCCAAGGTTTATCATCGACCCTATTAACGGCCTCGCCACTTTTTACATCTGGATGTTCCTTAACCCAGCGATCTGCTTGAATAATTTCTATGGGATAAGTGGCAGCAATTAAAATATGGGTCAACACACTATCAGGATATAAAGCCACAGGCGCTAACATTTGCTCTAATTCAGCTTCGGTAAAAATAGGCTCGTCTTCAGCCTGAGTAAAACTTGAATGCCAACCGAAAGAGAGGGTAAATAAAATAAAAATCAGTTTTTTCATGATAAACCTTCTTGTATGGGACTGTACGACCATTTAAACATAAGTTAACTGAATACAAGCTGAATATAGCTGTTTATCTGTTAAATAACCTGAACTCGGGTTAAATCAGTGTTTTTCTTTGAGCAAAGATAGATCTGATATACACAATTCGCTAAACTCACAACAAATAATAATAATTTAGATCGCCATATGACAACACTTAGCCTAACGCCAATCCAATCTCATCCCCAAGAAACCCTTCTTTGGGGACATCCCAGAGGACTCTATGTTTGCTTCTTTACCGAAATGTGGGAGCGATTTTCTTTCTATGGTATGAAAGCCTTACTCTTTTTATACCTAACAAAATACCATCTATTTTCTGATGATCATGGTTACAATGTACTGGGTGCATACGGCGGATTAGTTTACGCATTACCTGTCATTGGTGGCTTATTAGCCGATCGTTATTTAGGCATGAGAAAAGCAGTCATCTTTGGTGGAAGCTTGTTGGTACTCGGGCATATGGGTATGGCCTTAGAGGGTTTTAAAGCCACCACTGTGGCTGGTGAAGTTGTGCGAGATAACCATGCACTACAGATTTTTTACTTCTCCCTGTCTCTGATTATTATGGGTGTAGGCTTTTTAAAACCCAATATCTCTACCATTGTTGGCCAACTCTATCCACAAAATGATCCAAGAAGAGATTCAGGTTTTACCCTTTTTTATGCGGGTATTAATCTGGGTGCCACCATTGCACCATTAATTTGTGCTTATTTGGGTGAAACTTATGGCTGGAAATATGGCTTTGGTTTAGCTGGATTTGGTATGTTGGCGGGTTTGATTGTATTTATTCGTGGTCAAAAATATTTGCGTGGTTTAGCTGAACCAAATGACCCAGTCAAATTGGCGCAAAAAAGAATGGGCCTTAAAATGGAACATTGGATTTATTTGGGTGCTATAGCTGGATTATTTTTAGTTTGGGGATTAATACAAACCCACTCTGTTGTCATTAGCATAACCAGCTGGTTACCCGCACTAAGTCCCGTCACTTGGTTTATGCACAGCATTACCCTGGTGCTACTCAGTAGCATCATCTGGTTTGTGGCAACAAAATGCACCACTATTCAACGTCAACAAATGCTGGTGGTATTTTTCGTCATTCTTGCAGGATTAATGTTTTTTGCACTCTATGAACAAACCTACGGTTCTTGGGTCGCTTTTTCCGATCGCGTGATGAACAGACATTTCTTTGGTGTGGATTGGACTGCAGGACAACTCACCTTTTTAGGGGCGTTTTTTATTATTGCCTTAACCCCTCTCTTTACCTGGCTTTGGCCAATGCTCGCTAAAAAAGGGTTAAATCCCAGCACACCATTAAAAATGAGCCTAGGTTTATTATTTGCGGGCCTTTCCTTTTTAGTACTGGTTATGTCCATTAACCATCCGCAGAGTAATGGCTTAACCAGTGTATGGTATTTTATCTTGGCTTATTTGGTTTTAGAGATTGGGGAAATGATACTCTCACCGATTAGTCTCTCAGCCGTCACCCAACTTTCGGTGAAATCTGTGGTGAGCGTCATGATGGGAGCATGGTTTTTAGGGACTTCTTATTCCGAACTCTTAGCAGCTCAGCTGAGCAAACTCTCATCTATTCAAATTGAAGAAGGCGTTGCGTTAAATATCACTGAGGCCATGGGGAAATACCAAGATCTATTTATCTTCTCCGCCAAAATTGGCCTAGCCAGTGCCTTGCTTTACTTTATTATCACGCCACTCATGAAAAAGGGCATGCATTTAGATAGCTTGAAATAAGCTATCTAAACTTAAGTTCTGTTTTGATAAACTTAATGCCATTATACCGCCAAAATTTTTCATGTTTTCTCCAAACAATGAAGGGTAAAGTCTCTTATCATACTTCTTTATCGTACTTTTTTATCGTACTTTGGCGGTACGCATAATACGTCGAACCAAAGCAGGAAAGATACGATTCAGTAAAACAGCAAATCGCTCTTTGCCGCCCATCAGCGCCATGGCCTTATCTTTTTCAATGGCATTCACCATCAATCTGGCACAGATTGCAGGCTCCATGCCATTGGCTTGCACCTTATCAACACTTCCCAAAGTCGAGCCATCACCAATCAATGCATTTACAGAAATACCCGTTTTAATAAATCCTGGGCAAAGCATAGTCACCACTAAATTCTGTTGGTAAGATTCAGCCCTTAGGCTATCCATAAAACCGATTATGGCATGTTTGGCACCTGCATAACCTGATCGATAAGGCGTAGCAATAATACCAGCAATACTACTTACGGTTACAACCTGACCATGACCACTTTGCAACCAATGTGGGAGCAAGGCTTTGGTCATAGCCACTGGTGCAAAATAATCCACAGCCATTAATTTTTCATCCACTGAAATATCCGTGTCCTTAGCATAGGATCGTTGGCTAATGCCTGCATTATTAATTAGGATATCAATCTTTTGATGGTTCTTTAAAATTTGCAGAGTTTTGGCTGCTGCTTGATGATAATCGAGCAGATCCACACGATAGCAATGATGTAACTCGGGATGACTACATTGGCTTTTGACCTTTTCTAATCGCTCCATATCACGAGCCAAAAGGAAAAGTCTGGCTCCTCGAGCAGAAAGTTCATAGGCTAAAGCTTCTCCAATACCCGAGGATGCCCCAGTTAACAAAATAGTTTTATTTTTGACTAACATGAAACATTCCTCAATAAAGATGGTACGGGAAAAATAGCACAGCTATCTACTCTTAAGAGATCTCAAGATGCTCGATTTGCGCACAGGTATAGCGCTCACTCTCTAAAATTATTAAACTGCAGGGGTAATCCTAATTTCTCGCTTTTTAAGAAGGCAATGACTTCCTGTAAGTCATCTCTTTTCTTACCCGTGACTCGAAGTTTTTCACCCTGAATAGCAGTTTGAACTTTAAACTTGCCGTTCTTAATCATTTTTACCATTTTACGTGCAGTATCTGTATCTATTCCCTGTTTAACTTTTACTACCATATAAACCAATTTGCCGGATGCTGTAGGATCACCAGTTTCCAAGCAACCCACATCGATTCCACGATTCACCAGCTTTTGCTGAAAAACCTCTAACATTTGTTTGGCTTGAAACTCTGATGTGGCAGTTAGTTTTACATTTTCCTCATCCTGAGTCACTGAAAAATCAACGCCCCTAAAATCAAAACGGTTGGTTAATTCTCGGGTTGTTTGATCAACTGCATTGGTTAATTCAAATTTTTCTACTTCTGAAACTATATCAAAAGATGGCATATAAGCTCCTCGTGACTGTCATAAAAAATTAAAAGTTCTACAAAAAATAAACCAACTTTGTGTCCAAATCAACTATAGTCTTATTGCGATTGGTAGATTTCAACATCCATCAAAATCAGGCAATTTTGTGGCTTTGTCGTGACTTAGCTTGCACATTCTTCATTATTATACAGGATTCAGCTTATTATTTATCTCTAGAATATAACGTGCTACCTTAAACGGATGAACCATCAGATGAAAAAGCCAACCCTTTTCTTGTCACAACTCCTAGGACTTTGCTTACTAAGCTTGGTTTCCTGTTCCGTCCAGTGTAGTAGCTGGCTCTGGCCTTTCTCTCAAGAGAAAAAAACAGAGATCCAGATCGATTCTGAAGCTATTCAAGTAGAAAAAGTGACACAAACTTTATACCGAGGAAGACCATCCATCTGTATTCAATTTAATTTTCCTCTAGATCCACTCAAAAACTACGATCAATGGATTCAATTACATGATAATCATCAATCCAAAGTCTATGGCAGCTGGATTGTCTCTGAAGATCTCATGCAATTATACTTCACTCATATTGAACCTCGAATTGAATATAGTCTAGAGATTAGCCAATCATTCCGAGGAAAAAATGGTCAACCGTTACAACAACCCTTTTATCAGAAGATAATCACTCAAAATTCAAATCCCAATGTGGGGTTCTCTGAACGCGGCATGATAATACCCACCGGTGATAATCCAGGTTTGCCGGTAAGACATATCAATGTATCAGAAGTAACCGTCAATTTTTATAAAATTTCACCCAGCCAATATTTTCAACTACTTAACCAGAAAACCGCAACAGATAGTTCATACTGGAATATTAATAATTTGTCCCAACAACTTTCGCCAACCTACACAGGCCGTTATCAACTTAATTCCCCATTAAATCAGGTGACGGAATCAAAAATCCCTATTACCCATAAAATCAGTGAGCAGCCTGGTCTTTATTTAGTGAGCATGACACCCACTGGTTCCCAACAATATCAGCAAGCAACCACTTATTTTTCAATTTCTGATATTGGCGTACACATTCGACAATATGGTAAAAAATCGGCCATATTCACCGCCCATATTGCCAATGGAAAACCTTTTACAAAGGTGCATCTTGATTTTTTAAATCGCCAAGGACAGTTCTTAAATGAAGCAGAAACCGATGGATCTGGATTTATTTCTGTGATGACACCCAAGGATAGTGCCATGCTGATGGCGAGATCTGACAAACACTTAGCTCTGATTAACTTACAAGGAGCAGCCATTGATATTTCAGAATTTGATATTCCCAAAACGGCTTATTCTCATCGCCAATTATTTGTTTATGGCCCAAGAGACTTATACCGTCCAGGAGAAGAAATTCACTTTAGTATTCTGGCACGAGATTTTGATGGAGAGCCTCTACCCTCCTCTTTTTTATCCATTAAATTACTCAGCCCAGATGGCTCTGTGATCCAACAAAAAGAATTATCCAGCCAAGACCTAGGCTATTACCAATATCAGTTTGAGCTACCAGCAGATGCTGTTACGGGTCAATGGCAATTACAAACAAAACTCTATTCAGATCCATCTCCGCAAACCACTCGATTTTCAGTGGAAGACTTTTTACCAGAACGCATTAAAATTCACTTTGCTCAAGCGGATCAGAGTATTTTTGCTGATAATGAAGACCCAGTGATGCAACTATCCGCGCAATATCTATATGGTTCTCCTGCTCAGGGAAACAGTATGCAATCCAGAGTTAGAGCAAGGCTATCCAACCATCCTTTTACCCAATTTCAAGATTATCAGATTGGCTCCGAATCCAGTGATAAACCCTATGATCAAGTCTGGCAATTAGACGATCAAACTCTCGATGCAAATGGAGAGTCATCTATTCATATCCCTGAGTCTTATCGTTCTGACTGGAAGAATATCCAAGGTCCCATACGTCTCGATTATCGCATCAGCGTTTTAGAGTCCGGAGGTCGTGCTGTTCAACGAAATCAGACCTTTCATCTTTGGAAAGGGAAAAATTGGCCGGCAATAAAAGCAGATTTTAATACCAGTGACAATGAAATGGATCACAAAAATGCTCAGTTTCATATTGCCAGTATCAATGCCAAAGGAATTTGGCAAGCACAACAACATCTTAAGCTAAACTTAGTTAATCTCAATCAGCAAGGTTATTGGGACTATCAAGAAAATTATGGTTGGAGATACCGTTACAACGATCAACCGTTTGAAGTTTGGCGTTCGCAACTCACCACCCAACAGCAGCCTCAAACGGTTTCCATGCCAGTGGAAAATGGCAACTATGTTCTAAAAGCGGAAGATGATGAAGGAAATATCACCAGCTTAGCATTTAAAATTGGACAAGATTGGTGGGGCTACCAGCCAATGGATCAAAACCCTAAACCCGATAAAATTAATATTGTGCTAGATAAGCCAAATTATGCCAGCCCAGATATAGCCCATGTGCAACTGCAATCTCCCAGACCAGGATTTGGATTTGTTTTGGTAGAATCCTCTCAAGGCATATTGTGGAGTCAAAATGTAGAATATACCGAGCAACCACTTCTGATTGACATTCCCATTAACAGCACTTGGAAACGTCACGACATTCGCATTGTTGCATTATCCAATCAACCACAAAATCAAGCCAAAAAAGGCATTGCATTACGCTCATTAGGTATACAAGCACTTCCTTTAAATAGAGCACAAAGACAGTTGCATTTTAGTATCCATGCGCCTGAAAAAATCCAACCGCAAACCCTGTTCAATATCCAATTACAACTGGATGCCGATAGCCTTAAAAATTTAAATCACCAACCCGCTAAGGTGACCATTGCCGCAGTGGATCAAGGCGTATTGTCTGTATCAGGATTTAAAACACCCGACCCCTTTAAATATTTTTTTCAACAAAA
>Ga0210050_1002280_pt1 | contig 18667 bp, 16 predicted proteins | sample CryGey132114_all_FD_185463 | JGI IMG/M metagenome (GOLD analysis project Ga0210050, IMG submission 185463) | Groundwater microbial communities from aquifer - Crystal Geyser CG22_combo_CG10-13_8/21/14_all (SPAdes) (version 2) | ecosystem: Environmental > Aquatic > Deep subsurface > Groundwater ...
CGGCGGTCACTGGAGTGTGCCGTATGCGGGCTGGGATGGGTCGGTCTGGGACCGCGGTGCGTATTGGCTTGGCTATGGCTGGAGTGCCGTCTGTCGTGTTGTTCTTCTCGAGATTTGATTCTTGTGTCCCCCTTGATATCCCTTTTGGCTTCATGAATTTTGATTTTTTGTGTCCCCAATGCGATTTCGGTTTTTTCTGAAGAAAAAACCGGTCTTGGTGTCCACCTGTCAATGTCAAGGTGACAGCTTTCGAACCACAAAAACCGCTTAATAAGGCGGTTTTTGTTTGACTAGCCCTATGTTAAGGTAACACCTTGACATAGGGGATTTTTAAATTTAAACAAAAAAATTACTAAATTACTAAATTAAAAATTATCACGAACTCGCGCGGCCGCGCGAGTTCGTGATAATTTGATTAATCTAGTTTATTAGAGTGCGATGTTTGAATGCCTCAGGGCTTCGAATCAGTAGATTCGTGGCTTGGCCATAAATACGTGAGGACAACCCGCTTTAGCGGAGCAGTCCCCTTTATGGGGGCAACCCGCTTTAGTGGAGCAGTCCCCTTTATGGGGATAGGACACGCAACTTGTTTTATTTTGCTTTTTGAAGTATCTCTTGATAAGCTGTTTAAATGGAAATAAATTCAAAGTCAACGGCTCATTTACATCCGCTGTCCCAAATCACTTGGCAAGCGGTTAAAATTTTTGAAAAACTCGGTTTTCGAGTAGCCACTGGTCCGGAGATTGAAGATGAATGGCATAATTTTGATGCCTTAAATGTCCCAGCCAATCATCCCGCTCGTGCGATGCAGGATACTTTTTGGCTAAAACCATTTGCTGGCACGGATAATTCTCCCGATCGTTTGTCTAAAACAAATGATTTAGATCTCAAGTCAGAGGGGGATAGAAAATTATTACGAACCCATATGACCGCAGTCTCTCTAAGAGAATTAGCTAAAAAACAATTACCCCTACGAGTAGTCTCCCCTGGACGGGTGTTTCGGAATGAGGCGACTGATGCTACTCATGAGGCTCAATTTTATCAATTTGATTGTTTGGCCATCGATCGACCGGGAGTGATTACCTTGGCCGAGTTGAAAGCGACCTTAACTACTTTTTATCAAGAACTTTTTGGCCAAAAAGTAGAAATGCGTTTTCGAGCCAGTTTTTTTCCTTTTGTGGAGCCGGGAATTGAAGTGGATATCAAATGGGGCGACAAATGGTTGGAAGTTTGCGGAGCGGGGATGCTTCACCCTAAAGTATTTGAAGCGGCGGGTCTTGATCCGAAAGAGTGGCAGGGTTTTGCTTTTGGTTCAACTATTGATCGTCTAGCGATGATCAAATATGGGATTGATGATATCCGACATTTTTACAATGGCGATTTACGTTTCTTCAATCAATTCTAAGAAAGTTTATAAGTTAATAAGTTTTTAAGTTGATAAGTTAAAATGGCTACTTTAAGAGAAAGTTTATAAGTTAGTAAGTTTTTAAGTTGATAAGTTGTAATATTCATAAACTAAAATGGCTACTGGTTTGGAAAATTTAAAAGTTTATACTATGGCTTGTGAACTTGAGCTTCGGGTTTTTGAATTGACAAAAGATTTTCCTAAAGATGAAAAATATCGAAGTGTTGATCAATTACGCCGATCCTCTTCTTCTGTTTCAAATAATATTGCTGAATCGTACAACAGAAGACATCTAAAAGAAAAAATTAGAATTTTACATGATATTGTAAAATCTGAAGCAGAAGAAACTAAACGAAATTTGGAAATGTGTCAGAAAAAAGATTTTTATCACGATCAAAAAATAATTGATCGATATACGGAATTACTCAAGATCATTAGCGGTTATATTAGATTTGTTCGTCAGTCTGAACTTAAAAACTTACAAACTATTAAACTTACAAACTAATATGAAGTTTTCTTACAAAGATTTGAGTCAATATTTTTCTGAATCTTTACCTTCAGTTGAAGTGGTAGCTGAAGCTTTAATTGCTCAAGCTTTTGAAGTGGAGGAAATTGTTGCTAAAGATAATCAAGATTGGGAATTAGATATTAAAATCTTACCCGATCGAGCACCTGATATTAAGACTAGTTTGGATCTGGCTCGGGAATTATCAGCGGTTTTAGATCAGCCTTTAAAAAGTGAATATCAAGAATTGCCGACGACTCAAACGGCTAGACTAAAAATTTCTTTTACGATAACGGATATTAATAATTTACTAGGTGTCGAATTAAGCACTGAACAAATTATTTCTTATCTCAAACGAGTGCGAGTACTTGTCGAAACAAGAGGTGAACAATTGACCGCTTTGATTCCACCTGAACGTCAAGATTTGAATCGGCATGAAGATTTGGCGGATGAAGTGGCCCGTCTTTATGGTTATGCCAATATTCCTACCCGTCCCTTAAAGGCATCTCAAGATCAAATCGTTCACAGCTCAGATTTTGTTTTAGCCAATCAAATTCGACAACACTTGCTTAATGATGCTTATACTGAAATTTACGGCTACACTTTTACTAATCAGGGTGAGATTGAAGTGGCTAAACCATTGGCTTCTGACAAGGCTTACTTACGAACCAATTTATCAGAGGGGATGAAAAAAACGATTGAGTTTAATTTACAAAATGTTTTATTTGAGACTGATGAAATTAAAGTGTTTGAGATTGGCTCGGTTTTTTCTGGTGGTCAAGAAGAGTTAAGAGTGGCAGTTGGCCGGGGGGTTAAAAAACCTAAAATTAATGTGGAGATAAAAGAAAATAAGTTAAGTGATTGGCAGAATCAGGTTTCGACTACCATAGCTAATTTAGCTGATTTTATTAAACCAGAATTAACTTACCAAGCTTTCTCGGTTTACCCGCGCATTATTCGTGATATCGCGCTTTTTGTGGCTGAATCAGAGCAGGCAGAAATGGTGACCGAATTAATTAAAACAGAAGCTGGGTCACTATTGGTCGCTGGTCCTTATCTTTTCGACACTTTTTCTAAAGCTGGCAAAAAATCTCTGGCTTTTCGTTTAGTTTTTCAAGCTTATGATCGAACTTTATTTGATGAAGAAATTAATCAAATAATTGAAAAAATAATTTTAGCTTTGGAAACTAAAGGCTGGGAAGTGCGGAAATAGAATAAGCTTTGTCCCCATACCGATCAAGGTCTTGATTGGTATGTGTGGAGACTTTGCCCAGTAGTAGATTTTAGCATAATCGACCTATGGTTGATGCCTTTCAAAAGGCAATGCTAAAATTTACTACTGGGCTTTGCTTTTATGCTCTAAATTTGTTAAAATTAAGCTACTTAGGGTTATTAAATACCCTTTAGTTTTAGGTTTGTTTTAATCAAATCTTCAATAATTTAAATGCCCAAAGAAGCTAAAAAGGAGCGAAAATATGGAGCGGACGAAATCGTTGTTTTAGAAGGTCTAGAACCAGTTCGGAAGCGTCCCGGGATGTATATTGGTTCCACTGGACCAGAAGGTTTACATCATCTCTTAGTTGAAATTTTTGATAATTCTCGTGACGAAGCGATGAATGGTTTTTGTGATGAAATTGAAGTTGCCCTTCTACCCGGAGAGGCTGTCCGAGTGGTGGATAATGGTAGTGGTATTCCAGTGGAGATTCATAAAAAAACTAAAGTTTCCACTCTGGAGACAGTTTTAACTATTCTTCATGCCGGCGGTAAATTTGGTGAGGGCGGTTACAATATTTCTGGTGGTTTGCATGGAGTTGGTGCTTCAGTAGTGAATGCTCTTTCAACTTGGCTTAAAGCAGAGGTTCATCGTGATGGGGCGAAATATGTTCAGGAGTTTAAAATTGGTAAAAAACAATATAACGCTAAAAAAGTTGCTTCGTCTAAACTACACGGAACCATTATTACTTTCCAACCTGATCCGACTATTTTTTCGGAAACGGTTTATGATTGGCACAAGATTGTTAATCATTTACGGAGTCAGGCTTATTTAGTCAAAGGCTTAAGAGTGCGCTTGATTGATGCTAGAGCTTATCAAGGGAAAATTGATCTAGATAAATGTTTTTATCTTCAGGATTTAAATTTGGATTTACCCTCAATGTCCTTCTTTTTTGAAGGTGGTCTTTTATCCCTGATTAAATTTCATAATCAAAAAGAAAAAGTTATCAATAAAGAAGTTTTTTATATTGAAAAAGAACTTAATTCAGTGGCCGTGGAAATTGCTTTGCAATATGTTGATGATATTGACGCTAAAGAAATTTCTTATACCAACAACACCATCACTCCGGAAGGGGGAACTCACTTGACTGGTTTTCGAACGGCTTTGACTCGGATTTTAAATGATTACGCTAAGAAAAATAATTATCTTAAAGAAAGTGAAGGTAATTTTACCGGTGATGATGTTCGAGAAGGTTTAGTGGCGGTGATTTCTGTTAAATTACACGATCCTCAATTTGAAGGTCAAACTAAAGCAAAACTAGGTTCAGTCGAAGCTCGAGGAGCGGTGGAGACAGTTTTTGGTGAAGCCTTCAATGCTTATCTAGAAGAACGACCAGATGAAGCGAAGTTGATTGTCAACAAAGTCTTATTGGCTCTTAAGTCTCGTAAGGCGGCCAAGGCGGCCAAGGATTCAGTCTTACGTAAGGGGGCCTTAGAAGGGATGACTTTACCTGGTAAATTGGCTGATTGTCAAACTCGAGATTCAGATGAAGCCGAGATTTTTATCGTTGAGGGAGATTCGGCCGGTGGTTCGAGTAAACAAGGCCGAGATCGTCGGACTCAAGCGGTTTTGCCATTGAAAGGTAAAATTTTAAATGTCGAAAAAGCTCGCTTGGATAAAATGCTCGCTTTTAAAGAAATTAAATCTCTAATTATTGCCATGGGAGTGGGAATTGGTGATCAACTTGATTTATCAAAATTACGTTACAACAAAATTATTATTGCCACTGATGCAGACGTTGACGGAGCTCATATTAGAACTTTATTACTGACTTTTTTCTTCCGTTATTATCGAGAATTAATTGATCAAAATCATATTTTTATTGCTCAACCACCATTATATAAAATTAAAAAAGGCAAAGAAATTATTTACACTTATTCAGACGATGAAAAAGCTAAAGTTTTGAAATCTTTAGGAGTAGAACCCGAAGCTGTTCCAGTCACTGACGAAGAGACCGATAATCTGGAGGAAGAAAATTCGGAGGAAGTAATAGCGGGTGAAGAAGTGCTTAATAAGGCTCGATCTAATAAAATTCAGATTCAACGCTATAAAGGTTTGGGCGAAATGAACCCAGAAGAATTATGGGAAACCACGATGAACCCTACCACTAGACTACTGAAAAGAGTTGACGTTCATGATGCCGAAGAAGCTGATAAAACTTTCGATACTTTAATGGGTTCTGAAGTGGAGCCCCGCAAACTCTTTATCCAATCTCATGCCACTATGGCCAATTTGGATATCTAGTGTTCGCCTGGTCGGTTAAATTAGCCGAGTGCTTCAGCCTCTCAAAAATTAAGGTCGGCTTCACGACGAAAAAACCAAAACTCCGCCCCGTCCCGGCAAAAGCCTGGCGGGGCGTCAAACAGTTGGTTTTTTCTGTTCGCCTCCCTAATTTTTGGAGTCTTCTCGCAAGGCTAATTTAAACGACCAGGCTCGCTTTTCTCTTTTGCCGGTTTTTTTGGTTGTTTAAAAGCGGAAAATTTCGCAATTACTGGCGGTCTTTAATCTCGGATTGCAATTTAGTGATAAAGTCTTCGGTGCTTAATTTTTCACTGCTACTTCCGCGTTTTTCAATTGTCAGTATATTTTCGGTCACTTCTTTTTCACCAATCACTATTAGATAAGGTACTTTTTTCAATTTGGCCGTCCGAATCTTTTTCCCTAGACTTTCATCACTATCGTCTAGTTCGACTCGAATATTTTCTGCTCGCAATCGTTGATTGATTTTTTCAGCATAAGCTTGTTGTTTTTCCGAGATTGGTAAGATTAAGACTTGGATTGGTGCTAACCAAGCCGGGAAAGCCCCAGCGTAGTGTTCGATTAAAAAGCCAATAAAACGTTCGTGAGTGCCCAAGGGTGCTCGATGGATACAGATCGGAGTTTGAGCTTGGCCCGTTTTATCAACATAAGTTAGACCAAATTTTTTGGGGACAGCAAAATCAACTTGATTAGTAGCTAAGGTAAATTCTCGGCCAATAGCACTCCACACTTGAACATCAATTTTCGGTCCATAAAAAGCAGCTTCATCGGGAATTTCGACGTAGGGGATTTTAGCCTCAATTAAAACATCGCGGACCATTTTTTCGGTTTCTAACCACAACTTCGGGTCGTCGACATATTTTTGGCCTAATTTGGCTGGATCATGAGTGGAAAAACGCATGACGTATTTTTTGATTCCAAAAATTTTGAAATATTTTAAATACATTTCGTTGACCGCTTTAAATTCATCAGCAAATTGCTCTTTGGAACAATAAATATGAGCGTCATTCATTTGTAAGGAACGGACGCGCATTAGACCAAACAATTCACCTGATTTCTCATGTCGATAGACAGTGCCATATTCGGCTAGGCGGAGAGGTAGTTCTTTGTAACTGCGTGGTTTAACGGCAAATATTTTATGATGATGAGGACAATTCATCGCTTTCAAATAATATTTCACCCCTTCGTATTCCATTGGCGGAAACATACTATCTTGATAGTAAGGGAGATGTCCACTAGTTAGATACATCGATTCTTTGGCGATGTGGGGAGTATGAACTCGTTTATAGCCAGCTTCATTTTCGGTTTCTTTGGCTAATTTTTCTAATTCCTCAATCAAAACCGTGCCGTTTGGCAACCAGAGTGGTAAACCCGGTCCCACATCTTCATCAAAAGTAAAAATTTCTAATTCTTTACCTAATTTTCGATGATCTCGTTTTTCGGCTTCTTGGCATTGTTTTAAATAATCACTTAAATCATCTTCAGCCGCAAAAGCTAAGCCGTAAATCCGAGTTAGCATTTTATTTTTTTCATCACCGCGCCAATAAGCACCGGCTAAGCGATCGAGTCGAAAAGCTTTAGGATCAATTTCACTGGTGTTTTTGACATGTGGACCGGCACAGAGATCAATAAAATCAGCGCTGGTATAGGTAGTCAATTTTTCACCAGCCGAATTTAATTCTTCAAGCAATTCTAATTTATAAGGTTCCTCGGCAAATTGAGTTCGAGCGTCTTCGAGGCTAATGGCTTTTTGTTCAAAACTAATTTTCTGTTTGATTAGCTTGATCATCATTTTTTCTAAGTCAGCCAAATCTGCTTCGTTCGGAATTGGTCCACCATTAAAATCAAAATCATAATAAAAGCCGTTTTCGATGACTGGGCCGATAGCTAGTTTGACTTCGGGATATTTAGCTTTGACGGCCATGGCTAAAAGATGAGCGAGAGAATGACGAATTGGTTCGAGATTGTTCATAGGATTAATATTAGATGATTAAAATTGATAAAGAAAACCCGGTAGTGAATTTTTGATTTCTAAATTTTTTGATTTTCATAAAAATATTCCTTCATTCTCATTTTGAATATTTTTTAAAGTATTTATCTAAAATAAATTTCACCACTAAAAAATAAAGAGTAAAACTAATAATTGTAATTATTATCATCGTCCATTTATTTATTTCAAAATTAACATAAATAATAGAAACAACTAACCAATCTAAAATGGCTGATATACTTAAATATAAAAGATTCTTGCTCATCCTTATTAATATCCAAGTAATTTTTTCTATTAAACTTGTATTTTTTTTAGTCATACTTAAGTTTCTTAAATATCATATTTATATTTTGTCATTGACCAAACTTTCTAGGCTATATACGTAGAACATAATCGAATTGAAAATCTACTATCGGAAAACGCCCGCCCTGGTAAAAACATCAAAATTGATGTTTTTACCAGGGCGGGCGGGTCGCTCGCGGTTCCACCTGGTTTTCCCGCCCTCTCCTGGCTGGCAGAGGGCGGGACTCTTCATTAAAACAAATTAGTCTGCTTAAAGTGCAGATCCCAAACAGGGGATAGTCGTTGGTAGCGACCACAATCTTTATTAAGCTTATGGTAAGGCTTAAACTTAATTGTGTCAACCCGGCAGTAGATCTTATCCTAAGATTCACTATCGAGTTAATTATTTCTAAGGTTTAAAAAAATTAAATTAATTCCTTCAAACTCTCGACAATTAAACTCGGTTCGCCATTACGGAAAGAAATTCTACCTTTAATGGCTAGACATTTATCAGCTTGGATTAAATCACGATGTTCGTTATAGATTCGACTAAAGAAGACGGTTTCAATTTGATCGTTAAAATCCGCTATTTTAACAAAGGCCATATGCTCGCCTTTTTTAGTGGTAATTTCTCGAATGGTTTCTACCACTGCGCCAATTATGACTACCGAGTCTTCGCTTAAAGTTTTAATTGATTTGATATTATGTTCGGCTTGATCGAATCTCTCTTGGAATTCGGCTAGGGGATGACCGGACAAATAAAGACCGAGCAGTTCTTTTTCCCAAGCCAATTTTAATTTCATTGATACCGGCTCGCTCGGTTTAAATTTTAAAGCGGGGATAGTCGAGGAATCATTCATCAAACCAAAAATAGAAATCTGGTCGATATTTTTTGAGCCACTTTCTTTATTGTAAGTCAAGGCTTCTTCGATATTAGCGATCATCGCTCCTCGCTCTTCACCAAGAGAATCCAACGCTCCGGATTTAATCAAAGCTTCAAGTGATTTTTTATTCATATTTTTATGAGTCACTCGTTCTAGGAAATTTTGATAAGACAAATATGGTCCACCCCGTTTGCGCTCCTCGACAATAAAATCAGAAATTTCTTTACCTAGATTTTTAATGGTATAAAGGCCAAAACGAATCGTATCTCGTTCTCGTTTGAAACGTTGAGCCAGGGTTGTGGCTTCTGGGGTGAGGGCAGATAGATCGCCTAAACCGGCTTTAATCACCGCAAAATCACCAAAACTTTCGTTGACATCTGGTGCTAGGACAGGGATATCTAATTTTTTACATTCACTAATAATAACGGCAATTTCTTCAACGTCACCAGATTCGGCCGACAAGACCGCGGTCATATATTCGCCGGTGAAATTAGCTTTCATATAAGCGGTCTGATAAGCGACTCGGCCATAAGACGCGGCGTGAGCTTTGTTAAAACCGTAAGCGGCGAAAGGTTCGATTAGTGACCACAATTCTTCGGCTTTGGCTTCGGTCATACCATTGGTGATTAAACCTTGATGGAGTTTCTCTTTTTGGGCTTCCATTTCTTTGGGAATTTTTTTACCCATCGCTTTGCGGAGTTTATCAGCCTCGGTCCAAGAATAACCAGCCAATTGAATCGCGACTAACATCACATCGTCTTGATAAGTAATGACTCCAAAAGAATGTTCTAAAATATCTTTCATTCGTGGATCAAGATATTTAATGGTTTTAGGATTATGTTTGCGTTTAATATATTCTGGAATCATTTCCATCGGTCCGGGACGATAAAGTGCCACCATGGCGTTGATATCAAAAATGGTGTTCGGTTTTAATTCTTTAAGCCAGCGAGTCATCCCAGCGCCGTTTAATTGAAACAGACCAATAGTGTCACCGTGAGCGAGCATTGCAAAAGTTTTTTTGTCATCGAGAGGAATTTGATTGAGATTGATTTTTAAGCCTTGGGTTTTGCGGACGATTTTAATCGAATCTTCTAAAATAGAGAGATTACGAATTCCGAGAAAATCAAATTTAAGTAAACCCGCTTCTTCGACCGCATGCATATCATATTGAGTAATAATTTTTTCGCCGTGAGGATCGAATTGAACGGGGACAAAATCGGTAATGGCTGAAGGTGCGATCACTACTCCGGCGGCGTGAACGCTGATGTGTCTGGCTCCGCCTTCAATTTTTTTAGCTAGGTCAATAATTATTTTAGCGTCGTTTTCAGTCTTGTAAATTTCTTTCAATTCCGGTGTTTCTTTTAAGGCTCGATCAATAGTCATGGGAACACCTTGAGAACCGAGGGGAATTAATTTTGATAGGCGATCGCCAACTGTGTAAGGATAACCTAAAGCTCGAGCGACGTCTCGGACCGATCCGCGAGCCAACATTGAACCAAAAGTACCAATTTGAGCGACTTGATCAGTTCCATATTTGGCTCGAGCATAGTCAATAATTTCGTCTCGACGTTTATCAGCAAAATCCATATCAATATCGGGTGGGGAAGGCCGATCAGCATTGAGAAAACGTTCAAAGGGCAATTTATAGATTAGCGGATCGATATTGGTGATACCGTTTAAAAAAGCCACAAAACAACCGGCGGCCGAGCCTCGAGTGTTGGTAAAAATTCCCCGTTCAGTGGCATTTTTAATTAAGTCAGCGACGACTAAAAAATAAGGTGAATAACCTTTTTTACTGATTACTCCCAATTCATAATCGATTCGTTCTAAGGCTAATTTTTCTCGTTCTGGATTCTCAACTATATATTGAAGCAACCTAGTTTTAGTCATCTTATCCAATTCTTGATTGTAATTTGAATCAGCTGGAATTTCGTAATTAGGAAAAAACCATTTACCTAGTTCTAATTCTAAATTACAAGCCTCGGCAATTTTTAGAGTATTAGTAATTGCCTCTGGAGTATCACTAAAATTAGCGATCATCTCTTCTGGTGAACAGAAAGAAAAATTTTCTTCAATATTAGAAAAACGTTTGGTATCACCAGTATTGGTGCTGGTTTGAATGGCCACTAAAGTATCATGAGCTTTGGCATCTTCGGGGTTGAGGTAATGACTATCTTGAGTGGCCACTAGAGGAATATTTAATTTTCGAGCCAATTTAATCGAGGCTTCGCGAAGCTCTTGTTGGCGTTCGAGTTTTGGGTGATGCATAATCTCGATGTAATAATTGTCGGGTCCAAAAATAGTTCGATATTCGAGAGCTAGTTTTTCAGCATTGTCAAAATCACGATTCCACAATAATCGTGATAATTCTGAACCCATACAACCCGATAAACAGATTAAACCCTCGTGACCTTCTATCAGTAAATCTTTATCCATGCGTGGTTTGTAATAATAACCTTCGAGATTGGCCTTAGTGACCATCTTCAGTAAATTGCGATAGCCGGTGATATTTTTTGCTAACAGAGTGAGATGATATCGTTTGGCATCAACATGAGCTTCTTTATCAAAACGAGTTCTGGTCGCGATATAGGCTTCCACGCCGATGATCGGTTTGATGCCTTCGGCTCGACATTTTTTATAAAATTCAATTGCTCCATAAAGATTACCATGATCGGTAATGGCTAAAGCCGGCATATCGTAGGTTTTAGCTTTTTTAATTAATTCTGGAATTTTACTTAGACCATCGAGCAGGCTGTAATGGGTATGATTATGAAGATGGACGAAACGAGACATATGACCATTATAGCAAAATATATCTTTTTTCAAGGTGGTGTTAATTCAGGTTTTTTGCTACGATGAGAGTAATTTAAAAGTAAAAAATATTATGAATCTTACATCATCTAGACCAACAATCGATAATATCGATAATAATGTATCCAATAATCTAATTTCTGATCCAAATCTAAGTAATCAATGGTATATGTTGAAAATTAACATATTTATCTTTTTTATACTTTGGTTTGTTTATATAGCTTTAAGTTATTTAGGTTTAATATTCTCCAGTGGAGGTTGGACTGGGTTAATTATAGGTCTACTCGGGCTTTTATTTTATGGAGGGTTATTTGCACACGTTTTTTTTGTTACTATTAAAAAACTAAGGGCTAGAGATTTTACTATCTATCTTGATTTGAGGATTGTATTGATACTGATTTTTCTTCAATTATTAGCTTATACTGGAAATGTTGGAGATTGTGGAGATGACATATGTAATTACCCAAGTAATTTTGGGTATAGAATGATGTTATTTTTAGCCATAGAAGAAACTGCCTTAGGATCCTTGTTTGCTTCTGTTACCTCTATCATTGGACCAATTGCGGCTGTAGGTTATTTTTTCACTATATTTCCTTTCTTAACTAATGTATTTTCTAATAGAAAAACTTATCAAGCGGTAAAGTATATATTATTACTGGTTATTGTGGTTGGGGTATTTCTTCCTCTGATGTCTATTTCAACTATATTAGACGATATGAGACGAGCAACAGCTATTCAATACAGTAATGTTGAGAATTGTAAGAGTGTGTTTGAGTATGATAAAAAAAAGGATTGCTATATTAAAATAGTCAAAAAAACTAGAGATTATAAAATTTGCGATAATATTCCCTTGATAAAAAATCCAAAATGGCAAGATGTTCCGCTGGAAGGTATGAGAAATACTTGTTACAAGGAAATCATTAAAGAGATTGTTCCCAGTCATGAGGAATGTAATAGAATTACTACTGATATTAATATCAGAGATAGTTGTTATAGTCGAATAGCAGACAAAAAAGCCTGTGACAGTATTGCAGTTGGTTATGGATTCTCTAAACCAAGATGTTATTTTAGTGCGGCAATATCAACAAATGATTACACCTTATGCCAGTTTGCGTTACCAGATGATATAGATTCCTGTTACCAGATAATTGGGGTAGAAACTAAGAATAAAGCAATTTGTGAGTTAATAAAGGGTGACACTATCAGACGGAAAAACTGTTTAGATATGAAAGATCCCAGAACAAGACTTTAAACGTCTGAATGGGTGGTCTATACTAGTGTTAATGTGGCTAGACTATTTTAAAGCAGATATTGATTATCTAGTCGGGGTGGATGAGGCTGGTCGAGGCCCCCTAGCTGGTCCTCTGGCACTCGGAGCGGTGGTTTTCCCGCGCTCGGGGATCGAAGCCTTGAGGCTGGCCTTGGCTGATTATCCGGCTGGAAAAGACTCTAAAAAATTAAGCCCCCGAGCGCGGGAAATTTGGCGGTCTAGAATCCTTAGTTTGAAAGTGGCTGGTCATTTGAATTTTGCAGTCACTTTTGTTAGTCCAAAATTTATTGATGATTATGGGATGACCCGAGCTTTAACTTATGGCTTAGCTAAAAATCTAAAAAAATTAAACCTAGATCCAACTCGTACCGAATTATTGCTTGACGGCAGTTTGCGCGGACCAGTCGAATACTCTAAACAACGAACGATTATTAAAGGTGATGAAAGTGAATTGATAATCGGTTTGGCCTCAATTGTGGCCAAAGTCACTCGAGATAATTATTTAAGTAAAATCGCCAAGCTTTACCCACTTTATAATTTTGAGCAACATAAAGGTTATGGGACTAAAGCTCACTGCGAAGCCCTGCGTCGTTATGGACCGTGTCCTATTCATCGCCGTTCTTTTCTTCATCGGATCTTGTCATAATTTAGATTAGTGCTAAACTTATAGACAGATCGTTTTTGAGAGGACGGGATATGTATGGTTTTAACTTTAAAAAGGGGTTAGGCTATGGTTATGTTAAGAAAGAAGGAAGTTCCAGTTGACTGTGAGAAAGTCAACCGCCTTGGTCAAAAGTATAATATTGAGACAATCCATGCGAATTGTCTCAATATCCGGTCGGGAGCCTGGTCTGTTCGAAGCTATCGTACAGAAGGGCTTGTGGTACTCTGTTGTTTTGGTTGTTGCGATGCAGTCCTTTTTACGATTTGGACTGAATTGAAGCAACGGAAAAATTTCAGGGGGAATCGAAATTACATCGTTCTCGTTTCGAAGAGTCGGCTGAAAGATTCAGCCAATGTTCGTGACGAAATCGAACGTATACGTCTTTCCCTCATCAGGAGAGAATTCAAAAAGAAAGAAGAAAAAGCGTTAAGGTCAGTCACGGCTGTGGCTGTCTGATTCGGGGTTGTCCTCTCAAAGGCAAAAGTGTGAGGCGTGGGAGTAATAGCTAAACTTCCGCGCCTTTTTTATGTTTAAAAAATAGTTTGCGCTTTTTAAAATTTTTGTTATACTAAAAAACATATGGTAGTTCGCATGCGACATACACGGGCCCACACTGGGAACCGTCGATCTCATCACGCGTTGAAAACAACGTCTCTTTCGACTTGTGCGAAATGTGCGACTAAACATCTTCGCCATCGAGCTTGTCCAAATTGTGGGACTTATCGAGGCCGAGAAGTCGTCAATACTCTGACTAAAGCAGTTAAAAAAACTGCTCCCAAGAGTGGCAAAAAATAAAGTCTAAACTTTTAGGTTTGGGGCTTTATTTTTTTATGATTAGGTCTTAGATTTTATCTAATTTGAAAATAAAATAAAAAGCTTATTATGGCAAATCGGCATCTCTCACGTAGTCTAGCAATGCAAGTCCTTTTTGAATGGGACTTCCATGGCTATCATTTAGAGCGAATAGACCAAACAATAAAGCAAGTAGCGGAAGAATTTGGTCCTGGCCTTGAGGAACAATCTTTTGTTGAAGCTTTAGTGTTGGGGGTAATCAAACACCATGATAAGTTAGATCAAATTATTGAAAAAGCCGCTCCGGACTGGCCGATTGCTCAAATTGCGATTGTGGATCGAAATGTTTTACGGATCGGTTTGTTTGAATTGTTATTTGGTAGCAAACAAGATGTTCCCGCTCGAGTAGCAATCAATGAATCAATCGAATTAGCTAAAACTTTTGGTGGGGAGAATAGTGGTCGTTTTGTTAATGGCGTTTTGGGGACGGTTTACAAGGAAATGGGAGAGCCAGGAAAAGACGATATCCCAGCTAAACAGCGACGAAAAATAGAAATTGCTTATGAAGATATGCCAATCGAACGCTTGGGTGGAGCAGTAGTTTATTCGCGAGAAGGTGGTGATTTAGAATTAGCTCTCGTTCACGATGTTTTCGGTTATTGGACTTTATCTAAAGGCCACATCGAAGAGGGTGAAGATCTTCAGACGGGTACGATTCGAGAAGTTAAAGAAGAACTCAATTTAGAGGCTGTGATTGAAGGTGAGTTAGGTCAAAACGAATATATTGCTACTCATCCAGAAAAAGGCAAATTACGTAAGCAAGTAAATTATTTTTTAACTCAAGCTCAGTCTAAAAAAGATTTAAAATTGGAAGCTAAAGGAGGGCTTGATAAGGCGGAATGGTTTGCACTCACTGAGATCCCTGACTTGCGAATGTATGATGATGTGCTACCTTTCCTGACAAAGGCGATCAATCAATTGAAACAATAAATATGGATTTAAGACATTTTGAACAGGTAATTGGCTTTAATTTCAAAGATAAAGATCTATTGAAACAAGCTTTTATTCACCGTTCTTATTTAAACGAACACAAAGACTTAACTCTCGGTCATAATGAAAGACTGGAGTTTTTAGGCGACGCCGTTTTGGAATTAGTGGTAACGGATTTTCTTTATCATAAATATCCCGATAAACCGGAAGGGGATCTGACCGCTTTTCGAGCGGCTTTGGTCAACGCTGTGACTTTGAGTGAACAAGCCTCCTTGTTGGCGATGAATGACTATTTACTATTGTCGAAAGGGGAAGCTAAAGATAAGGGCCGAGCCCGCCAATTTATTTTAGCTAACACTTTTGAATCAGTCGTCGGAGCACTTTATTTAGACCAAGGTTATGCTGTTGCGCAACAATTTATTACTCAAACAGTTTTAGTGAATGATGAAAAAATTGTTTCTCAAAGTTTAGCTCAAGATTACAAAAGTACTTTTCAAAAGAAAGCTCAGGAAGTTTACAGCCAGACTCCTATTTATAAAGTGTTAAGTGAATCTGGACCGGATCATAATAAACGTTTTGTAGTCGGATTATTTGTCGGAGAAGAAGCGATTGCTGAAGGTCAGGGACCATCCAAACAAGAAGCCGAACAAGAAGCCGCTCAAAAAGGTTTAGAAGACAAGTCTTGGTAAAACTATACCAGATTCTCACGATCGTGAGAATCTGGTATAGTTTTAGATTCTAAATTTTAAACGCAAATCAGCTTCGTTAGTTATATTGATAACTTCAGCAAATCGAGCGTAATTTCTAATTTCGAAAAATTCGATTAAGAAATCAATCTCTTTTTTGCAGGGGTAGGGAATAACCCAAATCGAATGTTGTAGTTCGATAAAACCTAATTCTTTTAATCGATCTCTGAAAGCGTCTCGTCGGGGTCGTAATTTCTCTGGAATATCGAAGAAAACTAAACGCCAAATTTTATCCCAATGTTTGGGGATATTAAGTTCCATTTTATCGATATCATAACGTAGAACCTCTTTTTTTCCTGCCTCTGTAATGACAATTTCAATTTTTCCATCAGATTCTTCTTGATAAGAAATTAAGTGGTGGTATTTAAATTCTTTTAGAGTTTGATAGAGATAATGGCGATCAATTTTTTGCCATTCCTTCGGAATCTTACTAATTATTTTTAAAGCTTGTTTAGGAGAGCGATTAAGAGAAAGTACCAGGCCAGCTTCTAAAGCTAACAATAATTTTTGCTTTCGAGGACTAGATATTTTCTTTCTAGGTTTAAGTGATTTTTTAAGATTCATAAAATTATTTTCTTAAATTTATCTTTTTATTTTTCAACTATACCAGATTCTCACGATCGTGAGAATCTGGTATAGTTGAAAAAAGATTTAAATGGTTATTTATCAAGTATTTATTAGAGTGCGATGTTTGAATACCTCGGGGCTTTGCCTTGGGGCATTCAAACACGCGATGTGTTTTGTATGGCCCCGGTGGGCCATACCTATTCTAACAAAACAACCATGGTGTTTAGCGTGCCTAATACCTCATCGGCTTCGAATCAGTAGATTCGTGGCTTGGCCATAAATACGTGAGGACAACCCGCTTTAGCGGAGCAGTCCCCTTTATGGGGATAGGACACGCAACTTGTTTTATTTGATAAATAATATTTTTTAATACAGACTCGTCAAAAGCTTTGTTTTTGGTTATAATTCACTCATTAAATGAAACTCAAAACTTTAGAAATTAGCGGTTTTAAATCTTTTGGCAAAAAAGCCACTTTAGTTTTTGATGCTCCGATTACCGCTATTGTCGGTCCTAATGGTTCTGGTAAGTCTAATGTCGCCGAGGCTTTTCGGTGGGTTTTAGGGGAACAGTCTTTAAAATCTTTGCGAGGAAAGCGAGGCGAAGACCTCATTTTTTCTGGCCCTCAAGCTGGGACCAATTTGAATCGGGCTTCAGTCGCAGTTATCTTTGATAATAGTGATCGGGGTTTTGATCTTGACTATGATGAAGTAAAAATTAGTCGATCGGTTTTTCGGGATGGCACCAATGAATATTCGATCAATGGTTCGAATGTTCGTTTGCGTGATATTTTAGAATTATTGTCTAAGGTTTCTTTGGGTAATTCAGGTCACCACATTATTTCTCAAGGAGAAGCTGATCGGATTTTATTGGTTTCAATGTCTGATCGTCGAACCATGATCGAAGAAGCCCTTGGTTTAAAATTATATCAATGGAAACTTGATGAAAGCGAAAAGAAATTAACTAAAACCGAAGACAACAAAAAACAAGTTGAATCTTTGCGCCGAGAAATTGCCCCCCATCTGAAATTTTTAAAAAAACAAGTCGAAAAAATTGAACGAACTGATGAATTACGCCGAGAATTAAAAAATCTTTATCGAGAATATCTTAAACGAGAAAAAACCCATTTAGATTACTGGCAAACCGAAATTTCTCAAGCCAAAGGAAGGGTCTCTCAAGAGCTCCAAGCCCTAGATACCCAAATTAGTCATTTATCGGAGACTCTTAATTTAGAAAATGTTGGTTCGGCTGAACAAAAAGCTATCACTCAAACCGAAGAAGCTCTACGTCGTTTACATAGTCGTCGTGATGAGATTTCTCGTCAACTTGGGCGTTTAGAAGGAGTGATCGAAGTTAAACAAGCTCGTTTAGGTAAAAATGATGAAGAGACGGATCGTTTAATTCCGCTCGAGGCTCTTCGTCAACTCGGGGCGGAATTGAAAATTGATTTAGATCAAGCCTTGCGAGAAGATGAAGTTACTGCTTTACAAAAAATAGTTAGTCGGGTTCGTGAACATTTGGATCGTTTTTTGACTGCTTTTGAACATTCGACCGTTGAATCAGATTTACAGACTGAATTAACAAAACTTAAGTCCGATCAAAAAAATCTTGAAGCCGAATTAAAAACTCTCGCTCAAGATGAAAGTCAGCTTTTAGCTGAAATTAGTCGTTTGAAACAAACGATTCGCCAAGCCGAAGATAGTACTCGAGGCGCGGAGCGAGATTTATTTGAACTGAAAACCCGTCGGGGAGAACTTAATTCTAAACGGAGTGAATTATCCGCCAAAGAAGAAACTTGGCGTCACGAGGAGTCCTCTTACAAACGCGAAATTGAGGAAGCTTTAGTTTTAGTCGATCGAGAAATTTTGCTGTTTGCCGAAGAAGTGATTTCAGTCGATAAAGTAATCAAAGAAGATCGTTCTCTACAGGAAGAACGTCGTCGCCAAATTGAGAAAATTAAAATTCGTTTAGAAGATATGGGTGTGGAAGGTGTGGAAGTCTTAGAAGAATTTAAAGAAGTGACCGAACGGGACGCTCATTTAGCCAAAGAATTAATTGATTTAGAAACCAGTGCCACTGCCTTAAAAGAAATTATGGCGGAGTTACGAGAAAAAATTAATCAAGAATTTCAAACTGGGATTAAAAAAATCAATCAGGCTTTTCAGGAATTTTTCGAAGCCATGTTTGGGGGGGGGAGTGCTAAATTAGAAATTATCACTCCACCAGTCCGG
>Ga0210050_1002282_pt1 | contig 18649 bp, 17 predicted proteins | sample CryGey132114_all_FD_185463 | JGI IMG/M metagenome (GOLD analysis project Ga0210050, IMG submission 185463) | Groundwater microbial communities from aquifer - Crystal Geyser CG22_combo_CG10-13_8/21/14_all (SPAdes) (version 2) | ecosystem: Environmental > Aquatic > Deep subsurface > Groundwater ...
GGTTGTTGATTTACCTTTGGTGCCGGTAACTCCGATTACAAAAAGCTTCCGCGACGGATGGCCATAGATGATCGCGCCTAAGCCTGCCAGCACGAAGTGATAAATTTGTTTCGCTGCGTTAAACGCCCGGCGCATTAGCCTTTCATTTTCTTTAGCGCGTCGCGCAGGCGGGCGCCGACATCCCTTATTGTCGGATTAATCTTCTCAACCGCCGACCTGGCTTGGTTGGACGAGTAACCCAAACTGCGCAGAGCCTCGTAAACATCGTCGTCACTCTCAAGGCTGGTTTCTCCGCCTCCTTTAGATATCAATTTCATTCTGTCTTTTAATTCAAGAATAATCCGCTCCGCGGTCTTGTGGCCGATGCCGGCGGCACGATCCAAAACATCGGCGTTGCCATTGGCTATCGCGGCGATGAGTTCCTCCGCCGGCGCAACCGCTAGAACGGCTATGGCCGAGCGCGGCCCGATACCGGAAACGGAGATTAATGCCTCGAAACAAGCCAATTCCTCGTTATCTATGAACCCGAACAGATCCAATGCGTCCTCTTTCACGTGCAAATAGGTTGAGAACGCGACCGCCTCGCCCAGAGCTGGCAATTTCTCCCGCGTCCGCAGGGAAACGAATACCTTAAAGCCAACGCCGCCCACTTCTACCACGGCAAAATTGCGTTCTTTAGCTTTAAGGATACCCGATAAACTGCGGATCATGTTGACAGTATTATAATATCACTTACCAGCCTTTTGACGCACTAGAGTTTTTACTCTATCGTTGAGTCAATGCTTACGCCGGAAACAATTTCAAAACTCAAAGCTAGGCTACTCGCGGAGAAGATCCGACTGGAGGGTGAAATCAACGATCTGAAAAAGATCGACCACGTCGCCGGTGCTAATCGCAGCGAAGAGGAGGTAGAAGAGGACGAACAAATTGAAAGTAATTCGAGCGTCGCGACCGATTTCGCTGAAAGACTGAATGACATTGGTTCCGCGCTCCGTAAAATATCGGGTGGGAAGTACGGCGTATGCGAGAATTGCGGCCGCGAGATAGAACTGGAGTTGTTGGAGGTAGACCCAGAGTCGCGACTGTGTAAATCCTGCAAGCGCTGATGCCACCGCACCTCGCGAGAGTCCGGGCGGCGGAACTGGATGGGATTGACGCAAGGCTTATAGACGTGGAAGTTGATTTGAATGTCGGCCTCCACGCTTTTAATATCATCGGCCTTGCCGATAAGGCTCTGTCCGAAGCCCGCGAACGGGTCGGCTCCGCGCTCAAAAACAGCGGGACAAAATCACCAACTAAGGATAACCGCAAAATCACGGTGAATCTCGCGCCAGCCGACGTTAAGAAAACCGGGTCACAGTATGATCTCGCGATTGCGATCGGCTACTTGCTCGCCACTAACCAAATCAAACGTTTCGACACCGACGACAAACTTTTCCTGGGCGAATTGGGATTGGACGGCGGCTTAAGGCCGGTGGCGGGAAGTTTGAGTTTCGTGATATTAGCCAAGCGCCGCGGCATAGCGGAAGTATATCTCCCGCCGGAGAATGCCCGCGAGGCGCGGATAATTTCCGGCGTTAACCTTATACCGATTCCCAACTTAAGCGCGCTCTTGGATCACCTAGCCGGAGATGTATTGATTGAACCGGAAAGATTCAGTGAACCGGAACCGGCCACGTCGCATGGTGTGGATATTTCTGAAATTCGCGGACAGGAGGCGGCGAAACGCGCCCTTATCGTCGCGGCCGCGGGCGGCCACAACATCCTGATGAGTGGCCCACCTGGTTCTGGGAAAACAATGCTGGCACAGGCATTGATATCGCTCCTCCCGCCGCCATCGGTTGAAGAAATGATTGATATTTCGCAGATTTGGAGCGCAGCCGGATTGCTTACCGGTTCATACCTAGCCGCGCGACCGTTCCGCGCGCCGCATCACACCGCCTCGCTCGCCGCAATCGTGGGCGGCGGACAGAATCCCCGCCCTGGAGAGATAAGTCTCGCCCACCGCGGCGTGCTCTTTATGGACGAATTGCCGGAATTCCACCGCGATCTTTTGGAAGCTCTGCGCCAGCCGCTTGAATCCGGCCACGTCTCAATCGCGCGAGCCAAAGCCAACTTAACGCTCCCGGCGCGGTTCATTCTTGCCGCCGCGATGAACCCATGTCCCTGCGGCTATTGGGGTGATCCAGAGCATGAGTGCCGCTGCAGCGCGCACGAAGTCTTCCGCTATCAGAAGAAAATTTCGGGGCCGCTATTGGACCGGATTGATATCCATATTACCGTTCCGCGCATGAAAATTGAGGAGTTGCGCAGGCAACCTGATGGAAGCGCGGACGAATTAAGAGAACGGGTCGGCCGCGCCCGCGAGACGCAACTTCAAAGGTTCCGCGGCGCCGAGCTTAATATTTTTACCAACTCCGAGATGAGCTCCAAAGAATGTGAACGGTTCGCGGCTCTGACCGCCGAAGCCGACGCCTTCTTAAAAAATATTTTTGACCGCTCGCTCCTTTCCACCCGCGGCTACTATCGCATTCTGAAAACTGCACGCACTATCGCGGACTTGGAAGCGTCGCCGCGCACGGAGGTTAATCATATTGCGGAAGCCTTCCAGCTCAGGGTGAGAGAGGAATAGAATACCAGAATGTCTCACGGTAATCCGGGTAAACGTACCCAACCTCCGCTAGATTTGAGCCCGGCCCAGCGTGAAGCGGTGGAACACGGCGATGGCCCGCTTCTTGTGGGCGCAGGCGCGGGGAGCGGCAAGACCCGCACTCTGACCCAGCGGGTTATTCACCTTATAAAGAAGGGTGTGCCGCCCGGCCGGATACTCGCGATCACTTTCACCAATAAAGCTGCGGATGAAATCAAACGCCGGATTTACGCCGAGCTGCCGCCGAATCAGACCAGATCGCTCCCGTTTCTGGGCACATTCCACTCTTTCGGAGCAAGAATTTTGAGGGAGGAGGCTAAAAAGCTCGGCCGCACCGCGGATTTCACAATCTTTGACAACAGTGACTCGCTCCGATTATTAAAGAGGGTTTTGGAGAAGCTGAATTTAAACGCAGCCAGCCATCCCGCCGCCAAAGTCGCGCGCAAAATTTCCCGCGTCAAAACCGAGCGCGCCGACCCCGATGATTTAAACGAAGAAGACAAACTCATCTTCGAAGCCTACGAGCGCGGTCTCAAAAAACAGAACGCCTTTGATTTCGACGACTTGATTGAAAAACCCGTGCGCCTATTTGAGCGCGATAAGGCGGCGTTGGAAAAACATCGCTCGCGCCGCCTGTATATATTGGTAGATGAGTTTCAGGATGTTAACCGCGCGGAATATCTGCTTGTGAAATTACTTTCTTCGCGCCACCGCAACTTGAACGTTGTGGGCGATGATAATCAATCCATCTATGGTTTCCGCGGCGCGGATTTCCGCAATTTCCTAGACTTCGAAAAAGACTGGCCGGAAACGAAGGTGGTAAATCTTGGGGAGAACTACCGCTCCTCGGGCGCGATCGTCCGCGCATCTTACGGCGTGATTAAAAACAACAAGTTTCAGCGGCCAAAGGAATTATGGACGCCGAACGAGGTTGGTGCGCCTATTAAAGCCGTCGCGGCCGAAAACCCGGAGATGGAGGCAGAGACGACCACAAGAGAACTTTCCAAACTCTCCGAGGTCGGCGGCCCGGGCGCGATATCCAGCTCGGCGATCTTATACCGTACCAACGCCCAGTCTAGGGCGCTGGAGTCCGCCCTTTCTTTAGCCGGCATACAGTATGACATCTACGGCGGCTTGAAGTTCTATGAACGCAAGGAGGTGCGGGATATAGTTTCCGCCGTCCGTTACGCTGTAAATCCGAAGGACGAGATAAGTTTGGATCGGCTGAAAAAATCTTTCCGCAAAAAAGTTGGCGAGGAGCTGGCCGCCAAGCTCCCGCAGTTGGGGCGCGAATTGGCTTTGATGGAATTGGTCGGCTTCTTTATGAAAACGACCGACTATCTGCGTTACCTTACCGAAAAATTCGATAACGCCGAGGAGCGTTTAGAAAACGTGCGCGAACTTCTTAGCTTTGCCGGCACATTCTCCGGCGCACCCGAGTTTTTGGAACGCGTTGCGCTCCTACAAGATACGGACTCGCCTCGCTTACGCTCCGGCGAAGCGGGCAGGCCGGCAAGAGGGATTCCAGGAAACGGCGTAAAACTTATGACTATCCATCTCTCTAAGGGGCTAGAATTTGACAGGGTTTTTCTTGTCGGCGTGACTGAAGGGATACTCCCACACCAGCGCTCGTTTAAGACTCCGGAGGAATTGGAAGAAGAGCGGCGGCTGATGTATGTCGCGATGACTCGCGCCAGAAAAGAATTGATTATAAGTTTTTACGGTTCAGCGTCGCGTTTCCTTTATGAGATACCGCCGGAACTCATTAAATTCATGGGTTTGTCGGAAGAGGATAATGGCCGCGAGATTTATATCTAGTCCAGTATACTATAATACTGATCAGTATTATAGTATACTGGGTATGTTATTGGAATTATCTTAGAAATATGGGGAGGAGATTAGGCCAACATTTCTTGAAGGACGAGCAGGCGCTCGCCAAAATCACTGCAGTTCTCAAGATCGGACCACACGACACCGTGATTGAAATCGGACCAGGCCACGGAGAATTGACACGGCACATTCTCGCGGCAAACCCGCGCAAATTGATAGCGATTGAGCGCGATCCGCGCCTTGCCGCCGCTCTGATAGATGCTTTACCAAACAATAAGCTTGAAGTGGTTGAGGGCGACGCTTTAAAAATCCTTCCGCAGCTCACTAAACCCTACACCCTAAACCCTAGACCCTATAAAGTAGTCGGTAATATCCCCTACTACATCACCGGTTATCTTTTAAGAACTCTGGGCGAGCTTGAACCTAAGCCCGAGCTGATAGTCCTTACAATCCAAAAAGAGGTTGCAGAGCGCGTATGCGCCGCGCCGCCGAAGATGAACCTGCTTGCCGCAAGCGTCCAATTTTGGGCCGAACCGAAAATAGAATTCGTTATCAAAAGCGGCGCGTTTTCTCCTCCGCCCAAAGTGGCGAGCGCCGTACTAAGACTCAAACCCAGCGCGATGGAAAACGTCGATGCCAAAGCATACTACCGGTTGATAAAAACTCTGTTCAAGCAACCGAGAAAAACGATTCTGAATAACATGATCCCATTTTATACAGGAAGTAGGAATGACTTAGAACGAACCTTTAAGCAGCTTAAAATAGACCCCAGTGATCGCCCCCAGAACTTAAGTGTGAGCAGCCTATGTGATATGATTAAGGCGATTTAATGAGTCTCTCAACTGGGGTTAAAAAGACGGGCACCATCTGTCTCCTCTCGGCTGTTTTAATAACGACAATCCCGATCGGTCTTGTACACGCCGCCGAGGCGAACCCACTAGCCAGTTTGCCGCCGAAATGTGATATTGACTACTCCAAATTTGTCGGCGACCTTGGCGAGTACGCCAAGGATTATCTCTTCGCTAAGGGGGGCCTTTTTGCGATCGACATAACCACCAGTTCACTAGAGAAAGTCCCTTATATAGGGGGGGCTTTTGAACCTATAGACCAGACAGTCGACGAGTTGGAAACCCAATGGAATAAAGCCTTTATCTGGGGAATTTATGCGACTTTTGCCAGCTGGCTTACGGGCAAGCTTGTCCTCGTAGCCCTATGGCTTAACACCACACTTACCAGCGATGCGCCGTTCGTGAAGTTCGGGTACGGTTTAATCCTCGGTATCGTAAACGTCGCGCTTATTATTTCTTTAATCATCGTCGCCTTCGGCGTGATGCTGCGCCGCAGCAAGTGGGCTACCCAAGGAACGGTGGCAAGAATTATCATAGCGGCGTTGCTTATAAATTTCACTATGTTCTTCGCCGGTACTGTTTTAAACGCCGGCACCGCGCTAACCAATAACGCGATCGTAGCCACCGAACCTTGCCTCGGAAGTTTCGTTAATAAATTTAACGTGGTAACGATCAACAGCCAGATCAGCAATGCGTTCGAAGCCGCCGCCGAAGCCCCCCAAATCGACAGCAATCTCCAAGAGGCCATAAAACGCCCGGACACCCTAAGTTGGTGGGATAAAATAAAGGCCGCCTTCAATCCCCAAACCTACGCCGAAGGTGTGAAGGGGGCGGTTATGAAAGTCGTGTCCGCCTTCCTGCAATCGTTATTTAGTATTTATATAGCTTCCCTGCTTGCTATAATCAGCGCCCTAACCTTCGCCGCCCTTTTTGTGTTCCTCGTGGTAAGATACGCCGTTCTCTCTTTACTGTTGATATTCGCTCCGCTGATCTGGTTGGGGTTAATTTTCCCGGGGATCAAACTAAAACTAGGGGAGGCTGCGGGCAACCCTTGGGGTTGGTGGTGGGGACAATTTCTAAAGTGGTCACTGTACGGCCCCTTGATCGTGTTTTCAATAGCCATCACCTCCCGCTACCTGGATTTTATAAGTCAAGGCGGAGCGGCTGATTCAAACTCATTCGTCTTCGTAGCCCAGCTGTTCATCGCCGTCATCTTCAGCCTTGGCGGTCTATACGCCGCTCAGAAAATGGGGGCAATGGGGTCAGAATACATCGGTAAAGGTGTCTCGGCTGGAGTGGGGTTCGTGGGAAAAACCACCCAAGGCTTCTGGATGAAACAGAAAATCAAGTATGGTGAGGACAGTATCAGAGGCAAGATAGCTGCTGGTTTTGAAAAGGCATCAAGCGCAAAGAGCGCACCTATGTCAACTATAATGTCAGCCGTTGGACTAGCAGCTCCGAAAGAAGATAAGGCCGAGACAGCGGAGGCTAAGAGGAAATTTATACTATCCGGGACAAAAAGGACGCCAAAAATAGTACTACAACTCAGCAATAGCGATATCAACGAGATAGCCAAAAGTGGTACCCAGGAAGATAGGCAAAAAGTTGATAACGCTATAGCTGCTTTGGCTAATATACACCTTGGTCCGAAAGAGACAATAGAGCACAATAGATTGAATAGATATATAACGAGCCTCACCAACAAGGGTGAGTGGTGAACTCACTGAAAATAAGCAGCGCCAATGGGTTTTGAGGACTTGCCTAAAGATATACAAGAATGGTTGGGGTCGGAGGAACTAACTGATAAGTTGGTTAGTCTAAGCGACCGTTACGGTCTGGGCTACAAACCGGCGCTTATACCAAGGTTAATATTCAACTTCGTATCTAAAAATGTGGGGGGCGATAAGCTCGCTAAAACCCTTGCAGAAAATCTAGGCACTAATAACGAGAAGGTAGGACAGCTTATTAAAGACCTAAAGGAAAATGTCCTTAGCTCCATTAAGAACTCGCTATCAAATATCGGTGTTGACGTCAGCTCAATAGAGCTCCGTGGGGACGTGATGAAAGGTCCACAAAATCAAGCCGTCGCGGCGTTACCGACCATTCAGACACAATCCCAGGTATCAGCCATATTACCAATCACAACCGCTAAGCCCACTGACGAACGAACCACCTTACTTAAACCCTCAATCAGCGAAACTCCTTTCATCCTCCACAACCACGAGGAAGAATTAAAGCCGCAAGCTGAAGCGGCACCGATAGAAACCTCCCCTCTTCGCCCGATGTTTTACAAAGCACCGACAACTTCACCACTAGTAGAAGAAAGAGTGCTTGAGTCTAGACCGATCGCGGCGCGGCTTGAATTGGGAGTTGAAACGCAACCCACACCGCCAGCCGCGCCCAAGATGTCCCGCACACCAGCACAGGAGGTTCGTCAGGTAAACTATTCAGAATTTCGCACATCTCTCAACAACCCGTTTGCCGGTACGCCAAAACCGAAAGAGAACGAGCAAAAGCCGGCGCAGGAATCTGCGGCCGGAACTGACAACAAGAACGAATCTACTAAAAAACCATCTGTGCCGGATACGAATGTGGTGAACCTTAAAGATCTCCCACTATGAAGCATCCCTTATGAATCCACTGATAAAAGCGTTAAAATCTATGGGATATGCAGTTTCAGGTCCCGCAATTCATTGAAACCGAGGATAAGATCGTTGGGCCGTTCACGTTGAGGCAGTTTTTGTATATTGCCGCGGCCACAATTATCACCTTCCTCTCGTATTTCGCGCTCGCCTTTTGGTTGTGGTTCATTGTTGCGCTGGTTCTCGAAGGCGCCGCTTTCGCCCTCGCGCTGCTGAAAATAAACGGGCGGCCGATGATTATTTTTGCCGCCGCCGCTTTCTCATACGTTTGGAGTTCTAGAGTATATGCATTCCAAGCACCCGTTGTGGCTGTTCTCCAGGCCACGCCAGTAACGGTCGTCCCGAAAATGAAAGCGGCCACACCAAGCATAGGCAAAAACCTGCGCAATCTATTAGATAAGCTTACTACTTCCAAAGAAGCCATCCCGCAACGCGAGCAACCGCTTCCAGACGTCCTGAAAGCCACCGCGCGTGAATCTACTAAAGAGCGCTACGAACTGATCAAGAAAATAACCGGCGAAGGTGAGGTCGCACGCAGAGTTGATTATCGCTAAAATGGACAGTGCTGGGCAGAATAAAACTCAAGATTTCGTTGGGGTAAAAACCATCAACGATGGAACGTTAGTCCTGAAAAACGGTGGCTTGCGACGCATCATCGCGGTAGATGGTATTAACTTCGATCTCAAGTCTGAAGAAGAGCAGAATGTTATAACTTACGCTTATCAAAATCTTTTAAACTCGCTGGATTTCTCCCTGCAGATTTTCATTCACTCCCGCAAACTTAATATAGAAGACTACCTTAAAACCCTTGAGGAACGGCAGGAAGGTGAAACAAACGAGCTTATGAAAACGCAGATTAACGAGTACGTCTCGTTCATAAAATCGTTCGTTGAATCCAATGCCGTGATGACTAAAAGCTTCTTCGTAGTTGTGCCATTCGATCCGATTATCGTGCCCGGCCGGGGGGCAGCGTCTTCTTTGTTAGGTAAGGTGACTAAAAAGAAAGTGGTGGCTCTTCCGGCCACCGAGCCAGTGATTGATCCCAGCCACCGCGAGCAGCTGGCCCAACGTGTTGAGCAGGTTATCACGGGCTTAAGACAAGTAGGTTTGCGCGCGGTGGCGCTGGAAGACCCCGAGATACTCGAACTTTTGTATAACTTTTACAACCCTCGCGCCGTGGAAAAAGGAAAGGAGTTGAAACCGCGGGAGGGTGGCGGCGTTGAAGACGCCCTGGCGCCGCAGACGATCGAGGTTGGCCAAAGTTATCTCAAAATTGGCGATAAGTTTTCCAGGTCGTTTTTCGTGCTCAACTACCCGCGCTACCTATCAAGCGGCTGGTTTTCACCGCTCATAAACCTGCCGGAGCTAATAGATATTTCACTCTTTATACATCCGGTAGATACCTCGATAGCTTTGAGAAATTTGAGGAAAAAAGCGGCGCAAATTGAAGCCCAAATCATGGAGGCGCAAGAAAAAGGGTTAGTGCGCGATCCTGTGTTAGAAACGGCGCTGCGTGATGTTGAAAGTCTACGCGATTCATTGCAACAGGCGCAGGAAAAGCTGTTTGAGATAGGAATCTACATGACTATCTACGCCGATTCCAAAAAGGACTTGAATAAAATCAGCGCGGAGGTTGAAAATATTCTCCAGAGTAAACTGGTTGATGTCAAATCCGCAAGCTTCGAACAAATAAGAAACTACTCGTCTGTTACCCCGTTGGGGATAGACGCGATGAGTATCCATACCCCGATGAATTCCGGCCCAGCCTCGTCCATTTTCCCATTCGTGTCGCTCGACCTCACATCCGACAGCGGCATTCTCTACGGCATCAACCGCCATAACAACACGCTTATCATCTTCGATCGCTTCTCTCTTGAGAATGCCAATATGGTCGTGTTCGCGAAGGCCGGCGCCGGAAAATCTTACGCTACGAAACTCGAGGTTATCCGTTCGCTTATGATGGGTACGGATGTAATTGTGGTTGACCCGGAAAATGAATACCTCACCCTGGCCGAAGCGGTCGGCGGCACGGTATTAAAAATATCGCTCGACTCTAAAAACAATATAAATCCTTTCGACATCCCGGCTATCCCGGAGGATGAGGAACCGGGAGAAGTTTTGAAGTCACACATCGTAAACCTATCGGGGCTGTTAAAATTGATGTTGGGACAGATAACAGCGCCGGAGGAGGCGATGATTGACCGCGCGCTCACAGAAACTTACGCCTCAAAAGACATCTCGCCGGATAAGGATTTCAGCAAAGCTACGCCACCGCTACTTGAGGACCTAGAACAAATTCTACGCGAAATGGAAGGTGGCAAGGATATGGCGGAGCGGCTATACCGCTTCACCAAGGGGAGCTACGCCGGCTTCACCAATAAACCGAGCAATATAAATACCGCCAACCGCCTGGTTGTGTTCTCAATCCGCGATCTGGAAGACGAACTGCGGCCGATTGCGATGTATATCATCCTGAACTTCATCTGGAACTTGGTGCGCGCCGAACTTAAAAAAAGGATTATGGTTATTGATGAGGCATGGTGGATGATGAAATATCCAGACAGCGCTTCGTTCCTTTTCGGACTTGCGAAGCGCGCCCGCAAATATTATCTGGGGATTTCAACTATCACCCAAGATGTTGAGGATTTCTTGAGTTCGCCTTTCGGCAGGCCGATCATCACTAATTCCTCACTGCAACTGCTTTTGAAACAGGCGCCGGCGACGATTGACCAGACAGCCAAAGCCTTCAATTTAACGGACGTTGAGAAAAACTATCTGCTTGAGACTGACATCGGCCAGGGTCTGTTCGCCGCCGGCCTGAAACATGTCGCGATCCAAATTGTGCCGTCCTCGCTGGAAAACCAAATAATCACTACCAACCCGGAGGAAATACTTGGTCGGACGAGTTATAATAATAACAACACGCAATGAGCCCATTAGACAGTCTAGCGTCTGGTTTGAACATCCCTGGCGGTTTCGGCAACATCCTAAACTGGGCGATCGGTATCGGCGGGTTGTTGGCCCTAGGAGTGATAATCTACGGCGGGATTCTGCGTATAGTCTCGGCTGGCAATCCTTCAATGCAAGAAGAGGCTACTAAATGGATTAAGGCTGCAATCTATGGCCTCCTACTCCTCTTGGGAGCGTATCTGATCCTGAACACTATAAACCCCGCGATTCTCGGCAAGTAATCTGTTATTCCCCGACCACTTTAACTATAACGTAGCGATCCCTACCCTCACCAATACTTTCAGTTGTTACATCCGGCCGCATCGCAAGTTCGGTGTGCACCAAACGCCGCTCATAAGCGTTCATCGTCGGAAGAGGAACTGGTTCTTTCGCGGCTACGGCTTTGCGCGCGGCGGCGCGCGCAAGTTCAACGATCAGATTCTCACGCTCCTTGCGGTAATTATTCACATCCACAATCAAGGGACTGACTCCAAAATGCTTAGCGATGAGTCTAGAAACACGGTTTAGGTTCAAAACTAAATCGGGAACGCGCTCGGGGGTAAGAAACGAATCGTTGATGATAATAGAAACAAGTTTGTGGCCGATACCTTCCTCAAACACCGCTTCACCGAAGCCCATCAAATTAACCAGTTCCTTTAGGTGATTTGTAAATTCTTCCATCTTGGCGCAGTCGACGGTTCACAATAAGCTGCTGGATCACTGAAAATGCGGTGAATACCGTCCAGTAGAGACCCAGAGCGGCAGAGAGGTTCCAAAAGATAACTAATGTTATCACCGGACCGATAAGGGCCATGTTGCGACCCAATTTTTCGGCCTGTTCGATCGGGGCGCCGGGCTCATGCTCCGGCATCGAAATCTTCGCCTGGACGTACTGCAACGCCGCTGCTAAAAGGATTATTACAATATTGGGCTTGGATAAGTCAATGATCCCCAATAATGTCGTGTTCAATGCCGCTGGCGCGGCGAGAAAGGGATAAATGAGCCCGGCGGGCTGATAACTAAAGACTCCGCGCAGAACTTGATAAAGGGCGATTAGGATCGGTATTTGGATAATCAGAGAGATAAACGGTGTGAACGGGTTAACTTCGTGCGCCCGATACAGTCCCATAAGCGCCTTGGTTTGCTCTTCTTTATTATCCTTGTGTTTTTGTCGGACCGCCGCTATTTCTTTTTGAAGTTTCGGCGCCAATTTTTGATAGCGGGCAGTCGCGTGGAACAACGGCCAGAGCAGCAACCGAATTGCGACCGTTAAGAGGATTATAGTGATGCCCAAATCGTGGAATGCCGCGAATTGGTAAATCGCGATAAGCGCGTTGAAGACCGGGCGTATAAGTACTTCGTTAAAAAATCCTGCCATATTTCTCCAGTTCTTGTTTTAATTCCATCCGCGGGAGCGACGCTGCTCCGCCGGCTACTATAATTACAATGTCTTTGTTTTTCTCGGGGAAGTTATTCCAAAATCCTCGCCGATTGCCGAAGAATGCCATAATAACTCTCCGCAGTTTGTTGCGCTTCACCGCCGATCCCATTGACCTCCCGATTATAACCCCTACCCGATTGTAAGAAACGTTGTTAGGCGCGACTTTAGCCGCAAAGTTTTTTGTTCGCAACGCAACTCTGGAGTTTTTAGGAAAGTATTTGATTGGTACGCGCCGGTTTTTGGGGAGCATTATTCTCCAGCCACTAAACAGTCAGCTTGCGGCGGCCTCTCGTCCGCCGCCTTTTAATCACATTGCGCCCACCAGGAGTGCGACTCCGTGCAATGAACCCGTGCGTCCGGGCTCTCTTTCTCTTATGCGGTTGTCTAGTGACAGACATTTAAAGGACTATAACCTATTGCTACTTTAAAATCCATTCAGATCAAGTAATTTGACGCTACTAACAGGTTATACACAGCTTCCAATATGCGCGACCGGTTTGACGGAGTTGTTTTATCCGGTAAGATAGAGTTTGCTTAATCCTATGGGGAAGGAAGAACTTTGGCAGACGGTGTTATCGGAGATTGAGCTCCAAATTTCCAAGCCAAACTTTATGACTTGGCTTAAAAACAGCCGCTTAATTGAGAACAACGACGGTTCGGCTCTGGTGGCTCTCCCAAACCACTTCGCCAAAGAGTGGGTTGAAACAAAATATCACAAACTTATCTTAGGCATAATTCGCAATCACGATGGGACGGTGCGCAAAATAGACTACGCGGTAGAGGGTAGTTTGGTTAAAGTCCCATCAAAGTCCAGAACTTCTGTTGGGAGCCTCGACGAAAAACAACTTGCTTTCCAAGAAATGAAGGTTGATCCGGAAACCAACTTAAATCCCCGCTATACAATGGGGTCGTTTGTAGTCGGGTCGTCCAACGAGCTTGCCTACTCTGCCGCAGCTGCTGTGGTCCAGAGTGTCGGCGTGAAATACAACCCGCTTTTTATTTACGGCGGGGTAGGACTTGGTAAAACCCATCTTATCCAAGCGGCGGGGAATGAGGTAAGGTCGCTCTCTCAAGGAAAAGTAAAAGTTAAATATGTCACTTCGGAGAAATTCACCAACGATGTCGTTTGGGCGATAAGAAACCGGCGGGTTGAAGATATTAAAAATACCTACCGCACGACCGACGTACTTATAATCGACGATATCCAATTCATCGGGGGCAAGGAAAAGACTGAGGAGGAATTTTTCCACACCTTTAACGCCCTCTACGAGCAGAATAAGCAGATTATCATCTCGTCCGACCGGCCGCCCCGGGCAATTCCTACTCTTGAAGAGCGGCTGCGCTCACGTTTTGAGGGTGGGATGATCGCCGATATAGGGCTGCCGGACTACGAAACTCGTGTCGCGATTATAAAAACCAAACTCCAAGAGCGTGGCGCCGCGGTGGAAGACCAAATCGTTAACCTGATAGCCAAGCGCTTCCAGAGGAATATTAGGGAGATTGAGGGAATTTTGAATAAACTTATCTTCTACCAGTTAAATTATCAAAAACCGGTTGCCCTTTCCGGTGTCGAGAAGATAATCAATGAGGCTATTGAGCGCGCAAAACCCAATATTACGCCAGCCCAGATAATTAAAGCTGTGGCTGGTTTCTTTGAGATTTCCCCAAGCGACCTCGTCGGCAGGGACCGGAGTAAGGAATTTATTGAGCCGCGGCAAATCACAATGTATCTGATGCGTGATATGCTTAATATGTCGTATCCTTATATCGCGAGTAAAATAGGGAACCGCGACCACACCACCGCCATCTATTCCTTTAAGAAGGTTGATGTTAGTATCGGTAAAGACCCAATCTTAACCGATAAGATATTAATGATTAAAGAAATTGTTAATAAGGTGTCATAAAACATAGTATGAGATTTAAACCACAATCAAAAGAAGGGGAACTTACTAACAACTTTCACTAAGAAATCTACAAGTTATCAAGTCCGTTGAAACCAAAAAATACCAGATTAAACCTAAATAAAATAAGTGTTATAACCAGTATCCACCACTACTACAACTACAACAAGATATAAATATTAATTTAATGAAGTTAGTTGTCCTAAGAAATAATCTCAAAACCGGTCTGGACACAGTCGGGCGGGCCGTTGGTGCTAATCTTAATTTGCCGATCCTAGGCAATATTCTCGTAAAAGCCGAGTCCAACCAAATAAGATTCTCGGCCACCAACCTTGAAATGGCTATTACAAAAACGATCTACGGGAAAATTATTGAAGACGGTGTGACAACTGTCCCTTACAGCGTTTTATCAAACATCATTTCCAACCTAGTAAGCGAGCGGGTGAACATCGAGACTAAACACAACAATTTACTAATAACAACCGACAGCTATGAAGCAACTCTTCAGAGTACACCGGACAACGAATTTCCGATCATCCCAAAACTTAAAGAGAGTAAAGAACTTATAAAACTAAACTCCACCACCCTTAAGGACGCGATTAATAAAGTTATTGTTGCCGCCGGCATCTCGGATTTAAGGCCGGAGATAAGCGGGGTTTTATTAATCGGAGAACAATCGGTTATAAAGTTGGTTGCGACCGACAGCTTCCGTCTAGCCGAAGCGAGAATAGTCAAAAATCAATTCACCAATACATTTGAACAAGGTGTAAAAGCAATCATCCCACTAAAAACAACTCAAGAGGCGTTGAGGGTGATTAAAGACGATGAGGAGGTGACTATTAGGATTGATAACGGTCAGATTTTATTCCAAACAAGTGACACAGAGGTTGTCTCAAGATTAATCGACGGCAAATTCCCAGATTATGAGGCTATTGTTCCAAAAAGCGTTGATACGGAGATATTGGTCGGGAGAGATGAATTTGCTGGCGCCGTAAAACTCACCGGATCATTTACTTCTAAAGTGAGCGATGTGCGAATAAAAATAAAAGACAAAAAAGCCGTCGAGATTTATTCCAGCGATATTTCCCTGGGTGAGAATAATTATCTTATACCCGCCAAAATAACCGGCGAGCCGATGGAACTTGCATTTAACTGGCGATATCTCTTGGATGGGACGAAGACAGTGGCCGGTAAACAAATTATTTTAGGTTTGAACAATAATAACAAGCCGGCGCTCATAAAATCCCCAGGAGATACATCGTGTTTTTATGTTCTTATGCCGATAAGGCAATAAAAATATCACGGCGCGTAATATTTTTTATTTGGTTCGCTCGGCCGACAAAAATAGTTTGATAACCATTTTCGCGGCCTCGCTGCCAAGTAGGAAACTCCGTTTCTATTTGGTTCGCTCGGCCGACAAAAATAGTTTGATAACCATTTTCGCGGCCTCGCTGCCAAATATAGGTTTGGAGTTGAAACTGAATAAAAACTCCGCGGTGAGCGGAGTTTTTATTTCTTAAACAATATAACTTGCTGTGTGGAAGTTGCGCCGCTGGAGTTCGTAGCCCTGACAACCAGTATGTTCTGGGTGTTAATGCCGCCGGGCGCGAGCGAAGCCGCATAGTTATAACTGTTCCCAAGGTCGCCAACTCTGCTATCAATAAGGTTATTGTTTAAATAAATCTCTACCTTGCTTAATACATTACTAGAAGACATCCCGGCAGTTATGTTTATTTGATCGGTTATAAAATCGCCGTTCTTGGGCGAGTCTAGATTTATTTGGATTGCCCCGCCGGTGTTCGCGGTGTTTGTGGTCGTGCTGTTTAGGTCGGTTGAGGTTGGTGTATAGGTAGAAACTTGGAATTTATTGAAATCTACTGCGTGCGATTGTAACCACAACCTTACTCCTTCCTCCCAGTTTATGAATTGCGGGTCATTAACCCTACCCAAGTAATACAGTATATCGTGTTGGTCACCCTTGATAAGGTCGCCGTTCAAAACTGGGTTCGCGGAGTAAACCGGATCAGGTTTATTAAAAGTTAGAAGCGGGCGGTCCTTGAGGGCGGACGCCATAAATTCGTGCCACAACGGCACCGCCGCCAGGATACTACTTCCTTTACTGGTTAGTGGCGTGCGGTCGTTGTTCCCAACCCAAACCCCAGCGACAAAGTCCGGGGTGTAGCCCACCGCCCAAGCGTCAACATAGTTGTTGGTTGTACCCGTTTTTAGCGCCACCTGGTGGCCGGTAACTTGGGTGAGGGGTAGGCTATTACTGAATAGCGGCGCGCGCAGGTCCGGATCGGAGATGATATTGTTTATCAGTCTTGGGTATTGCGGATCCACGACATTCGTCGCTTGGTCGTGATATTCCTCTAGAATATTCCCACCATTATCTTCAATTTTTAGGACCGGCGCTATCTCGTGTTTTGTCCCCTCGGTTGCCAAGACCCCATAAGCCTTCGCGAGCTCAATTGGTTTTACATCCCCGCCTCCCAACACAAGCGACAGACCAACGCGCGACGGATCGTTAATGGTTGTGATGCCGAAGTTGTCTAGGGTTGAAAGTACGTTACCCATTCCGGCAAGGTATAGAGTTTTCACCCCCACCACATTGATTGATTGCGCCAAGGCATCCTCGAGCCTCACCGGCCCGATAAAATCGCCGAAGTTTTGTGGGTGGTAACACTGTGTATCGGTGTTCCTGAAATCTACCGCCGCTGGGCATGCCGGGTTGCTGGCGGTAAACTCGGTTGGCGTGTCCCAGACGATAGTGTTTGGGGTGAGCCCTTGTTTAAAAGCGGTGAGATACACAAATGGTTTTAGCGCCGAACCGGGTTGGCGCAATCCCTGTGTGATCACATTAAAATTACCGTCGTTTTCAATATCGAAATAATCCGCCGAACCTACCATCGCAAGTACTTGTCCAGTTTGCGGATCGAGCGCCACAAGCGCGGCATTTTTTCCGCCGTAAAGTTGTGTGTTCCTCGCGACGCCGTCTGTAACCGCCGTCTCCGCGAGTGTTTGAAGATTCATATTAAGCGAGGTAGTCACTTTTAATCCTCCATAAGAAAGCGCGTCCTCGCTATACTTCTGGGCAAGGTAATCCTCGATGTACATTACGAAATGCGGTGCGCGTATCCCAGACACCGGCTTCGGGAGAACTTGGGGGTAATCATTTTGCGCATCCTGCAGCTCGGCTTTGGTGATGTTACCCAATTCGTACATTCGTTGCAGAACATGCTTCCACCTAACCTTTAAATCGCCGGTGTGATTTCCCCATGGCGAATAGTAAGTTGGAGCCTGCGGCATCGCGGCCAAAAACGCGGACTCGGAGATGCCCAAATTCTTAGCGTGTTTACCAAAATACACCTGGGCGGCAGACTCTATGCCGTAGGCGCCATTGCCGTACGGGACTTGGTTTAGGTAGAGGGTTAATATCTGGTCCTTTGTATAATATCTCTCCAACCGCCAAGCCAGAATCAACTCCCTGATTTTTCTCGTGATACTTTTTTCCGGCGTGAGAAATGCGTTCTTAGCGAGCTGTTGGGTAATAGTTGACCCGCCTTGGGTGAGGCGACCGTTTAAAATATCAGCCCCAATCGCTCGCAAAATACCCTTCCAATCAAAAGCCGGGTGGCTATAAAAAGCATCATCCTCGATACTCACAGTAGCTTCTTTTGCCGCATCCGAGATGTCGCCTGAAGACACAGTAGTCCTGTTTTCGTCGCCGTGGACCTCATAAAGCAAGATGGTGCCTGTGCGATCGTAGATTTTGGTTGACTCAACCGCCCGGCGATTGCTTATTTCTTGAATTGGCGGGAGGGTTCGCGCAAGATAGTACACAAATAATCCTCCTACCACAAAAATTACCCCAATTCCCACAAGGATCCATCGCCAAATTCCCGGTTTAGAAAATATTGCAAACACTTTATTCGTAGTTGAGTATACGCCCAGCAATTATTGAAATCACCCCGCTAGGGTTTTATCCCTCAGGCGGGGTGATTTAAAGTCGCCAAAGTTATAATAATTTAGTCTTCGTCTTCGTCGGAGGAACCGTCGTCTATCTCATCCTCATCTTCATCATTCAAACTCAACTCGTCCTCATCATCCTCCCCCAATTTTTTCCCCTTTTCTCCAGACCCACTCTCCCCATCTTCTTCCTCCACCTTCACGCCACTCTCGCTGTAGGGCTCGTCCGCATCAAGTGGAGTGGCGTAGCGTTTAGGTTTTTTAGGCATAACTTCTTAGAAATTGCCGACCTTTTTCGCGGCCTCGCTGCCAAGTAGGAAACTCCGTTTCTATTTGGTTCGCTCGGCCGACAAAAATAGTTTGATAACCATTTTCGCGGCCTCGCTGCCAAGTAGGAAACTCCGTTTCTATTTGGTTCG